>VTLG01011225.1_pt1 | contig 30973 bp, 26 predicted proteins | sample 4694571 | NCBI WGS metagenome assembly VTLG01 (sample SAMN12604809, study PRJNA352737) | marine metagenome | biome: ENVO:00000447; feature: ENVO:00000209|ENVO:00000569|ENVO:01000036; material: ENVO:00002151; isolation source: viral sequences binned using virsorter ...
AAAACTGGTGTATAATCACCAGCTGTTGTTGATAGTGATGTACTTGCTGCTACAGCACTAAATTCTAAACATGCGTTTGTTGATTCTTGAGCTGCCATTAACCAGTTGACATGGTTACCTGTAGTGTAGAAATAAAATTCTGGTGAACTTCCTTTAAATACAATTTCCTCACCTGTAACAGTAACCCCCGTATTTGTTGTTTCAAATTTCTTTGAATTATTAAAATAGAGACTAACAGCTCCATCCGCAACAAAACTTGCCATATAGTCTACAAAATCGTCTTTTCTAAAATATATATTATCACCTTGAACAAATAAACTACCAGTACCAGTATCACGAATATAACTATTACTACCATCATGATATAGTTGTAAATCTTTTCCAGTACCTAACGCTATCCTTGATTTATCTTGCCATTTAGTATATGCTGCTGTTGTAGCACCACTTCCGTATGTTGTACTACCACCATCTAAAGAGAAGTAATCAAAAATACCACCGTTACCATCGTCAGATTTAAATACTATATTACCATCATCTGCGTGTTGTTCTATATTTAAAGCACCTGTACTATTTATCATATTAGTAGCAGACCCTGTGTGACCAATATAAAAATCATTAGAACCACCCCAATAAACATATTTAGAGTCTGCTAAACTTATATTCCCTGCAAAAGTTGCTGCACCACCGTTTAACGTTAATACAGAAGCAGATGAAGCGTCACCTAAATAAGTTTGAGTACCGTTATGACTTAATATGTTATCACCATTCCACCGTATAGGTTGTGAATCCGATAAATTTATACTTCCTATAAAATAAGCGTTAGCACTAGCATCTAAGTACATACCAGATGTGTTGTTACCACCTAAGTATAATGTATCTCCAGTATCTGCAAATATGGAAATAGCATCTGTTCCCGCGTTTCTAATTCTAAGCATACTATCAGCATCTGGTTGAAAATCTGCTGTTGTTCCTACTATATTTGTTGTAAAAGTTGCTGCGCTAGAAGTAAGTGTTAAGAAAGTTGTATTGTGGTCTGCTGACTGAAAACCTATACCTGTATCCGAACCAAGATATAAACCACCTGTACCATTAGTTATTTTAGTATTGCTACCATCATGAAACATTCTAGCGTCTAAACCAGTACCAAATCTTATATTAATACTGTCAGCTAAATGTAAATCTTTGTAAACATTAATATCTGTATCCCCACCATCAAAAGACATATATGTTGTTACGCCATTACTACCATCATCACAGTTAAAATTAATATTTCCATCATTATTATTCTGCGTAAAAATCATTTCACCAGAACCGTTGTTTTGAATTATATTTAAATCACCAGTGTCATTTTCTATATAACTAGCTCCACTTGCGTGATATAATTTTAAATCATCACTATCCCCAAATCTACCTGATTTACCATCTGCTAGACTAACGTGACCTGAAAAAGTTGCTTTTTGAGAATTGTTTACTTGAAGTGCTACACTATTATTTGTTTTTAATGTAAATGTATTGTTGTTTACTAGGTTTATACCACCATTACCTCCATCATCTACACCAAATTGCATCATTAAACTATCATGGTCATAAAAATTTACATAACCAGAAGCGTTTGATGCTTTATCACCACCGTCTTGTATTCTTAATTCAGGTGCAGAACTAAATAAATGAAGTAAAGTTTGTGGTGCCATTAAAGTTCCAGTCCCAATACCAACTTTCTCCCCTGTAAGTACCATCGTACTTTCAGCTCCAGATGTACCTAACCATAATTGTCTAGCATTATCACTACTATTAGCATAAATTCTAAAACTACCAGCTACTCCATCATTTCCAACGCCTTTCAATATACCATCAGGATTACTACTTGTATAATCTGGATTACCAACATTTACAGACCCTTTAAAGGTTGCGCTTCCTTTTTCTGACATATCTAATCTAAGAGCATCTATTTCAGTAGAACCATCAGTGCCTTTAAATATTATATCTTTATCTGCTGTTGCAGCTTCTATAATAAGGTGACTTGAATCATTTTTTATAGTACCAAAGTGTGTAGTACCGTCTTTAAATCTTATATCTGCACCCTCAGCATCTAAACTAATATCGCCACCAGCATCTATTTTGAAATCATCAACAGTAGCTATTGTTAAAATACCTGCGCTACTTTCTGTTAAAGTTGCAGCATTACTACCATCTCCACTTATAGATAAAGCACCGCCGCTAATAGCTAAACTATGAGAAAATTGACTTGATGCCTCATTAACAAAGAACAACGTATTACTAGCACCGTGTTGTGTTACTCTAAATTGCCTGTCAGTTGCGTCATTATCACTGTCAATATCTATAGTTACATTACCAATACTAGATAGTGTTGCATTATTTTTTAATGTTATATCACCTGCAAAAGTTGCGTTTTGTGATTTATCTAACGTGAGAGCTAAAGTAGGCGCAGACGCACCATCAGCTGTTGTATAAAATCCTATTCTTCCAGGCATATCATCTTGTCCTGGTGTTCCATCTACTTCTACCATTATTTTAGCAGCATAAGATGTAAAATCATTTCCATCTGCAGCTGCAAAAACTATTTCACCTAAATTATCATCATCTTGAACTATTGTGTTTGAGCCTATTGTTGCGTGTCTTGATTTAAGAAAGTTTATTGAAGGTGCTGATGCGTCAGCTTTAAATTTAGCTATTGTAAATAAAGAATCAGAATGTCCAGTTCCTAATACTTGAAGAGTACCAGTTCCTGATGAGGTTGCTTGACCAGCACTACCACCAACTAAAACAGTACCACTTTCTGTTATTATATTCCCTGCAAAAGTTGCATTACCATTTTCTCTATCTAAAATTAAAGCCTCACCCGCAAGACCATAAGCGTAAAACTTTAAATCACCAGTAGTTCCTTGATTTCTTATTTGAAAATCACTTTGTGTGCTACCGCCAGAAGTTTTAGATTGAAAAATAATACCACCATCTCCAGACTGATGTTTTCTAAGATATAAATATTCATTAGCGTTAACATAATCTGGATTAAGAAATATATCACTTGTTACGTTTACTTGACCTGCAAAAGTCGCGCTTAAACCTTCTAAAGATAAACTTGCTTTTTGCGACCCACCGCCATAAGTATATAATATTAATTTAGAATCTTCAGAACCATCAGAGACATCAGTCATTTGACCTCTTATCATAACAGCTTCTATTTCTTCTGGTGTACCAGCATCGTTATAACCACGCATGTATATTCTACCAACATCATCATTGTCAGCAGGAGAAGCAGAATCTTTAACTAAGTTTATCTGAGGAGGATTAGCATCCGCGTTAGTATTTTTTATATTAAGTACTGGTTTATATGCTGTTGCACTTTCTAAAGTTACATCACCTGCAAAGGTTGCAGAATTATCAGTTGCAAGAGTTAAAGTATCATTAGTTCCTAAATCACCAGCTCTTGATATTTTAAATTTATTACTATCGCTTCTATCTATACCAATAGTGTAATCCATTGAACCTTGTGTTTCAAATGATATTTTAGCATCATCTAACGCGTTTGTTCCTTTATTATGTATTAAAATACCTATTGAATCAGAACTACCATCTTTATGTATTTCTAAACCATGACCAGCCTCATCAGGTGCATCACCTATTCCAAGATTACCAGTTATAGTCGCATTTCCTGTATGTGAACCATCCCACTCTCCTGTAACACCTGTTAAGTTACTGCCATCACCGTATAAAGTGTCTGCGTATAGATTTCTCCATCTTACTGTATTAGTACCTAAATCATAAGAGCTATCTACATAAGGACTAAAATTATCACTGTCCATTCTAAACCTATGACTATCTGCTACTCTATATATAATGCTATTATCAGTAGAAAACATTATTCTGTTATGGTCATCTCTACCAATATCTGCAGTTGTTCTAATGTTTCCTGCAAAAGTTGCATTTTGAGATTTATCTAGTGTAAGCGCTGTTGTTAAAGCCTCACCACCATCAGCTGTAGTATAAAATATCATTTTACTAGGTGCATCAGCATTAGCTACAGCTTGACCATCTGCTACTACAGCTATAGCACCCATTTGTGCAAAATCAGCTCCATCAAATCCTTGCCACCTTATTAAACCACCTTGACCATTAGGTAAAGCTACTGTTGGCGCGGAAGCATCTCTTGCTCTTAATGATATTAAATTAGCTGTACCATCTCTTCTACCTTCTACAATTAATGAACCTCCTTCACCAGAACCACTACCCCCATCAGGATTAGCGGTGTCAGTTATTATAGTGTTACCAGTTACTGTAACCCCGCTTGATGTTGTGTTAAATTTTTGACTACCTGAGTGGTATAGGTAAGTTGAACCATTATCGTGTGCTAAAATAGCAGTTGAGCCACCAGTGTTAACTTTCCAAGCGTCAGCTCCACTAAATCCAAATTTAGTATTTGTATCATCAGCATGATATATATATTCTGGTATTGTTATATCACCTGCAAAAGTTGCGTTGTTGTTGATATAAACAGTACCACTAGCAGAACCTATATTCAAATCTTTTGATGAGCCAGTTGTTAAAGTAGCATGACCACTACCTGTATTTTCTAAAATTAAATCACCACTATTTTGCGTGATATTTATTTTTCCTGCAAAAGTTGCTTCTTGATTTAAACCTAATTCAAGAGCTTCTATTGTATTAGTATGAAATCTCATGACTTCATTATTTTGCTCGTAGGTAATCATACCTCTGTATTCTTCTTGACCATCAGCTCTACCATCAGCAAAATATATACTACCATAATTACCAGCACTTGAACCACTAAATATTGTTAACCCTTGATTTCCACTACCACTACCAACTATTAAGTTAGAAGCATTGGCATGAAAATCTGTATTATCGTGATTTATTGCAACTCCACCACTTCCTTCTGCTTCAACAAACAAAGCATGCGTGTCATTATTTGCTTCTACTCTGAAATCAACATCACCACTTGCTTCATTTATTACAACCTCATTTTGTGTTCCATTTTGTTTCATTGAAACTAGATGCACAGTATCACCATAAAAATCTATAACACCATCAGTAGCTTGAATTATATAAGTTCCACCACCACCATCTAAATACAACGCTTTTGCTGTAGGTAGTGTAACATCACCTTGAAAAGCAGCTAACTTATCACTTCTTAACGTTAATGCAAGTTCATTATTACCATTTAATACAGTATTAAATATCAATGAAGCGTCTCTTGTACTACTTGTACTTGTCCAAGTTCCTTCTGCTTTACTACCCATTTGACCTGACACATAGAACGTGCTGTTGTCACTAGCATGTGCTCTAAAATCAATAAGTGTTTTTGTATCTGCAATAGAATCAGTTGTATTGTATATGTACATAGCTGTACCAGAAGCTGTGGCTGTTTCAATAGTAGGTATACCTGTGATTGTAACTCCAGCATTTGTTGTTTCTATTCTTTTGGAATTATTATAGAAGATTTCCACGCCTGCGTCTCCTCTTGCTATTATAGCATCTTCTCCACCTTGAGTATATATAAAGACATCATCAGCACCTTGAAGAACTAAATCATCCACAGGTGCCACAACGTAACCATCCGCTCCGTTTGAATATAATTTTAAATCAGTTCCAACACCAAATCTAAGTTCTCTATTATCTTTTGATAATATAACGTGCTCTGAAAAATAAGCATCACCACTTTCTTCAATTTTAAAAAGTTCGCTACCACTACCATCTGAACCATTTTTATACCAAGCAAAATATCTATTGGTATCATCATCGTCTGTGTCAATATTAAACGTCATATTTTCATAAGCGTTTATATGACCTGAAGATGAATCAGCAACACCCAAAGTTATTGTTCCTGTAAAAGCCGCATTACCACCCTCTGACATATCTAAGGTTAATGCTGTTATTTCACTACCACCATCATTTCCTTTAAATATCAAGTCATCGTCTGAACCTTCTGATTTAATTACAAAATTTCCACTATTATTTTTAAACCTTCCTATAGCTGTTGTGTTATCTTTAAAAACAATATCACCGCCGTCTGCATCTAAAACTATATCTCCTGCTACATCTAATGTAAAATCACCTGAACTTATATCAATTTCTTGACTGTCAATAGTCATGTTACCACGATGTATTGTTGACCCAGCAGCAATAGTTGAAGTGGTCGTAATTGCTCCTCCAACAGAAACAACACCTGTATTAGGATTTAATGCAAGATTAACTCCACTTGGTGTTAATATTTGACCTCCATTAACAGTTACATTCCCTGCAAAAGTTGCATTTTGTGAAGAATCAATCCTAAAAGCTTCTGTTAAACTTCCGCTATTTGCTCTTGTAGCAAAGTATAAATCAGTATTTCTATCTCCAGCATCTTGGAATTCTGCACCTATTCTTCCTGTTATAAAACCAGTTGAATTGTAGAAGTCTATTGATATAAAATTTCCATCTGTATTACTTGTATTTTGTAGTCTTAATCCATAATCACTACTTGAAGTAACATTTGTACTTGTATTAGAACCTACTGCTTTAAATGCTGGACCATTTGCTTCCGCATTAAAAGTAGCTTTACCAGCAGCTGACATATCTAAAGTTAAAGCGGTTATTGTAGAGGTGTCATCTTCACCTTTAAATAAAATATCTTTGTCTGATATTTGAGAGTGAATTACAAAATCACTAGAAGAATTAGATATTATACCAAATGTACCAACACTACCGTCTTTAAATCTTATATCACCACCATCAGCGTCTATTGCAATATCTCCTGCTGCATCTATTGTAAAATCACCACTACCACTTTCTGTAAGTGTTACAGCGTTACTACCGTCTCCTGTTATAGATAAAACACCAGTTACATCTAAGTTATCACCAACCGTTACATTTCCACCATCATTTGAAATAGAACCTCTAAATACCGCTGCATTTTGTACATATAGTGATGTGCCACTAGCACTAGCCCACAAATAATTACTTGGTATTACAACCTCGCCTGAGTTCTGCACTCTGAATGCTACAGCACCATCAGAACCTCTATTTATGTAAAGAGCGTTGTCAGTATGTGGTGATGAGGTATCACCAGTAATTGTAGTATTTCCACTTGCGGTTATTCCTCCTGTTACATTTAGTGGTTTATTAAAATTCCAACTCGTGTCAGCGTGAGTGTAAGTTAAAGTTGCACTAGCTCCACCTATTGTAATACCAGCTCCATTTGCTGCCGCTGAATCAGCCGCATCAGTTGCAATACTAAAGTTTAAGTCATCTATTGCTACAGTAGTAGAATTTATTGTTGTCGTAGTACCATCTACTTGTAAATTACCAGCTATAACAACTGTTCCTGTATCATCTCCATGAGTTGCAGGGTCTATAGTAAAACTAGCTGGTCCTCTTAAATATCCTGATGTTGTTATGTTACCACTAGATATAGTACCTACTGTTATATTAGGAGTTCCTGACAATCCCGTAGCAGTACCTGTTAGTGGACCAGAAAAAGCATCTGCGGTTAACGTTCCTGTAACTGTTGCTCCTGCTGAAGTAGTTTCTATTTTTAATGAATTATCATGGTAGAGTTTTACAGCACCATCTTTGTAGAATAACCCCATTTTACCATTAGAAAATGAGCCATCACTTATTAATCCAATAAAATCACCATTAGTGTCAAGATATAAATTACCTGCATTAGTGTCTCTTACATAACTATTATTACCATCATGATATATATGAAGGTCGTTATTAGTTCCAAATTTAGCTCTTACATTATCTGTAAATTTTAAAGAATCATCTGATTCGTCCCATAATAAATATCTTCCTGATGTTGCGCCAAAGAATTTAACGTCATACCCAGTATCATCAACACCCACTGTAAATGTACCATCTAGTTGTACGTTACCATCTATATCTAAAGCATCTGCGGTTAACGTTCCTGTAACATCAATTCCACCAGTTGTTGTTGTGAGTTTTATTGAATCGTTAAAGTACAAATCAACCCCAGAGTTTACAACCCCTCTGAAAAAATACTTATCATTAGCTGATTTCAATTCAACTCTAGCTGAACCTGAAACTATTAAATTTCCTGTTCCAGTATCACTTATATAACTATCAGAGCCATCGTGATAAATTTCTAAATCTTGTGATGCACCAAATTGTAATCTATCATCTGTAGCACTACCACTATCTCCAAATTGTATGAGGTTTCCATTTGTGTCTAGCGTACCGCCTAGTTGCGGGGTTGTATCTCCAACTACGTCAGTCGTAATACCTACAGTTCCAGCAGCAGTTAATCTTCCGTCAGCATCCACAGTAAAAGTTGGTATTGCTGTAGCACTACCATAAGAACCAGCTGTAACAGAAGTGTTAGCTAAATATGTAGAACCTACACCTCCAGGTGTTATAGATATACTATCAGCTGCTACTGTAATTCCGCCTCCACCAACTACATTGATAGTTCTTGATGAAGATATATCACCACCTCCTGTTAATCCATTTCCTGCAATTATTTCTACAGAAGTGTGATTTATGTGTTCGTTTGCAACAAAATTTGTTAAAGCATCATGGTCAGCACTTATGGTTATTTGATTACCACTGCCTGCTGTTGAAATACCAGCTCCATCACCAGCTATATCTAATGTTTCACTATCTAAATCTATTGATAAAGCACCACCACTATCTCCCTGAAAATCTAAATCTTGTGCTGTAACTTGTGAATCTACATAAGCTTTTATTGATTGTTGTGTGGCTAAGTGAGAGCTAGAGTTACTAGCCATGTTGTCTTCGTCTTTAATTACAGAACCTGTAAATACGCTTACGTTACGAAGTCTAACATCACCAGCTACTGTTGTATCTGGGTCTAAACCTAAATCTATAATAGGTGCGTTAATATATAAAGTACCTGCGGTTGTATTGATTAAAGGGTCTCTAACTTGTATAAAACTATTAGTGCCATCTTGATATATTTCTAAATTATCATCTCCAGTACCTAATCTTAATTTAGCGTTATCTATAAAATCAATACCACCTGACGTATTGTTTACTTCTATTTTTGTTCCACCTGTATTATTACCTATAGCAAGTATTTCAGATAATGTGTCTACTGTATCAACCTGTGAATCAACATATGCTTTAATAGATTGTTGAGTTGCTAAATGAGTTGCTGAATTTGAAGACATGTCATCTTCATCTTTAATAGCTGTACCTGAAACGCCTGTGTTTAGTACAGGTGAGGTTAGAATTTTATTTGTTAAGGTTTGACCACCTGTTAATGTAACTACTGTACTATCTATAGCTACTGATATGTTGTTATCTGATATAGTCGTAGTCAACCCCGTTCCACCAGCTATTGTAAGTGTATCTGTTCCTATAGTAACTGTATCATTACTACCACTATCTGCTGCAAGTGTAAGAACTGTAGATATTGCGGCTGTAGTAACATTAGTTATAAGTCCTTTTCCATTTACTGTAATAACTGGTATCGCTGTAGTAGAACCAAAAGCACCTGTCGTGCTATTTACTGTAGCTAATGTAGAGTTTAGTGTTGCGTTTGCTAGGTTAGTTACAGTTACAGTTCCCGTAGTGTCTCCAGTTTGTGTTATAGTAAAGTCTGCTACATCAAAGTTAATCTTTCCAGTTGTGTCATTATAAGTAACATCTATACCACTTTCTGTATTAGATGATACCATTCCACCAATTATATCTTGGGTAGATTCTGTTTCAGTAGTAGTAAATTGTGTTATAGCAGCTGATTGAAAAGTATGTGTTGCTAATGGTTCTACGTACCCTAACAGGTCTCTTAATATTTGTTCTGAGCCGTCAGTTAATGTTGCGTCTATTCTGTCTATCAAATGAGAATATAAACCTATAACCAAATCGTATTCTTCTAGTTTATTGTTATATAAATCTAGATTTGATGTTTTGTAAGAATCTATATTTTCTTTATATGTATTTATTTTAGTTAACAACTCTGTCTGCGTAGGGGCTCTTTTTATAGATATAGTTTCAGAGTACGCTTTTATGTATTGTAGTGTAAGATACGATGCAGAGGTATGTGTGTAGGTAATATTTATAGATAACGAGGGAGTGTAATCACCTTCATAGTAATTACCGCTATTAACCATATCTATGGTAAGCGCGCCAAAATTAGAGGTGTTATTGCCTGTTATTGCAGAAGCTCCAGATGCTGCTGACGTAGACGGAAAGCTAGAGGTTAAAGTTCTGGTTGTAATGCTTTCAGTAAAGTTTCCATTGTCGTAACCACTTGTGTTGTCTTTAAAAGAAACTTCTGGTGTAGTAACATCTGATGTATTAGATATATCTGCTACTGGTTCTTTCCATGTTAGGTTAAATGATTTTTGTGCGGTGTGCTCGGTGTTGTTAGATTCTCTTGCTGTAAAATTAAAAACATAATCTCCAGTAAGTACTTTATTGTCTATATCAAAACGTATACTTTTATTTACAGTACCGCCTGCTGAAGAAATATCTGGATTATCCCAATCTGTGTTGTTTTCTACAAAATTGTCAGGGTAAGTTATTTTAACTTGTGCTTTAGATAAAGTAAATCCACTAGACGTGTCTGTTACTTGTATCTGATAAGTTCCTGCTGTACGATTTACTAAAAATTTTACGTCAAAATTAGCTGCCATATAGTCAAAGGTTAAAGGGGTAATATCATTAGATAAATACCCCTAACCTTTTCCAAACAACCAAACTATGGGTTGTCTCTTTCAGCTCTTACACGTGTCTCCAGAGCTGTTCTTTCTTCTTTATTTTCAGTTAATAGATATTCAGCTAAATCTGCAAAAGGTTTACCCCCTATTTTCTTTTTATAAGTAAAAATAGTTTTTTTACTTTTGCTCCATACAAATTTACCACTCTTAGCGTCATGTTTCACTATTCCGAGGTCAACTGCTTCACGCACCATAGTTTCTAAACTATTTGTTTGTTGTGATGCAATTCTTAAAAACTCATCTGGGTATTGTCCAGCGTAAGCTTCAACTTCATTTCTAATTACTTTAATTGAATCTGACAAAGAAATTCCTAACGCACCTGCTGTGCTTTTTATTTCTGCACCGCTCATTTCTAAAGCTGTATTTAAAGCATCTACAACAACTTTTCTGTCTATTATCTCTTCTTCTGCGTCAGCTTCTTTATCTAATCTGTAAAAAATTGCTTCGTAATCATCTACTCTATTAGGGTTAGATGTATTATAATTAGATAACTCTAAATATTGAAACATTTCTCTATCTCCTTTTCTCTTACCATTTAATCTTATCGTTCCAGCTGAAGTTTGATAAAAAATTACATCTCCAAATTGTTCTTCGCCTTTAGCTGTAACTCTAGATAAATACGCTATGTCATAAAAATTATCATCTTCAGGACAGTATGCACTGTCTGTTGGTCTAATCATTCTAGCTGAGGGTATTATCCACCTACCAGGATTGTCTTGGTCAGGTTTTATGTTATGCAGTTTATATACTGCCGTTTCATTTTTTCCTAATCTTCTTACTAAAGAATCAGGAATGTTATTATAATTTTTTGATTTCATAATTTGTTTGTTTGTCTTTAAAAAAAAAAGGAGGAGGATAACCTCCTCCTAATTTAAAATATTAGATTTCGTATTTTACGAAATGCTCATTTCCTAGAGTTTGTAAACCTTCAATAGAAGTATAAACAATATCTAGTGTATCAGTTGCACTCGTAGGAGTAGGAGCTAATCCGCCAAGGATTTTTTCTCTAAACCTAGAATTTACACCGTCTTGCATTTCTAAGTATCTAACTTGCATTCTTCTTTGTAATCCACTTCCGCCATCTATTTTAATTTGATTAGCAGGAACTAAATATGCCTCATCTGCAAATTGCGTAATTGCAGAAGTTGAAGACACTTTAGGGTGACTAAGAGCAGCAAATCTCTTTTTGTGGAATGTTCTACCAAATAATTTAATAGAATCAATACCAAGCTCAAGAGCTTTAGCTTTTCCGTTACCAGAACCAAAAGCGTTATACTGAATACCTCCACTTACAAACGGAGCAGCTGTTGCTAAATCTTCATCAAATTCATTATCAAAATCTGCACCAGCATACATAAAGTATTCTGAAGGACATCTGTTTGCGTCCATAGTTCTAGATAGTGATTTTAAATCAGCTAAAGTAATTGCACCACCAGAGCCAGTTGCACCAGTAATACCACCTGAGTTTGCGATTGTATCTCTCAAACCAGAAGTTGTATTAATAGAATTTGAATCTGCATCTGTTAGGGATGCTGAAGCTCTACCAAATAACATTGCAAAAGCAATATCCATTCTGTGTTTAACATAAGCATCGTGCTGTTGCTTTAAGAAATAATAAGGCTTTCCTTTAAATTCAACTTCAACCTTAGAGCCATAAGCAATATCAGTTACAGAAGTTTTTGTTTTAAAGATTTGAAGCTTATTGCTTCTTTTTGTAAGATTAGATTTTCTCATCTGGTTTACGCCAGTTCCTTCAGCGTAAGCATTAGAGAAAAACGACATTAAATCACCGTCAGTTAAAGCAGGTAAATTATCTGAACTATTAACGGGTTTAATTACACACACTGGGTCTGTAGCAGATGAAACAGACGATACATAACCTACCATACCATTTGGATATAATGCCAAATCGCCTACAACAGGTTTTGATTCGTGTCCTGAATCACTTACATCGTAAGTAACACTTTGTTGCGTTCCCGCACCAGCTTGTGAAACATCAGCTTTCACTGAAGCTACAGCATACAAAAAGTTGTTAGTAGTGTGAAAAAATTCAGTTTGTGCAGATGGTACTGCTGCACCAGTCATATCCATAATGTCAAGAACCGTAGCCTCTTCATCATAAATATCCAAGATAGATTTTAAAATCTCTCTTTGTTCCAACGTGTTTGTAAACGATACCGTTGACAGAAACGTTGAGTCAATATTACCAGGAGTTGTTGCCATAATAATAAAAATTTAAAAGGTTAAAAAATTATTTAACTAGCGACTTTAAAAATGCAGTTGGGTCTTCTAAAGGTGAGTCACCAGTAGATTCTCCTTCTACGTCTTTTTTAGTTACTAGTGGCTCTTGGTTTTTAATTTCAGACTCAATAGCCTGTTTACCAAGAGACTTTCCATGTTTTATCACTTCGTTTAAAAAACCATTAGGGTTTTCTATAAAAGCAATAGTTTTTGCCCATAATCCCCAGTCAACGTTGCCGTCTTTCTGTTGAAAATGTTTTAAAAACTTCTGAGTGTCTACCGCATAGTCAACCAATTTATCAGTATCGTTAATCTCATAATTTAAAGGGTCTAAACCATCTACTTCTAAAGTAACAGTTTTGTTTTTTATAACATCCCTTAATTGACTACGAACCGTTTTTCTTTGATTTCTTACGGCTTCCTTCATTTCAGCATCGGAAGGTGGTTTTGGTAAATTTTTTGGTGCGAAATCCTGTTGCTCCTCTTTATATTGACCTCTAAGTTTACTTGCATCTCGCTTAAGTAACTCTTTGCCAAAATCTTTATCTTCATCATCATGCTCGTCAGGGTCGTCCAAATAATACTTTTTCAACACTTCCTGCTTAAACAATCGGTCTTTAGCTTTAGGACTCAGTTCTGGATTCTCTCGCTCAAACTTTAACCTTAGTAATTCTAAGTCTCCGACATCATCGTAATTATATTGATATGCTTCCAAATATGGTCGCAAGTCTTTATTCTTACTATAATATTGAACAGCTTTCTTTATATAATCGTCATCTAACGATTTAGCAAGCTCAACAATTTCTTCTGTAACACCTTCTGGTAAACTAGGTGTTTCAAAATCAGAATAATCATCTCCATCATAATCTGACTTTGTTGTTTCTTCTTTAACTTCTTGTGTTTCTGTTTTTTCTGCAGATTCACTTTCTGTTTGTTTTTCAGCACTCTCATCGTCTTTGAGAGTTACATTTTCTTCTTTTTCTACGCTCTTATCGTCTTGAGAGTTGTCAGTTGTACTCTCATCAGTTTGCGTTTTTTCTTCCGCAACTTCTTTAGTTGCTTCATTTTTTTCCTCTGTTGGAGGAGTTTCTTCCTTTTCAGGAACTACAGATTTACCATCTTTGGTAAACTCTGCTAAGTTAAATTCGTCTGCCATAATTTATTGTTTGTTGTTGTAAAAATATTTTATTTATTCATCTTGAGGTGATTTGTCGGGTGTTGACCCTAATTCTCTCATTTCAGCCACAACTTCTCTGCTATCAGCTTCTATTTCTTTTTGCTCTTTTCTCCCTTCTGTTCTTATTGTCTCAAGCTCTTTTTCATGTTCGTATTTTCTGTCCATTAATTGAGCGTCTGATTCAGCTTTTGCTTGCAATAATTGTAATTTAGATTGTGTTTCTACTTGTATAGTTTGTTGTTTTGCTACCTCAGCATTCTGTGCTGCTTGGTTTTGTATTTCAGCATTTTGTTGTTGCAACACGCTTGACTGCTCTTGTTGTTTTTTAATGTTTTGTTCTATTCTGTATGCAAGCACTTCTTGAGCTTGTTTTACATTTTCTAAATTTTCAACAAGTAAACTGTCTGCTATAGTTATTTGTCCAGCTTGTAATGCTTGTTCTATTCTTTTGTTTAATTGTTCTTTTTGATGTTCTGTAGGTTTATCTTCTAATATAATTCCATATTCATGAGCAGTAACGTGAGGGCTAACTTTAAAGAACTCTATTGAGTCACTTCCTAAAGCCTTTACATACCCCTTAAGAGTTCCTTGTTTGGCTGCATCTTGGATTCTTAATGTTAAATTATAAGCTAATCTTTCTGTTAACCCACGTTCTGCATCTTTAATGTAAGATAAAGCGTTGTTTGTTGATTCTGCTGCTAATGTAGCAACGCCTTTCAATGTTCTTGGGTCAGGTGTAGAGCCATCTGTTATTTCGTTAAAACCTAATATGTCTCTTAACAACTGTATGTTTCTATTTATAATATCGTAATACTGTGCAGCTTCATTACCTAAACCGTTATTTAATTCTGTTATTGGTCTCATTGCCGAAGGATTACCTTCTTCATCTACAGCTCTGTATACTAAATTACCAGTCTGGTTATACAAATCAATAATATCTAACGGCTTCATTGCTTTACCAGCCCTACCTAAAGGAACGTTTTCTAAAGCGCCTATTTCTATCATTATACCTCTAGGTCTAGCACGTAACATTACGTTTTGCAGTTTATACCAAGCAAGTTGTAATTGGTCAGCTATTCCTCTCATTTGTTCTCCTAAAGAATAAGTTTGCATTTGGTATAAATCTGGAGCAACTAAATGATAAGATAAAGTAGTGTCTGTAAGTCTAGATTTAGCTCTTTTCATATTTGTACACAAACCGCAATCAAAATAAAAATCAGAATCTATAATCCATTTACCTTTATAAACAACCTTATATGATGTTTTAGAATATTTTTTACTTTTTGTGTTTTTCTTTGCTTTATCTATTCTACCTACTACTTTGTTTCCTTTTTTATTTATTCTTTCCTCTAAAATAATGTCGTTTACTGAATAAAATTCTAAATCCAACACTTTAACTCTTTGTCCGTCAAAATTTTGCTGGTGTTCGTTTCCTGATATTCTGCCGTGATATTTGTCGTTTTTGTGCTTTAGTTTTTCAGATATTTCTTTGTATTGTATTTCTGTTAATTCGTCTCCAGCCATTTGTTTTAAATCGCCCATAGACATTTCTAATACCTCTCCACAATAATGGATGTCTTTAAAATCACTATCTGTACTATATGAAACAATCATATTAGAAGGATTTACTCTTTTTATTTTTATAGAGCCTTTGCTGTCAAAAAACTCTTTATATCCTCCCATACCGTAATCATGTATATCTTCTATAACTTTTTTTCTTACGTTTTTGTAATCATTTAAATCAAATATAAGTTGTAGGGCTTGTTCTATTTCTTTTGCCATATGATGTTTATAATTAAACTTCATGTGCATTTCAAGTTCTTTAATGTTGTTTGGTGTTTTTTCTCCTATAGACAATGGCGTAGTATCCATGTTGTTTTTTTCAAACTCATCACGTAATGTAATTTTAGCAGCAGACTTAGCATACATTTTGTCTCTGTCTTTATTTGCCATCTGGTCTACAGCTTGTGCTGTTACGTTATATCCGCTTTTTTTCAAAACACCTAGAGCTATTCTTCTGAATTTAGGTATTATAGGTATTATATTCCAATCTATATTAACCCACGTTTCGTCGTTGTTAGCTGCTTTTTGCGGGTCTATCATTCTTTTGTATTTTGTTATACCCTGCTTACCAAGCATATATAATTTTATATCATGATATTTGTCTTTTGCATTATAAAATCCATCTGGATACGATTCTTTATAATCTTTCCATGCTGCTTTTATATATTTAGAAATCCATTTTTTATCCTTGTATTTAGGATTTATTAGGTGTGAAGGAAATGTAGCCTTGTTGTCTAATCTCATATTACATTGGGAATATCTCCCTTATATCGTAGAGCTTACTTTGCTCTTGTTTGTTATAAATTCTTTTTTTGCCAGCACCTACTAGTGTCCAGCCTGCCGCCATAGCCGCATCAAATTTTGTTGTGTTGTTTATGTCAAATCTAAGTAAATCTTCCAATAAACTTTTATATATGATTTTATTACAGTTCTCATATATATAAACCTCTAACTCTTCTACCATCTGCTGATGTGTTTTTGCATTTGCAGGAACACCAAAAGTTCTAGCATTTGGTAGTTTCATTAAAAACTTTTCATAACCTCTGCTTTCAAAATATTTTATTAAACCTATTTTGTTGTTTTCAGATAAAATCTGACAACCAAAAAACACACACATCTTAATCATGTCCTCATAGTACATGTCTGATGTCTGTGGTCTATGTAAATATTCACAAACAAAAGTTTCACTTATATCTGAAGCAGCATCAAATTTTGCGTATACATAACCCGCTCCATCTGACATTCTACTTCCTTGTGCTACTATGTTGTGGTCAAAGGGGTCAGCTCCAGCAATAAACTTTGTTTTATTTAAAGGATACTTTTTTGTACCTTTTGTTTCAACCGCATTTGCGTGGTTTAAAACGTTTATTTTATTGCTAATGAGAAATCGTCCATTAACCTTTGGTGCAAATATCACTATACTATCTTTTTCTGCATGCTTCCACAGTAGTTCCCCTTGCTGGTACAATTCTTGCGGCTCTCTCCAAATTACATTTTCTAGCTGTTTATTTAGCTTCATAGCGTCAAATAAACAACTTTCTCCCTCTACCCAAAACGCTTCTTCTATTGTAAATGGGTTTTTTCTGATATAGGAAGCTAATGCTCTCGGGTCAGATTCTAATGATTTTCTTTCGTTCATATAAAACTCTTTCCCCCTGTCTTCGTCTGGGTGTCCGTATTTATCATAATACAAAGTTCTATATGCAGGTAAAAAATATCTGTATAAACCAGAAATCGTTCTGCCGTTTTTGTTTTTGACGTTTTGGTCAGAAGCATCCCATAATCTTTTAAAATCTTCACCGCCTTGTTCCATTTCTTCTACTGTCGTGGTATACAAAGCTTTTCCTATTATAGCTCCGTCTAGCTGTAAACAGAACTGTACAACTTGGTGCCTTTCGTAAACATCTACATCTTTTGTTTTACCACACTCGTCGGCTACATACCTATGAAGTTTCATGCCATCATAACTGTATGCGTCTGCTGATTTAAAAGTTATAGTAGATTCTAATTCTGCACCAGGGTCATACATCTCTACTTGTCTGCCTCTTTTGTTTGGTTTGTAAAAACGCAACTCTGATTTAGGTGTAACTCCTTTTTCTGTATCGTATACTGGTATAAAAAAATCTGGTAATTGTTTAAATGCAGAAACTACACCTTTTGCAAAAACGTTGTTTTTAGAATCTTCTAATGTTTTAGATTGTATTCCCGCATATATGTTTTTTGCTCTGGAAGTGTAATCATATAAAAAAGCGCCAGCTCTTACTGTTTTTCCTTGTCTTCTTTTAGTAAGCTCCATCATTCCTAAACAGTTAGGGTCTTGTATACAATATTCTAAAAAATAAAAAAACTCCATATCTGGAATCCTAAAATCAGGATAACCAGTATCTAACCTCCAGTGTGTTAAATAAAAATAATGTAACCCAGTTATATACGTAGCTTTACCTTTGTTAGAAAACCAAAATCCATTTAGCCTTCTGTCCCACTCTTGGTTTCTGTATGATTGTAGTTTTAAATCTACAAACTGCGGTTCTGATTTTTGCTTTATTATTTCTTTTTTTCTGCGCTCTAAAAAGTCTTCTGGACGTAATGGGCGCTCCCAGAACTGATGTAAGCGGTGGGAAGACCTTCGTGCCACACCACGATGTTCAAATTTGTCGGTACTGTTGTTATACACCATTCCCTTTGGGGGGACGTTGCATTGTAATCCGTGGACCACATATTGTTTTGATTTATCATGTTTTTGGTACATATGCTATATTCTCTGGTGATGTGATGTTTTTTATAGCGTTTCTTAATTTATCGTCATCACCATAAATTTTATCTTCGTAACCTTCTATTCTTTTAATCATAGAATCACACTCATTCATTAATTTACTTTTAATATCCAAAGCCTGTAATTTTTCTTTGTCCTGTCTGAAATCCGTTATAGGACTTAGTAGTTCTTGTTGGTATTGCCATAACACCTCTTCATTACTTACGAGCATAGCCCATGTTTTGTGGTTTTGGAATTTTAAAAAACTTGATATTAAAAAACAAGCTCTTTTGTCTGTTAAATTAAACAATTCTTTTAATATTTTCTTGTCTTTTGACTCTTTGTATCCAGAAAGCATTGCGCATTCTAATTTTCTTTCTTCTAATTCTTGATACATTTCTCTCATTGGAGAGTTTTTATCATACATGTAAATAATATACTTTATTAAACTTTCTATGTCGTTTCTGTCGTCATCAACTAAACCAAAAGCATCTGTAACTTTTCCTAAATTACTTTTTATAATGTTTTTCTTTTCGTATATGTCTATGTAAAGACGATTAAAATTTTCTTTATTAAATATTGCCATTAAACTAATTTTCTTGGAATACAACAACCTAAAGAAGTGTTGTTGTCTCCTCCTTTTTTACCTTCATTAAAAGTTAACCATTCTCTGCTTATAGCCTTTAATTTGTCTACTTTAAAAAACAATATGTCCTGCACGTTGTCTATTGTAATCTTTTCTGGGTCTCTTGGTGTGTCTTTTTTAAGTATAACGTAAAACCAAAATTTAGCTTGCGAGGTTGCTATACCGCTTGGTTTACCTCTACTTTCGTATTCTATAAATATATTATCTGTGCGCCACGCTATAAAATCTAACTTTACTTCTATGGTAGAATCTGACAATAGTTTTGCAATTAAGTTTTCTCCTTCTTGCCCTAATTCTAAATCGTATTTAAAATCGCTGTTAAACTTCATTTATATTTTATAATTTTTATGGTAACCTTTGGTGTTACTTTAATTTCCATTTTTGTTCTGTGTTCATCAGAAAAAACGGTGCTTTGTCTTTTTTGATTAAAACCACTTAAGGCATTTTCTAAATATAACTTTGCTTCATCATTTGTCATAACTCTTCTTTTAGTAGTGAAATAAATTTATCTCTGTTGATTTCTTCGTTTTTATAAAAATATTTTTTGTTACCATTTTGTTCTATAAGTTCTAATTGAAAGTCTACATCTTTAATTTTTGCTATATTATTTATATCAAACGATATTCGTTTAGTGTCGTGTTTACTGTATATTGTCCAGTGACTTGTTGCTGTTCTAAACGGGTTATCTGTTTTTCCAAAGTTTTGTATAAGTTTATGTGTTTCACATTTAGCTTTAAAATTATAAAAAACACTTTTAGCCATTATAAACTTAGCTTATTAGGTATCCAAAAGTTTATTTTTTTTGTTTGATTATTTTTTGATTTAATTTCATTAAAACGAAATGTCATTGTTGATTCCGTTTTTAACTGTTTATATTTTACATACACTACTTCGTTTCTAGGAGCATATACAAAAGCAAAATAATCAATGTCTTTTTCTGTGTAAGAGTAATTAAAGTAACCAGCTTTTTTTATTCTAAAAGTTATGCTGTCGTTTGATGTTAGCGTGCTGGTTGATTTAACCTGTATTTTGGCTATCCTACCAGTTTTTTTATTTAATGGAACTACATCAACTCTACTATTATCACTTACAGAGGTAAATACTTCATATCCTTGTCTCAGTAAATCACAGACAACCACTTGCTCTGCAATTATACCGACTTGTTTTCTATTCATTTACCCCATATATTCTTCTTAACAAGTAATGAAATTACACTATAATTAGCTAAATCTAAATATGAGTCTTCAAGTGGTTCGTTTTTAGCAGATATATTTTGTTCTAAAATATTATCTACTCTGCTCAATTTATCATTAGACCTAAACCATAATCCCTGTAGGGATTTTTTTCTGTTTGCCGCCACAGATAAATCTCTTCCCAGAGAAATATTTGATGGACCATAGTCGTGTTGTTTTTCACAAAACGTCACATACATTTCATTTAAAATGTTTTTAAATTCACTTGCTGTATGCGGAAATTTTTTTTCGCAATATTCTACAGCTTTATTTTTTTCGTTTTTTTTCATTTATATGCTTTATTTCTACAGTTTTAATTGTTGAGGGAGAATGAAAAACTTGTGTTTCGTCTAAATTTATCATAAACCCTTCTCTCATAATTGTTTGTATGTAGTTTTTAAGTTCTATAATATCACCTATAAATTTCTTGTCTATAATTATACCTTCGTTTGTAAGTATCTGAACGTCTACTTCTGATGTAGCAGCATTTTTTAAAAAGTCTTCGTTAATGTTTTCTACCATTTCTCTAACGCATTTCTTTAGAGAATCTACAAAGTCACCTACAATTACATAATGATATTTTTTGCCATTGGTTTCTTTTATTTCATCATCAGTCATATCACCGTGATAAAACACAACGTATTGGTATTTGTTTTCTATAGGTCTTTTGCTTATTAAAAATCTGTATCCTTTGTCTTTTATGCTTTGAATAATATCACCAGGTGACATATCCTCCTCAGAAGATAGTACACCCAGCGTATTATTTCGCATCAAATTGATTGCGACAGAGATATGTAAAGGCATAATACTAAGTTTCTTGTTTTGTATTTTGTAATTGTTATCTAACAACCAATCTACATATTCGGTTACATCATCTCCTTTTTTGTAGTAAGCTTCTACAACATCTTTACCAGACTTTATTTCTAAATATTTAATCATTGTCTATTCCTAAAATATATTCTTGCCTACACGTATAATACACCTCCCCTTCTATCTTGTTCTCAAATTCAAAGTTAGGAAGTAAATACACAACTTCACCCCCTTGTAGCATCAGGTCGTTCTGACCTATGTAACATAATTTAGCTCTAGTTGCAGATTTTTTTGGCGTAGCAGATTTAAATAAACCGCTTTGGGTTAGGGTGCCAGCAATTTTATGATTACCTACTTGTACGTCTTTTGCTTTTTCTTCTACTGGTTTAAACAAAGCCCAATCTCTACACATAGTAATCTTTTCATCCCGCACAACACAAAATATTCTACTCAGGTCTACATTGTATAAATCATCGTATATGTGTGAATCGTCTACTACTAGATAATGAAAGTATACTTTATCTCCTACCTTTAAGTCCTTTTCATCTCTTCCTATACCTTCTACTGTCCCATAAATTCTTACGTTGTTTGTTGGATTAAACATAGGGTCTAGCTCAAGGGTAAGTTTTCCGTGGGACATTTCGTCTTCGTGTGTTTTCTCAATCCTAACTATTACGCTATCTCCTATAGCTATCATATTTTGTGTTTAAAACGCTAATGATAATTTTTCATAATATACTGGGTCTATCTTTTTAATTTCTAGTAACAATATCTTTTTTTCTTTATCTGCCTTTTTGAGTTCAGCGGGTGTACTGTCTACACCCGTGTTACACTCAATAGAGGTCATTTTTTCTAACCTCATATCTATTTGATTTTTTATTTGCATGTTGGTATAATACTTCCCGTAGTTCTCTCTTAATTCTTTACGTGTAGTTTTATTTTCCTGCATACAATGTTTCTCTTTTGTAATGAGCCATTTTGTTAGTACCTGCATTATAAATAGTAAGAATGTTGTTGTCTATTGTAACATGCCATCTTCCTTTATATGCTTTATCACTAAACTGTAAATACTCGCCCTCTAAAGTATAAGTACCTTCAGTGTAGTCTGAATAATCTATACCATACAAACTTTTTTCCCAATCTAAATTTTTGTAGAAATCATTATATGTGCCGTCTGTATTATATATTATGTAAGACTCTCTGTTTATACCTAATTGTGACTGACAATATTTAGTATACATATTACCTGCTTCGGTAAAAGAACACTCGTCAATCAGAATCCACTTTCCTACTAACTCATTGTTAGCGTAACTGATGTTTGCAATAAATAATAATGCGATAAATAAATTTTTCATAGTAAATAAATTTTAATTAAAAATCTCTGTCTATTGCAAGTTTAGATATTAATTTAGAAAAAAACAAATCAGAAATAAAAAAAGGGCTCCGCAGAACCCTTTTTACCCGTGCACAACACCATATGTTTGGTATGAATAATATAACACAAAAATAAAAAAAATTTTAGAAAAATAAAAAAATAGTGTAATGATGTGTAGTTTGCTTTATGTAGCGCAATGTCCGTCGCGTTTCGCAAATGACAAACCGCAAAGCAAAAAGGGGGTATATGACAAAACAAAAAAGCCAAACTAAAACAAAGTAAATAATTATACATAAAACCAAAGTAAAAACGTGCATAGCAAACAAACTAAACCCATTTCAAATTAATAAACTATTAATATTTATTCTTTTTTTTGTGATTGTCTCTCTTTCTGTGCGTGTTGCATAGCACAAAACGAAATTTTTATTCTGGGTGTAAATACAAACACACCGCAAAAACGTAGCTCTTATTGTGTTTTATAGGCTTTGAGAGTTGCTCTCATTGTATAAGAGTTCTTATATATGCTTATCGTATTACCTGTTACTGTTGACATTTGGAGCCGTTAGGCTTTCTTATATAGTTCTATATGGTCTTTATATATACACATTATTAACCAACTTTGCGAGGCTGACCCAAAAAAGAGTTAAAATATTCATATTAACGGTTAATAATTATTATTTTTTTATTATGTAAAACCTCACTAATTTAACCAATTACCCACGTTTTAAAGACTTTTAATCTTCTTGTAATTATTTACTATTGACAAAATGCCTATAATATATTATCTTTGTATCATGATTAACACACATATAAACACGTGCAACATCATAGCCAACGCAAAAAGCAAAGGCGATAATTTTAACTTAAACACAAATAACATGAATAAAATTGCAAATAAAGACTCTAGATACTACGTTGACAAGAAGATAGAATTTCAAGGCTCAAACTTGAGCGGAGAAATTAAGAGCGATAATAACGGGCAAATTTATGTAGTCAAATCATACGGATATTATCCATTATTTATATACTCATTTAGAACGTCTAAATGGTACGAAACTAATGACTCTTATAGTGTTTCAACAGCTAGACAAATGACCCATAGTAGACCGACGGAAAAAACCAAAGTTTTACCTCATAAATGCTTAGAGGATATAATGAAAAAAACGATTAATGAGATTAAATATTGGGACGGAAAAAAAGAGCAAGAAGAAAGGGTTTATAATAAGGTAAATAATAGATTTAAAGAGTTAGCAAAGGATGACGAGCCTATAAATATTATTGACGACAAAGGCACGTATTCAATACCTAAAGTTGATAGGATGTTTAATACAAGCAAAGAAAGTTCTTTAGTTGGTATTAAAAAAATGAGTAAAGCAAGGGTAAAATTTAAACCAATTAAAAAACGTAGCTAAGCTGACGAGTTTTTAATAGACGAAACTAGCGGGATATTATTCTTGCTAGTCCTTAGCAATATTGCAAGAAAATAAACACAAATTATGAAATACTACATAAATTTTAAATATGAAAATTACGACATTGAGACTATTGAAGAAACAAATAGTTATAAGGATGCTAAATACTTACTTCAAGAGTATCAAATGAACGGGGGAAATTATTGGATAAGTAAAAGAGCAACTAAAGAATATTACAAAAACTAAAATAAAACAATTAAAATTATGAATAAATTATGCAACGGAAAAAAGCGAGGTATTACCGTAACAAAAGACGGTATTTCTTCAAGTTTCCCATCAATTAGAAAGGCACTAATTGAAACTAAACTAATGAGCAAAGAAAGTTCATTAAACAAATACGAGGCTATCAAAAGGTTTGAGCGTAACGGTTACATTGTTAGCAACGTCCAAAAAACAAAGGAGCAAGTAAGCAAACCAATTATAAAGGTTAATAAATCTCAAGTAAAAAGAAAAGGCGAGTTTTGTATTGAGACCTTAAAAGGAGACGAGACCGATAGAAAAGCACTAGCGGAAAAGCTACTAAAAAAGGTTAAGAGTCCTACAATTAAAAAAGACGGTTTTTATGTTCCAAAAGACACATGGAAAAGGCTAGTTATTGATTTATTAGTATTACGTAAAAATGTACTATTGACGGGGGCAAGTGGAACGGGTAAGACCGAATTAGTCCAAAGGTTTGCAAACGCAATTAAATCCTCTATTGAAGTCTATGATATGTCAGCGTTTACCGACGCTACAGCGGGTTTATTTGGCTCGCATCGTATGAAGAGCGGGACAAGTTATTTTGATAAGGCTCATTTCTATAATGCTATACAAAAGGGCGGAGTTATTTTATTGGATGAGATAACGAGAGCGACAAGGGAAACGGGAAACCATTTATTTAGCGTACTAGACGATAGAAAAGTATTAACAAATCCATACAGCGAGAGCGACGTGGATAATGTTGCTCAAGTGAATAATTCTTGTATGATTATAGCAACAGCAAATGAGGGTTATCAGTATACGGGTACTAAAACACTAGACGAGGCACTAAGGCAAAGATTTGTTAAGATTCATATAGACTATTTACCGTCTAAAATAGAGTCAGATGTATTAGTTAAGAGATGCGGTATATCTCATGATGATGCTACTAAGTTGGTCAAGATTGCGGAAAAGATAAGAGAAAGATGTAAGGATGAGAGTCTTAATAGGGCTACCTCATTACGTGAGTTAATTGATGCGGGAGATTATCTCTCATGTGGCGAGTCTTTTCTTGATGCGGTTGAATGGTCCATTGTTAGCGGTTACCAAGATGACGAGCAAGATGAGATTAGAGATTTAATTAAACAATTTGGCTAGGATGACTTTTAACAACGATACACTATTTAACGATAGGAATAGTTCCTACGTTAAAAAAGGTAAATCATTAATTGATTTCAACGGTCAAAGCGGAGCGGGTTATATTGCACGTGGAGTTACTCAAGATAGCCTTATGCCTAGAGCATACAAGTTATCAATGTGTAGAATAAATAACTTAGGCGTAGATAAAAAAGCTACGTTAATATTTACAGAAAAAGAAAATTCTACAAACGGAAGAATTATAAATGTAAGTACGGAAGTTCTAGACAATAACGAGATGTCCATTGAGGAACGATTAAATGTTTTATATGGAGAAGTTACGCATGAGTCAGCACACGTATTATATACACCGTTTGCAAAATTAAAATCTCTAGATGAAATACATCACAGCCTACTAAACATATTAGAGGATGAGAGAATAGAGCGTAAAATAGTTGACGATTACGTTGGTTATGCCGATTGCTTAGAAAGTATTAAAGAACATTTCTTTAATAGACTATATAAAAATCCATACGCGGAGATGAAGCCTAGCGATAGTAATATCATATCCAACTTTGTTAACCTAATTTTATTAGTAGTAAGGTATCCAAAAAATGTAGAAAAATATCTAAATCATTTAGAGGATATAGCTTTAGTTGATGACACCGTAGACTATAGAGACTTTTTAACTCAAGCGGTTGAAATTATGAAGCCATATCCAACTACTTATAAAGCGGTCAATGAGGTTGGTATTAAATTACTTGACTTAATTAAAACGTTTTATTATCAAAAACTAAAAAATGATTTTAGCAGGGAAGCTGGGAAGGGTGAGGCTCTTAACGGAAATAATTCTAATAAGAGTAATAATAAGAGTACTCTTAACGACGATGAGAGTGGCTCCAGTAACAGTACCTCCAGTGCGAGCGAACCTTCCTCCAGTGATAAATTTTGGGACAGTGAATACAGTACATCAAAATCTATACAAAATGCCATAGAAAAAGATTTACTTAAAGGAGTGAGGGAAGTAATGCAAAAACGATTAGATGCCTTACGAGGAAAAAGTGAGAAAATTCAAGATGCAAATGCTAAGAAGATAGAGGAAGAATACGACGAGATAAGAAGTAAATGGTTAGATAAAGCGTGGGACGAGATTGGAGCGGGTAGAGAAAAGTCTAAGGTTATAAACACAGTACTAAATTCTAGTACCGTAAAGGGCGGGAGTAAACTTACAAAACATGCAAAACAAATTATTTTATCTAGTTCACTTAACAAGTTTGAGGAAAGTAACGAGGAAATGATTGAAAAACTTAAAAATCTTGAGGATGGTACTCATGATTGGAGAGATAGCGATGCGGGTACTTTATGCAGTACTCAAAGCATGGAAGTAGAAGAGACAGATATAAATATAGATTCTTACATAAACCAATACAAAGCAATTAAAAGAGAAAACAAGTTTAATATCAAGAGACTTGGTAATGCTTTGCGCGTTCAAATGACCTCTTATAAGGATATAATAAAATCACAGAGAAACGGAAAGTTAGATAAATTAGTAGATGGTTTTATAGGGGATGAACACGTTTATACTAAACAAACAGAGGGTACTAAAGAAAAACTTTCTATATGTTTATTGATAGATGAGAGCGGGTCAATGGGTGGTGTATTAGATGACGGGAAAAGTAAAGTATCAGTAGCACGTAATATTGGTATCATGTTTAATGAGGCTCTTAAAGTTGTAGACGATATAGAGTTATTTATATACGGGTTTGATAGTTCCTATTCATCAGATAATTTATATATATATAAAGAGCCAACAAACACAAAAAGCGATTATAATATATTAAGGCTTAGACAGAGAAACGGTAACGCCGATTATGTAGCTATTAGAGATTCAGCACAAAAGATTAGAAGTTTTACAAAATCAAAATGCTTATTTATTGTTTTATCAGACGGGTTACCATGCCATCATAGCGGAAGCAGTTACGTAATGAAAACAAGTAGCGCGGAAGAAGAAACAAAATTAGCGGTAGATGATATATCTAAGCAAGGCTTTGTCCCAATGCAAATAGGTATAGGCACACATTACGAAACTAACGAGATGTTTAAAGATTGGATACAGTTTCAAAACTATACACAGATGACTACCAACATGGTTAAGTTGATTAGAAAAAGAATAGCTAAAATGTTGACAGTATGAAGAAACCTAAGAAGATTATAATAGACTTAAATAACGAGGGTAACGCAAATGAGATTTTATCCCATGCGTTACGCGTTATGCGTATTAAGTACTCTAATAATATTAGATATGTATTAAAGCCTAACGGTTTTATTGATAAGCGGTCAGAGGTTGAAACCTTAAGCGATTTTTTTAAGGTAAGCGATTACTATTGGCTAGTAGGATGCGTTGAGTTATTTCTTGGAGATTACATTTCTTTTATAGATGGTAAACTAGAATATAGAGATTTAATACAAGTGCAAAAACAAAAGATAGAAAAAACAAAAATTTATAAACAATTAAAACTATGAGTAAAACAAATAAAAAAGAGGTAGGCTCTCAAGGAGAGCAAGCCTCTATAGAACAATTAGAACAGTTATTCAAGGCTTGGGGTCAAGAATACAAACGTGAGTATAACAAACTTAAGAAAGGGGGTAAAAATGGGCGGGTTTAAAGAGCAATACGCAAAATGGATACTAACAGATTGTAAAGAGCCAATGAAAGAGATAGAGTTTCTTGCACAGTTTTTGCCTAAAGAAGAAAAAGAGGCTTTAATAAATTCGGATAGATTAATTGATGATATGAGAGATTTAGAATTTAACGATTTCAGCCATCAATATGATTTTATGTTTAAGGGTATGAAAGAAATGATTTTAGCTATTGATACTATAAAAAAATCAAATAGCAAAGGCGAGTATTATATTCTTAGAAAAGATATGTATGACACCTTAAAAAAATGTGTTGTAAAATTTGGTAAGATAGAAGAAGAATTAAGGCAAAAGAGCGATATAGAAAAACAAGGCTATACGTTTGTTAAGATGCCTAATAATCCTCTATCTATTGCAGAGGAAACATTATTACTAGACGGAAAGGGGGTTGATGATGAGTAGTTATAATCATAAAGATTTTATTATGGATAGAATTTATGAAACTTTATCCCATAAATACAACTACCATAAAAAGGGCAAAAGAAAATACTTGCGAAACATTAAGAAACAAATGGTAGAAGCAATAAAGGATATAGATGAAATAATAAAAAAATTCAATACAATAAAAGAGTAATTAAATAATGTTATATTTGTATCTAATTATTTGTGTTTAGTTTTGGTTTCTAAAACCAATAATTACAAAGAGAGGCTTTGAAGAGCCTCTTTTTTTTTGATACCATCATACCAACTAAGAAGAGTTAGTCTCTTAGAACGCACTTATGGAGTTCGTTTTTAGGCAAAGCAAAAGATTTTAGGGAAATATTAGAAGTTTTTGTTTTTTTTTACTCAGGAATATGGGAAGCAAAATTACGTACTGGGTCTCAGGACACAGAGTAAAAACTATACTCTTATCATTATGAGAGTCTCACGATAAAACTCTTATTGTAATAAGAGTACAGTTTAATTAACTATCATCATGTTGGAAAAGGCTAGGAAATTTCTAACGATTTGGGTTTTTCGTTATCAGCAAAAGGAATTTCAATAATTAAAAGTCCTTTATCCATTTTAGCAACAGATTGAGATAAATTAAATCTAGTAGAGATTTTATACTCATGCTTAAAGCCTCTTCTTGTAATATTGCGACAATAATATTTAGCAGAGGCGGTATCTTGTTTTTGTTTTGTTTCAGACGAAATACATATTACATCTCCATTAATATTTATGTCTATGTCTTTTTTTTCAAGACCGACACAAGCGATTTCCAATTTCATACCCTCGTCATTTTCGTATATATCTATAGGGTAATGGATTTTGTTATTTAAGGCGGGGACATAATCATTTGTCATGCCACCAAAAGCGTCTTTGAATAAAATATCAAAGGCGGAGTTTATTTTGTGATTTTCTAATAAAGTCATATTTAAAAAATTTATGCTACTTATAAAGTTAGCGTTATACATATTAGGACATTTAGTTCCTATTATTACATTACCACAAAAATCATACCAGTATTTCCTGAAGCACCCTGACTACTAATTGTCATGTTTTTGTTACTCTTATCAGCAACATTGTCATTAAGAGTATACTCTTATGTGATAAGAGTGTCATAAAACAGTTTTTAATAGCTGAAGACGCCGCCGCGCTGCACAAGTGCCAATCCCAACATTACCGTAAAAATTTTGTTTTCATATTAAAATCTTTTAATTTTGTTATATGAAATACTTAACGTTTAATCAAAAATCAATAGAAGAGTTAGACAAAGCATACATAAAGGCGGTAGTTGAGGAGAGAGAGTCTTTTGTGTATAAGGATAGTAAACTACTTACTAAATATGCTAAGTATTTATTAGACTATTTAAAGTCTACTAATTATAAAGAAAACATGAGCAAGGACAACTAAATTGTGTCATAAAACCCTAACTTTTTTAGTTCTTTTTAGTCAGACTTGCATTAGAGGGTTTAGTAAAGTCTGGGTCTTTGCTCCAATATAAACTACTAAATATATGGAAACATTATTAACTATGAGCGAGCAGTATTCACAACATGAATACGCACAAAACAAGATTCTAAAGCGTTCAGAGAATACTATGGTTACTTACAAAAGATACCATAACCAAATTGCTAAAATGATAGATAGCATAGGCGACTTTAAGATTAGCAGATACGACCTTAACAAGAACATAAAACATGAATTAAAATATGTGCATTATGCGGATGCTGTTAAGAAGTATTTACTAGGTTTTTCTAATAAGTCAGCAGTTAACTACATGAGGTATATAAAATCTGTATTAAAATATGCAGATGAGAGTGGTATTAAGTGTTCTTATAAGCACTTTAACATGGTGGAATTAGACAACCCTGTCAAGACAATTCCTACCAACATATATAAAAAACTAAACAAGTTGGCTTTAGACGAAGCAAAAGACAACGATGGCGCGTTGCTTTATTTGTTATTAAGTATAACGGGAGCAAGGATAAAAGACATAGAAGGAATAACTAAAGATAATTTTACTACTAGTTCTATACACTATTGCCCTAGCAAAACTAATAGTGCGTGTATAACTGTGCCTATAAGTAGAACGGTATCAAGGCTTTTAACAAAAAAAACAGAAGAAAACAAAAAAGATTCTTTAATGAGTAAAGAACAATCTAAAAAAGTTTTTCCTAGACATGATAGAAACTCTTTGTATTATGTTTTTAAGAAATGGATAAATAGTCTAAATATCAAAGGCGAGGTAGTCAAAGATAAAGTTTCAGCAGATGGAACAAGGTCGCATGAAGTTATAGACATTAAAGATTTTATTAGACCACATAAAGTACGTAGCACTTTTATATCTGAAATGCTTATGAATGGTGTAGATGAGGCTACAGTTAAATCTTTTAGCGGTCATTCTAAAAATAGCGTTGCATTTAATTCATATGTAGCAGTCAATGAAAAGCATAGGCGACAGAAACATGCTGATTTCATGAAAAAAATTTTTTAATTTGAATTTTTTTTGCTTTCTTTGTATAGATAGTCTTAGACTATTAG
>VTLG01012979.1_pt1 | contig 30971 bp, 36 predicted proteins | sample 4694571 | NCBI WGS metagenome assembly VTLG01 (sample SAMN12604809, study PRJNA352737) | marine metagenome | biome: ENVO:00000447; feature: ENVO:00000209|ENVO:00000569|ENVO:01000036; material: ENVO:00002151; isolation source: viral sequences binned using virsorter ...
ACATGCATAGATTCATCACGAATAGACCATTCAACTACTTTACCCATTCCTTTCATCTTACCAAATCTTTGGAAGTTAAGTAACATAACAAATGATGCAAATAAAGCTACACCCTCATTGAATACAGATTTTGCTAATGCAAGTGCAAGTCCTCTATGTGTAGAGTTATCTGACTTTTGCATGTATTCAATTTTATTTGCCATCTCTTTATATTCTAAAAATGCGTGATACTCACTATCTGGTAATCCAAGTGTATCATTGAGTAATGCATATGCTCTTTGATGTACACCCTCTCTGTTTGCAAATGAACCTAACATGTTTCTAACTTCATTGTTTTTAAATTTAGGTATAAACTGGTCATAATAATTTTGACCAACTGCAACATCTGACTGTGTGAATAATCTTAGTATGTTTGTTATATAATCCTTTTCTACTTGTGTTATTTTATTCATCTTCCAATCTGTAACATCTTCTGATAAATCTACTTCATCCTCAATCCAATGTGCCTTCTCATGTTTAATTGTTAAGTCAACAGCGAATGGATAATAAAATGGTTTGTATGTTTCTGAAAGTTTAGTAAGAGAACCACCTCTGTTTTTTAAAATTGTTTCTTGTTTTTTAAGTAGTTCAGCATATCCACCAATACGATTACCATCTACAAATATTTGAGGCACTGTATTAATCTGTGGTAACTTCTCACCTAACTGTTCTTGGTTATGATTTATTCTTTGAAAAAATGATAATCTATCTTCTTCATTATCCATACAGTGTTCAATAATATCTATATTAAATTCTTTGAACCATTGTTTTGTTTGAACACAAAATGGGCAATCTGTTTTGGTATATACTTGTACTTCCATTATTCTCTCCTTAACCTTGACAAGCTTCACAGTCTTCTTCTGACTGTTCTACTTCTGAGTAATCTTTTAATTTGTTTAACTTAACTTTTTCAGCAACATTCTCTGCTCTATGAGATGTTTCTGTCCTTAAATAATATAATCCTTTACATTCATCTTTCCATGCCTGCATATGTACATCATGTAAATATCTTTTTGAAGCTCCTGCTGGAAAAAATATATTAAGTGATTGACCTTGACACAAATATTTTTGTCTATCACCACCTTGTTTTATTATTTCTCTTTGATTTATTTCTATTGCAGTTTTAAAAACTTCCTTGATACTATCATTTATAAAATCTAAATGTTGAACCGAACCACCATTAGTAATTATTGATGTCCATACCTCTGGTGTATCCATATTTAGTTTTATTAATTCTTGTCTTAGGTATTTATTTTTAATTAAATGTGACCCTGCTCTTGTTCTATGTGTATATGCATTTGCCTTGTGAGGTTCAATAGATGGTGAACAACCTGTAATCATAGAACTATTTGCATTTGGAGCAATGGCAAGTAGATGTGCATTTCTTTTTCCTGTGCCTTTCATATCAGGTGCCTCACCTTTTTCTTTTCCTAATATTTTTGTTTGTTCTACTGCATCCTCTTTTATTTTTTTAAATACTTCTTCATTCAATGTTTTTGCTCTAAGTGAATCGAATGGCATTCTATTTTTTTGATAAAGTGAATGTAAACCCATTGCACCTAATCCTAATGACCTTTCTTGTGTTGCAGAATATCTTGCACGACTAATATGGTCTGGTGCATGGTCTATAAAAAATTGTAATACATTGTCTAAGAATGTAATTAAATCTTTTACAACATCTGTGTCTTTCCATTCATCATACAATTCTAAATTTAAAGATGATAAACAACAAACTGCTGTTCTGTCTTCACTTGTAGGTAAATGTATTTCATTACATAAATTAGAACCATGAATTTTTAATCCTTTTCTTTTCATTGGTTTTGGTAAATAACGATTTGCAGTATCAATAAAATTTAAATAAGGTTCACCTGTTCTAAATCTAGTTTCTAATATTGCTTCCCATATCTTTCTAGCTTTATGTGTTTCTCTGATTGTATCATCATTTGGGTCTAATAAATTCCAATCCTCATTGTCCTCAACTGCTGTCATGAATTCATCGCTTATATTGACTGCATGATGCATATTTAGACACTTTCTGCCCACATCCCCTGTTGGTATACGAATAGTTAAAAACTCTAGAATATCAGGGTGTGACACATCCATATAGGCCGCATATGAACCCTTTCTGGTCTTCCCTTGTCGATATGCTGTCATATCAGCATCTACTGTATGTAGAAATGGAACAGGGCCAGGAGCGATGTCTGATACTGAACGAACATCCGACCAATGTCCACCGACACCCCCACCTTTAACTGATAACCATCTTAACTCTGATGTGTGGTCAATTAAGCCTTCGAGGGTGTCTGGTACATAGGATAGAAAACATGATATAGGTAATGCTTTTACTTTTGTATTTGGTTTAGGTGCATTTGATAATACAGGTGATGCAAACATAAACCATTTGTTAGAAACATAGTTATAAATTCTTTGTGCAAATTTAGTATCCCCATAACAATATGCTTTAGCAGCACGAGCAAATGCCATCTGTGGTGAATCTTCTCCCTCTATACAATAATAATCTTTTAATAATTTAGCTGCTTGTGTTGAAAGTAATTTGTCTTTATCTGTGTCTATGCTGATTCCGAGATAAGTTTTTTTCATTTTTTAATTCTACCTTTTTCCAAAAAACGAATTGTGTTTTCGCCTGAATACCTGAATACACATGTTCATTTATAATTGTTTTAATTTCTGTGTCTGTTCTACCAGACATTACCATTTCATTAATATCTTTTTCTTTTACATACTCTGGCCATAATACAACCGAGTAACCATCATCTATAAACTTACCAATCTGTTTTACAATTTCTTTATTACGAGGTTCATTATCAGGTATAAGAATTACATTTTCTTTTTTATTTTTAATTCTTAAATCCGATTGTGCCGTTGCAATACAGTTTTCTAAAAACAAACTATCAATCGGGCCTTCAACAACATAAACTTTTTTATTCCAATCTACATTATTAAGACCATAAATTTTATCTTTCTCTGAATCAAGAATAATAGTTATGTATTTTGGAATCTCTTTTCCAAATGCTCTTCCTTGAAAAGCAAACATTTTATTTTCTTCATCAAAAAAAGGTATCACTAATCTTGGATGGTCACCATCTAGATTAGGAAACTTATTAGGCACTAAAGTATTAACCCATTCATAAAATTTTGGAGCAAGAAATAGTTCATGATGAGTATGACTTGGTATCTGTCTACTCTTTAAATATTTCTTTACAGGATGTGTATGCTCCAATTTTGATACTTTAATAAGAGATTTTAATAATGAATCTTTTACTAAAAACTTAGGTTGTTTGAACTGACTCATGTCAGGTTCATATTCTTTTTTCTTGTACCTTTCTAGTATATATTCATTATGAATTTTAGAGTCAACATGTTTTAAAAAGTTCTTTAAACTGGCTCCAACTCCACAGTTATGACATTTATATATCATAGAATTCTCTTTACGAAACATGAATCCTCTTGCTTTAGTTTGAGATTTTTGAGAGTCACCACAATATGGACAACGAAAGTTATAAAGTCCATCAGACTTTTTCTTAAATAGTTTTAACTGTGATGATACTAAAAGTAGATATTTTTGGTCAATATAATACATTGTTGTTATACTAACACATGTGTACAGGAAATGTCAAGGGTTTACATCATATATCTCATGTAGGCATTTAGTGCAAATCCTACAACTATTGAACCACCAATAATGAGATATTTCCACTTCTCTAATGTTCCAACTCTTTCAGTGATATCCATTCTCAATCTTCTCATTTCAGCATCTGCTTCATAGTGTTGTTTAGTCATTAACTCTGTCATTTCTTTTGTACTTGTAGTAATTCTAGAGTGTAATTCTTTTACATCATTTGAGAACTCTGATGCCTGTCTAATCTGTACTTCTTCTTGTTGAGATATCTTTTCTTCGTGAACTGCCAACATACGATTAATACAATTGGATACATCTGTTATCTTTGTGATAGCAGTATCTAAACGACCATGAATTTGTTTCATGTCTGATACTTCTTTTTTTAGAAGTTCTACATCCAATTCTATATCTGTAACTGCCATGTCTTAATTTTTCCTTATTTCATTTTTAAGATTTTGTATTTCACTTTCTAGTGAATCAATTTTTTTTGTAATCTTAGGATATCTTTTACGCCATGCATTCTCATCTTGTTTGAACCAAGTCCAACCCCATCTTTCAACTAAGAAGTCTAGGAATGAATCAAATTTTGAATACATCCACAATCCCATCATAGTATCTTTAAACCATGCTAAGAAAGCTGCACCGAGTAATGCTCCGACTATACCTGTGTAAATCCACAAGCGGTCATCCGCCATTTCTAATATTGTTTCCCACATTTTTAAATACCTTTTCTAGGTGCTGAACTGTTGATTGCCCAACGACCAAACATTCTTACTGAATAGTATGCAGACCATATTTTCCATTTAGGAACTTCTGGTTCAGCAGATAACATGCCTTCTAAAAACATTCTGTCTGCTATCCATCTATAACATTCTCTTTCTTTTTTAGATTCTATAATTCCTTTTTTCAATGCACCATTTATTTTTTCGTACATGATGTCATGAACTACAGCTGCTCTTGCAACATCAAATGGAGCAATGAATGACCAACATATTCTAGGAACTGATGCCAAGTCTGTGATGTATCCTTTTGGAACTGTAATTGTGTTTGTTGTTTTTGTAACTTGAATGCCACATTCCACTAACATTTCTCTTTGTTCTTTAGTAAGAGTTTCTGATTTAAATTTGAGTGGAGCATCTAACGACCAATTTCTTGGTGGTATAAATTTAGCATCTAAAAATCCATTGAATGAGCCCATTATTTTGTTTCCTGTTCTTGTTGTTTATCTTTATTTATAACATCTGATTCGTAATAATCCTTGTATTCATCTATCATAACATTCAATTTCATCATGTGAGCTCTAATTTGTGCAAAGTTTTTTGCAAGTAATTTAAAGTCATTATCACTTAATCCAAATATCACAGGGTCGATTCCCTTTTCTTTCATTTTTTTAAATACTTCATCTGCATTTTCAGATGTAATGATTATCCATTTTAATTCTTCTAATTGTTGAATCGTAGGTTTCTCTAAGTCAAGAGGTTGTCTTTCTACTTCCATTGTAAAAATATCTAACTGTTTGATTGAACTACAACCAGACAATGTTAAAAAACCAGCAATTAATATTCCACTAATAAGATTCATAATTTGGATTAGCTATACTAGGACACTCTGTATTGATTTCACTTTTCTTTGTTGCGTTGATTTCCTTTTCTGTTAAAGGTGAACCACCAGCAATCTCAATACATCTTCCAGCACGAACACTACCTCTGTTGACTAATTTTTCTACAAGTTTTGGTTTCTCTTTTGCAAGTTTACCAAAATCTCTTGCACCCTTGTTAAATCTTTTATCAAGTGCATTGATATCTTTTTGTAGATTGTTGACTAAAGTATTCATCTTCTTGTTTGCTTGAAGAATTTTACTGAAGTCTTGTTTTTGTTTTTCAATCACTTGTTTTTGTGATTCGATTGATAATTCTAATTGAATTTGATTTGCTTGTAGAATGGCATTGTCAGAGCGTAATTTCATAACATACACACCGACACCAGAGATGCCAATGAATACTACCGCCATGATTATCACTCTAACACTACCAAACATAATTCACTTATCCTTTTTTAAGAATTAAATATATACCATAAATTATAGCAGCATAAGCTACTAAGTGAAGTATTGGACTACCAATCATAATTAGTATTCCTACACCAATAAACATTCCACCAGACCAAGATGATAACTCGCCTAGTTTTTCTTTTATTGATTCCATTAACATACCTAACATAAGTTTACTCCTCTGTTGTTGTGTCTTCTCGCTCTTCCATAGTAAATTCTTGATTAAGGGTCACCATATGTCTGCCTGGTTTATTCTCTACATCACTTACTTTTACTCTAACCATTTTGCCGAGTTTATTGAGTGAATCAGCTTTTCCCTTTTCTAAATCTTTTATAATAACATCTTTTATTTTATCTAACACTACATCTACTGCATCACTATGTTTCATTTTTAGTGGTGATTCTTTTAACTTTTTATTTTTCTTTTTTTTAGATGCATTTAAATCTGCCGTAGGTACATATTGACCCATACCAGGTCCTGTGCTTGTTCTGTGTATTGAATAAGCATCCACATAATCTTCTGAGAACATTCTAAAAGTTTTCATAATTGAATCCTATTTAAACATTTGATGACTGTCTAAAAATAGCATCTACTGTTCTTAAAAATTGTGACTTATTACCTTTATTAATTAAAAATTCTAATTTCTTTTTAGTAGCTGGTTTTATAGTTTTATTATCTAATGTTTGAACAAAGGCACTAGCAGTATATAAATCTACTTTCATTTGACCATCTTTAAGTTTTATGGGCATGTTCCTTTTGTCTTTAACAATTTTTCTAAGTATTGCCACATTATCTTCTTGAATAAATTCTTCTCTAGAAAAGTTATCAGTATTCTCTTTTACATTTTTTCTAAAACTTCCACAGATACTTTTTTGTGCTTTAAGTTTTCTTTTTTCTCTTTGTGCCATAAGTTTTCTCGCATGTATTTTATATTCTTTTGTTCTAGCATCTAATTCTTTTTTCTTCTTAGTGGATAGACCTGTTGGATTGAAATCAACACCACTTCCAGCTCCTGCAAAATTTGTAGGTGCATCTTCTTTGACTTCTTCATTTGCTCTTTTTCTTACAAGTGATGTTCTAAAACTTCCACCTTGTCTACCAATTGCTTTCATAATAGATGGGTCTTTCTTTGCTAATTGTTTAACTTCATCTTTGTCAATATCTAACATTGCAAGGAATCTCATTTTTTCGAGTTCATCCTTTTTCAAGTCTAGAATCATCTGTGCTTGTTTTTTAGTGATATTAAATTTACTTTCATGAAAAGATTTACTTTCCATATAAGATTCAATTTCTTTCCATTTACTCATCTTTGATGTCCTCTAAACTTACAAATATTTTTTCGTTTGATGCAATATGTATTACAGGGAATATGTCTATTCCTAGTATTGTATCTACTGGTGACTGGTCTTCAAAAGTCATGACCAAATCTCCTTTCCTAGCAGAAATTACTTCATCCTCTTTATTTAGTATATCGTTAACTAGAACATAGTTGCCTTTGGGTAAAACTTCACCAAATCCTATTACTTCCTCTGATATACTGTTATCAAATTCTATGTTATTTTCTTTTAAATACTTGACTAATTCTGATTCAAAGAAGTCTGGGTCTTCAACATGTTCCTTAAATGTATCTTTGAGTAGAAACAAAGCAGCTGCATATGTACCAACCTTTGTTCTTAGACCTGGCACTTTATTGAATAGTTTCTTAATATTGAATACTAACTTGTGTAGTATTGTATATGCATTCTTTAATTGAGATGTGCTTAACTGTACTTCAGGTTCAGTGGATTTAGGTTTTAATATTCTATGACCATTCTTGTCTATGATTCCTAATTTAAAGGCTTCAGTCTTCTTGAAAGGTGTTGTTAACAACTTTAAAAATCTATATGATACAAATAAATCTATTGCACTACCCATTATATTTTTCCTAATATTTCTAGAACATTATTATCATGTTCTATATCTGTTAATTCATTACCTGATATATTATTTAGGTAAATTAAAAATGATTTAAGAGCAGGCCAGTGAGTTGGTTGGATTTTATAGAGTAGTAATGTGGTTGCAGCTTCCATGCTGAACACATTATTTAAAACGATAAGATGATTAAGTAAGAGTCTTTCTTTAAGAATGCCAGTATCATAATAACGGCTAAGTAATCTTTTGATATACTTAAATCGTTTTAAATCATCTTCAAATTCTTTTTCACCCTCACACTGTGGATTGTCGTAGTTTTTAATAGCGTACATGACAACATTTTGAGGTGTTATCTTTTCGTACATTTTTACTCAATCTTTGCGAATATTTTACAAGAGCTGTTATTTGGCATCATTTCATATCTTAGTTTAAGTGATAATCCACCCTCAACCATATGTGAAATGCCGTCATCATTTGTTACTTCATCTGGTGCTTCTGTACCAGTCTTTCCAAATCTTCCACCAAATAAAGTAAGTGGTAAATCAAACTCTCCACTAGAACCTTCCATTGTAGGAACTTGTGGGAATGTTAGATGTATCTTATCTAGTGAACCTCTTAGTCTTGCAACAGCGTGTTCTGGTAGAATGTATTCCATATTTGCAATCGAACCTATGATAGCATTTATTCTTTTCAAATTCTGTGGGTTGAATACATCAGACCCTAATGTGTCGGTGACTTCTCCAGCCAAATTCTTTGGATTTTCACCAACAGGTCCTGTTGGAAATCCACTTGCTTCTTTTATATACTTTTTAAATGTTTTCATAATTCTTTTCCTTAATTAAAATCTGGGGGGGATAACCCCCCCAAATCCTGTGTCGTACTGTTATAGTGCGATAACTTACTGAGTATTAGTCAGTAGATGTTACCTCAACTACACCTGTATCAGCAGCAGCAGCGTGAGATGCTAAAGCAACCCATTTTGTTCCTGTCCACATAAGCATAGCTGTATCACCAACAGTTACAAAGTCCATATCAACAAAACCTAACACATCAGCAGGTGTACACTCAGATGTGCCTCCAGCTGTATCGTGAACGATAATTTTGATTTGACCTACAACTGTACCATCAGCAAGTGATGTAGCAGCATTTGTTCCTGTTGTTTCAAGGAATGTAATTGCTGTTGCAACAGATATAGCAGTTTGAGTAGCAGAAGATATATCTTCTGTTGAGTTACTGAAACCGATAAACGATGGTAGGTTGTTGATAAAGTTTGTTACAGATACTTTCTTGTTAATAGGTGTTCCTGTAGGGTCATCTACTACATGAAGTAAGTCTGCTCCAGCAACGCCTGTACTTAAATCAGTCAGTGCTGTTATTTTCTTATCTGCCATTTGGCTTCTCCTGTTGTGAGTAAGAACTACTTAATTCTTTCTCGGTTATATAAACCCCATATGTATTAGGGGAATGTTACTGATAGCATTTAACTATCATCACTAGAACCATTTGACTGGTCTTCATCATTATGTAATTCTTTTATTAAAGTGACACATTGTGACTTGGCACCTTGTAGTGCATTCATTGTCGCTAATGTGTTAGCTTTTTCTCGTTCTAGTTCGACTAATCGGTCATTAACCTTTTGCATGTCACTATCTAAAACTTTAATCTTTTCTTCTAAATTATCTTTGTCAATTTCTGCCATAATATACTCCAATTATTTAAACTATTTATACAAAATATTCGAGGGAACGATTAAGTTCCCTCTATATTATTTCAATTATGTAGTAGTTACACCAGCAAGGATGTTTGCTGTACCTGTAGATGAACCCACTTGTGAGTACATTGCGATTTCAGATACTTTATCCTCAACTAGAATGTTATCATTTGCATTAGTAGATGAACCATCTGTACCATTAAGTACGATTGTATCTCTACCTGTATCATTTGATGCATCTTCTAGTAACATTACTACTTCTGAATCACCACCAGTTCTTGTTAAACCTGTGATATCAGTTGCGTTATCCACGCCTTCAAATTTCATTTCTAGTGATTCAGTTAACATATCTTCACCACCATCAGCCATTAATAATAAAACTTTATCATTTCCAACTGTGATGTTTTCACTAACTGTAAATGAAGTTTGTGAAGCAACTGCTGTAATTGTCAATGAGTTATCTGTAGATATACCTGTATCTCCACCATTATCAGAAATGTCAAGTGAAGAAGTATCTTGTACTGTTACTACTTGACCTGTTGCGATTGTACCAGAAACACCATCTACTGTAATTGTTGCACTATCAGAAACGGCTCCATTAACTGTTGCGACTGCACCAGATGAACCATTTAGTAGTATACCATCACCACCCATTCCTACATCAGAAGATTCTGCTGTACCTGATTCTTGGCGTAGTTTACAAATGTTATCACCGCCTTCTTCAACGATTGTTGCAGAACCATTTAATACGATAGCTACATGGTCATCTCCAGCATCTTGACCTAATCCACTAAATGAAATATATCCAGCTGCAGCTGCTTGTAGTTTTCCTCTGAATACTAATTGGTTAGTACCTGAACCAGATAGGTATTGACAAGCAATTGTGTTGTCTTGTACCATGTCTGTTGCACCCACTCTAGCCAATAGAATGTATGCTTTGTTTGTAATTGTTTGGTTTGCAGTTAAAGCTGCTGAAGTTACTGTTACTTTTTCATCAAAGGTTACTGTGATATCAAAGTTGGCAGCATCAGCGTATTCGCCATCTGTCCAATCTATTGACATTACATTTGCCCCTTGTAATGTTGATGTACCCAATCCACGAATACATACTAGTATTTCTGGTTGAGCACCTTTGTTATCATTACCACTTGAAGCAAGTCCTGCTGATAAAGCCCATCCGCCTGGTTGAGCGATGCAATTTTCTCTAGCACCCATAGAACCTGAGGCGTTAGAATCCACTGGCAAGAATTTTGGCCTGCTTTCAGAGTTGGTTGTTTTTCCCCATAGTGCCATGTTTATTCTCCTAAATTAAATATATTTAAATCAAATCTCTTTGTTATAATCAGTATTTATAACTATTTGAACCCTAATTTTGTGAGTTCATTTAATGTCTTACTCACATCTGTATGATGTACTCCAATACCACCCTTATTTTCCCATTCTTTTATGTTTTTGATGTAATCATCAATCAATACAGAAGGCTCTCCATTTTGGGTAGCATATGACTGTTTCTGTTCTCGTTTTGCGACTATTATTCGTGACTTTGGTATTCTAGTGTTCTTTTGTACCCACTTAATCTTACCAGCCTTAGAACTACTATCTCTGTCTGTATATGCTGACAATATATAAGGGTCGTATTTCTGAATCCTTTGAAGTAGTCTTTTTGCCCCTGGCATAAAATCTAAATTTTCCCAAAACTTTGGTGTATTAGAAACTCTATTCCAACGAGTATTTCTGTCCATTTTCTCAAAGTCTTGACCAGTAATCTTTTTTATACCAGACAAGAAAGCCACAAGGACTTGGTCCATATCACAATAAAGTCTAGGTAAACTTTCTTCGTTTACCTTTGTCAATTCCTGTAAGTCTTTCATTCATTTTACTTCGGGTTCTATTTCAACTTTAGTGGGTTTTTGTCCTGTTGCAGTTTTAGAAGATTTTTCATCTTCCTCTTTCTTACCTTTCTTACCTTTTTCTTTGTATCCACTTGCAAATGCAGCCTTTCTTTGTGCATCACTTGAAAATCCTTCCTCTTTTTCAAAAGGTGATTTACCCTCATTCATTTTCCATATATCAGCAAGAATATTTCTCATAGTTCTTCCTTTCTCAACATTTGCTTCTCTGATTCTATCTAGAGTTTCATCAACATTTTTATCTAAATCTTTTTCATTTAGTTTGTTTTCTTTTCTTCGTTGGTCACCCTCTTTAACTTTTCTTCTAGAACCATCTGATTGAATATACTCTTTTATATCCTTTTCTTCTTCTTTTGCTTTGTAGTTCTTATCAATGTAGTTAAAGAATTCTTTTTTCTTATCATCTGTTTTAAAATCAGCAGGACTATCTACTTTGAATTTTTTAAGTGCAGATTGAAAGAACTTTTCATACTCATCTGAACCCTCTTTAATTCCAAGTTTCTTCATCTCTTTAGAAATCTCTTTATCAATCATTGCAGTATTTTTCTTTTGTTGCATCAGTCTACCTTTTTGTAAAAGTAAATCAGAATACTTTAGATACTTACCACCTGCTTCTAACAAGTCTTTAGCAACTACTTCTTCTTTTAATTGTTTTGGTTTTTCGTTTATAGCCTTAGAGATTGCTTCTTCAAGACTGTCCTTTTTTGTGTCAAAGTATTTCATATTCGCCCCCTTTGTACAGTTTTGAGTAAATCTCTGTATGACTTACCGATTGTTTTTTGCATTTTTGCTTTATCGTTTGGTTTCATTTTATCAAACATATCTAAAGCTTTATTTATAATTTTTGAATCTATTTTTTGTTTCTTTTTATCTAAAAACTCAACACCTGTCTGGTCTTGTCTACCAGTTTGTTTTACCATATCTTGAGCTCTTCTTAATTGAATAATGATGTTCTTATCAGCAGCTTTTCTATCTGAATCAGTTGCCCTCATATCTATGTCAGCAGGGTCTATCTTTTCTTTAATAGATGTTTGAGATATTACTCTAGTTGCTTGTGCCATTAGACTGTTATCTACTTCTTCCACCACATTTGTCTGACCAGTATATTCTCCAAACTTTTTCTCTAACTTATCTAGTTCTTTCATTAGTGCAATTTGAGTATTTTTATCTGTATCATAATCTATTCTAAAAATCATCCTGTCATTTCTGTTGTCAGGCTTCAATTTTTCTTGTTTTACATTTTTTACTTTAGGATGTTTACTAACTAAATCAAAAAATGCTTTCATACTTTTCTTTTGTTTTGGTAAATGATATGAAAGTGTTTCTCTAGGGCCAACATGTGCTTTATATCCCTTAATATCTTCATCTAAATCTACTTCCTCATTGAATTCTTTATGCATTCTTTTGAGTTCTGCTGCTTGGAATCCTTGTCTAGAGTATGTTTTAATAAAATCTCTTTCACTCATTTCTTGAGCATCCATTTGCATGTCTAAGAATAACTCACCCATTTTACTCTCTGCTACAATCTTACCCTCTTGTGTTCTTTTGAATTTGACACCTGGCTTTAGTATATCTTTTGTTACACTAACATTACTAACTCCAGCAGATTTTTTTAATATCTTCTCACCATCCTTTGCCCTTTTCATATCACTAAATGGTACAGCAAATCTCATGCCTTCCTTTTCAAATCTGACTACAAATACTCTTTCTTCTGTTATGTTATCTTCATTCATTTTTTGCCCCTGGTCTGATTTTGCATCAATGTAGTCAGCCATCCCATCTAGTTTACCCACTGCTGTTGCAACTTTATTTGTCCACCAAGTTGGAAGGTCTTCTTCATCACTTAGTTTTCCTAATTCTGTATTCATTTTTTCTAATGCATCTTTAGCAATCTGTACTTGTGTTTTCATAGATGCCACATCTGTATGACCTGATTCTTGCATGTTTTCTTTAGATTCTATGACTTTTTTTGTTTTACTTTTTCCAATAATTCTAGACATTTCTATTTCTATATCTTGTTTATGCATAGCACTAGTTTTTTTCATCACATTATCAAAATCTCTTTTACCTGTTTTCGTTCTTAAATAATCAGACACCGCTGTATATGCTTTTTGATTCTCAGGTGGTACTTGTCTATCTTTTGAAAGTTTATCAAAATGTATTGCTAATTTTAATTGGTCTGAGGTAGTTAAAGAATTTGTATTTAAAGTTTTGATTTGTTCTTGTATTTCTACTTCTTCTTTAAGTGGATATCCTATCATTTTATCATTAGCAACAGGTCTTTTTAATTTAACAACTTTTAAAGAGCGTTCTTTTCTTCTACGCATAGTATCTTGCATATCTTTTTCATCAGAACTCATAGCAATAACTTCGTTATTGTTAGAAGTATTAACAACAGCATACTTAAATTTAAGTGCCTCATCTAAATCTTTTTCTTCTCTTGGCTCATCAAATTGTTTATAATTTCCTGGCGTTATCTTAACTTTATGCCCTAGTCTTTTTTGTCGTTTAGCAAATTCTTCAGCGTCTTTTTTAGACCTATACACTGCCATGCCTTTTTCTCTACCAACACCAAAGTCAACTTTAAAACCTTTTTCTTCTTGTATATTATCTTCACCCATATCAAGTGAAACTTTTATCTTACTTCCATATTTTTTTTGTAAGTCTTTAATTAATTTTTGAGAATCGCTTCTAGAACCATCAATCTCTACATTAATTCTTCCTTTTACATACTTATTTTTATGATGATTGTATACATTATCTAAGTCAATGTCTGATATATTACTTCTACCTCTGCCTTGTAAGTCTTGTAAATGATATGCAAGTTGGTCTGTAACTCTGTCATCTTTTGTATGTATTAGTAGATTTTCTTTGATACTTTCTTTTTTATCTTTGTCATCTAGATAAGCTGCTATTGCCATTTTCTGTATCTTCTTATCTGACTTTCCTTTGAATTGTGGAGCATCTGATTTTCTAAAATCTTTTACATAATCTCCAGCGTCAGCATCTTTAGGTAGTTTCTCTTTGACTTGTCCTATCATCTCTTTTGCAGTTGTTCTTTTTTCCACTTCTTCACCTCTGACTTGTTTTGCTAAATCTTTATCTGCCTTACCCCATGTACCAGATGATTTTGTAATAAACGAATTCACTCTTGCAAAAGCCCACTGTTGTGGTGTCGTGCCAGGTCTGTGTCCTGTTCTCCATGCAGCCATACCTCTATCATATACCTTTTTCAGTATAGAGTATGGCATTTTAGATTTCTCAGCTTTCTTAACTAGCCCTTCAATTTTTTCGTTCAATTCATCCATAGTAGTATTTATCCTTTCATTAAGTCTGTCACAGACTTTCCTTTCTCCCAAAACTTACAAGACCAGTATCCTGGCGTAGTTTTGTCTTTCTTCTGGTCACAATTATGTCTTGCTCTAAATGCTTTTCTCCTTTCTGGGTCATCTCTTTTGATACTTAACCCTGTAGTATCACCGAAAGAAACTTTCACTACATTACCTTTATCATTTCTAACATATACATAAAACTTCTTACTACCGCCTCTAACTGGATTATTTAGTTTGACTTTCTTTCCTTGATACTCAGCATCCTCATCTATTTCACCCCACTCATTTAGTGGTTCTTCTGTGACTTGTTTATACTCTTTCTTTTTATCTTCGCCTGGCGTAATATCTCTAAGATAGTTTACATAGTTATCTGTTCCTAACTCATAATATTCTTTCATAGATTGTCCATAATCTTCTTTGTTCATTTGTTCAAACATTTTTGTTCCTAACATTTGTCCAGCAACATGGTCTGATAGAAAATGGAATCCAGCTTTTACTCTACCCATTCCAACTTCTTTTGCAGCTTCCATGAGACCATCTCTATGTTTTGGAAACTTTTGTGCCACATATAAAGCGATAATCATCGCCTGTGTAGAATGTCCACTAGGATATGACCTAGTTTTATTTGTTGTACTTCCTAATACATCTAGATTACCATCTAATTCAAATGGTCTACTTCTGTTAAACTTGTTCTTAAAATGTCTAATTGTTGGTATTGCCTGTTGTACAATATCTCTTAATTCATTTTCATGGAATTTTACACCAATCTTTTTCATATATTCTTTGATTGAGTAGAAAGAATCTTCATCATTGTTTGCAACACTGTCCTCATCTTTATCTGTTCTTGTAGATATTGCCTTTCTGACAATTGCCATTTCTCTTTGCATATCATCTCTAGGGAAGTCTGGTATCTGTATAAAGTCTTCTAAATCTTTTGGATAGAATTGAAACTCCTCTTTCATTTCATACTTGTCTGATTTTCTTTTTGTACCATCTGCTCTTTTAATTAATCCTTTTGCTTTGAGATGTGCAATATCTGTAAATCCAGCTTTACCAGATTTGTATCTTTTCATTGCACCTGCTGTATCAGGTGCTTGTTCTTGGGCTCTTTTCATCTGTGCAGATGTTGGAGCTCCTTTCTCACCTTTCTTTCTCATTGTTTCACCAGAACCTCTTTTGATTCTTTCTTTTTTCTTTCTAATGTTATCCCAAAGACTTTCATTCATCTTCTTAGTCTTTTCTTTCATCTTATTAATGTATGTACGATAGATTGCTGCCTCAGCATTCTTACCCATTTCTTTTGCTCTCTGTTCCATAGCAACTGCAGCCTGTATCTTATGTGCATGTGTTCTATCAGACCTTTCAATCTTTGCAACACTTGACTTTGCAGTTTCAACATCTTTAAATCCTAATCCATGTATTGTACCCTCTGGGTTTTCATCTGTATATAAATCAGAATGTTTTTTACTTCCTGCTGGTTGTCCTTTCTTTCTAGGAATTCTAGGTTCTTCACCATACATCTGTTTAAACTTCTTAGTGTGTTTAGATGGTTTAGTTTTTCCTGTCGCATCGCCTGGTGCTGGTTTGTAAGCATCTGGGTTATCATCATCCATCTTAGCTTGTTTTCTAAATTGAGTATCTCTTTTTAGTTTTGTAGATTTTTTAAGTTTACTACCAAAATACTTAGCAGGTTGTGTGCCAGGTCTGTCTTTAGTATCTTTGTCTTGTTTAACTTCTGATATGTCTATATCATGTAACCATACCTTGTGAGATTTATAATTCTCATCTATAACAGTTACATAGTTTGTACCTCTACGAATAATTTCCCATGTTGGATGTGTGTCATCCTTTTTACCTTTGACTTTGATTAAATCACCAACATTCCAAATCTGCTCTGAAAGATATAAATCTCTTAGAGTATCTAAATCAGATAAATCTAATTCTTCTCTGATACCCATAGACTTACGAACATCAAAATATAATTTTTTAGCATCTACATCTTTAAGTGGTGTTCCTAATTTAAAGGAATCAAAATCACTATCGACTGCAGCTGCTCTCATTTTAGATGCAGACATTCCCTCTACACCCTCAGCATCTGGGTCTCTTTCTCCAGCACTTAATACTTTTACTGTTTTATATTCATAGAATCCATGTCTTGCTTTAACACCATTGTATTCGTTAATTATTCTTTTAAATTCTGCCACTCTATCAGAACCTACAACCATAATAAGATTTTCATAACTGTTTAGTTCCACTAGTATTTCAAAAATGTTTCTAGACTTTGATACTATAATATTTCTTTTATGTTTAGGAAATGACTTTTTCATATATGCAATTTTCTTTGTATATTGTAATGGGTCTGTTTTTGGGTCTTGTTTATGAGATACAAAGATTTTATAATCACTAGGATTTGCTTTCTTTACAGCATCACATAGTTTTTCATGACCAGTCGTTGGTGGATTAAATCTACCAAAAGTAAATGATACTGTTTTAGGTGCTTCATTTAAATTTAATTTTTTCATTTGTATTTTTTTGACCCTAGTCTAGTTCCTTTTGCTTTCATTGCTGGTGTTGTCATTTGAGTTTCAAAATCAGCCATAACTCCTGTAAAGTAATTTAAATTTTCTGTTATTTTTCTATGCATACTTCCATATGAATTATATTTCATAAATTTGGCATCTTTATTATAATCTTTTTCTAACATTCTTGCCTCTTTTGTTAGTTCTAAAAGTTTCTTTGTTATTAAATTTGTCATTGTTTTTAAATCAAATGTTGCCATACTAGTTATATTAATATTTGGATTTTCATATGTTTTGATATCTTTGATACCTTTAGGTTCATAGATTCCACCAAATTTACTTGTTACTTTTTCTTGTAGATGTTCTTTAAATTTTTTCATTATGACTTATCCCATGCTTTGATAGCAGTAAAGTTATTAAAACTAAACTCCATTCTATCTACTAATTTTACAGCATTACCAGACACTCTATCTATTGCAACATAACCCTCTGGGTTTGATACTTTAAATCCATTACTTGTTTTAATAAATGTTCCAATACTTCTAACACGATTTAATTTTTTTACTATTAACATTTTAGCATTTACAATCGCATTTTGAAATGTAATTATTTGTGTTAGATTTTTAACATGTTTCATTACTTCTCTTTTATATTCTTTTTGTAAGTTTTTATATTTATCTTTTCCTTTAGGACTTTTTGACTTATTAATCATATCTTGTAGTTTTAATTCTACATGTTTAACATAACCTTGAGCATGTGCCTTAGGATTTGATATTGGTTTACCTTGTCTAACATTAATATTATTATATGTTTTTAATCCTGCTGACACTATTGCGCCTGTAAAACTGTTTTGTAAATTTAAAAATTTAGTTAACATAGGTGAATTAATTGTTTGAAATGTTTTACCAGCAGTAGATAACTGAGCAGTAATAGCATCTGTTTCTGATTGTGTCATTGTTGCACTACCAGATACATCTTTAAATGTTGCATCATCCATCCAAACCGAACTTACATTTTTAAGACCTGATATGTTTACTCCAAATGAAGCCTTCATACTTTGTAAATCACCACCTGTATATGTTGTGTGCCAAACGACACCAATCTTTGCTTTTTTAATTTGTCTTCCAAAATCTGAATCAACATCTACTGCATAAACAATCGTGTTTGGTTGAAATGTATAAAACTTCTTACCATCTATAGTATCTGTAGATACATCATTTGTAAACATTAAGTCACCTTGTATTACTCCTTTAATACCTAGTTTTGGAAACTCCTCTAATGCAACTTTAAATTTTTTATTTAAATCACCAGATGTATACTTATCTATATCGGCATTTGTTTTATAAAGTTGTGGTTCTACATTAAAGACTGATTTCTTTCCTACAAAAAATCTACCATCATCTGGGTCTACACCAGCGAAGATAGCAGGAGCGCCATCCCACTTAACTGTCATGTTAATAGATGAACGACTTGCACCAGCAAACATATCTCTTAGTGACTGTACAAAGTTTATAGATGCACGACCACCTGTGATACCATAGTTAAGTATCTCATCTTCTATGTGTTCTAGATGAAGATTCTTTCCACCTTTATCTTCATATAACATTTGTTCTGCTAGATTGTTCATTCTGGTGTTCCCACAATAGATTTACTTGCATCTATCTTATAACTCCAATCACTCCCACTTCTGTTTATAAATTGTATCATCATATACTCTGGTTGTAATCCTTCATTATCTTTTACTGAACCAATTAAAACATAAAGATATATTGCATTATATGTTGGATTTTTAGATGATTTTGCAATTGAAATGTACATATATGGAACATTCATTGAATCACCAAGTTTTACAATATCTTCTTTAGTTTTTGATTCAAATTCATTTTTTGTGTGTTTATAATGAGCTCCACCACCAGCACCATATACAATCCATAGTGGTAATGCCGTATCACCAAACATAGCTTCTGCTCTTAACTTAGCATTTAAACCAACTAAAGAATCTGAAACTTTTTCTATAGAATCCATATTTTTATACATGTCTAATAATATTGTATTAAATGTTCTGTATGAGGCATAATTAACCACTAATTTAAATGCTGGATTAATGTCCTCTCTAGAAATAGTATCGTTTATTCTTTTACTTAAAACCTGATTTGCAGCTCTAGTAAAGTGTTTCATTTCTAATTTTGGGTCAGTTCCTTTATTAATAACTTTTATTGAACCTGATTTTTTTTTATTAATTAGAGCAACATTTTTTAACATCATATCATATTCTTTATTTGCTAAATCTTTTTTGATTATTTCATTTTTAAGAACTTTCATTTCTGCTAACATTGGAGCATTAATTTTTACTGGTGGTAAAGATTTTTCCATTAAACTTTCAGACAACTGAACACCAAATAATTTAGATAAATTTTTAGCAGATGTGTGTGCTTTATCTTTTGTAATAGTTTTAGTAATTCTTATAGCAACCTTTAGTAAAGAATTTTTAATTTTAGCGAATACATTTTTTGCAAAATCTATTAATTTTGAAGCTCCTAATTTTATTAAACCAGCAGCCTTTCCAAAAAAATCTCTTAAGCCTTCTTCCAATTGTTGGATATCTTCTCCCACTAACTGTTGAGGTCGCATTGCTTGTTGTCCATAAATTTTGTTAACAAGAGAACTTAATTTCCCTATCCTTGCACTTTCTTGTCCTTTTTTAAGAGAAACTTGTATAAATTCTATATCAGTTCCCTCTATAGAAATTCTGCCATCATCTGTCCAATTCATTGTTGAATCAGGTAAAGCTTTTAATAATGAACTTACAGAACCTTTGGTTATTAAAACCATATCTGCTGTGTTTAATTTTGCACCATCTTTATATTTTTCTGGGATATTTTTATAATATTCATTTATACTTTTATGAAGAACTACAACTTTACCCCAATTAACATTAGGAATTTTTTTAATATCACCACCAACTAGTTCCATAGCTTTCAATAGGTAAGTATCATTTTCAGTTTTTTTGAGAAAGTTTGTAATCCATTTTGTTCCAATACTATCAAACTGACTATCTGACATAGATGATTGTATATTTTTTATGGTGGGTAAAGTTTTTTTACCAGATATTTTTGCTACTATAAATGCCCATGCTTCATAAACAGCTTCTGCAATATTACCACTAATAGACTTCATTACAAAGTCTACTTCAGCATTAGAAGCTTCTTGTAACTCTTGTAAAAGAATCTGTGATTTTTCTTGTAAATCTATTTTTGGTTTACGAGCAGGTCTTAGCTGCTCTATAGAGCGTCTTAATGACATCAATTTCTCCATTTAAATATAGTTATATGTTTCTATTTATCAAACTTTTAACTTAGAGAATTTGTCGTATTTGTCTTCTGCCTCTGATTTAGGGCCTTGTCCTTTACCGAATCCTTGTCCTTTATCGGCGATTGGTACTTCACTTTGGCCGTGGTCTACAAGTTCATCTTGTGCTTTGAGTTCTACATCGAATAGTTTCATCTTGTTTCTATCTATTCCTATGATGAATCTCTTGTTCATTGTAGGGTCGTTGTATCTGTTCTTCAATTGTTTGACACAGATTTGATTGAGTTCTTCTAGTTCTTCTGTAGAGATTAGTGCAAACATTAAATCGGCAGTTGCTGGTAATCCAAAACTTTCTGATGTATCTTCTAGTCCAACATCTGTATTAGAGAATCCACTTCTTGTCGTTTGTGTTGCAGACATAATAGGCACATTTGTTTCTACTGCAAGTCCTCTGAGTTCTTCTGCAATAGATTTAATAATTGTATAAGAGTTCATAGAACTGCCTGCCCTAAATCTACTTGATGCACAGATGTTTAGATAATCAATAAAGATAATATCTGGTTTGAAAGATTTCTTGATTGCAAGTTCTTTCAGTAGTCCTCTGAAATGTCCACTATGTGCCGATGCAGTTGGATATTCTTTGATGATTAACTTACCTTTTGCTTTCTTTTGTAATCTAGTAATCTTATCATCAAACATTTTCTTAGGTAAGTCATGTAAATCTGGTATACTGATATTCATCATATTGGCATCTATTCTTTCTGCAATTCTTTCTTCTGCCATCTCTAATGAAATATATAAAACATTCTTTCCTTGTGATAAACAATTTGCAGCTTGATGACACATGAATAATGATTTACCAACACCTGTTCCAGCAAGTGCAATATTCAAAGTCTTTGGTGGAAGTCCACCTTTAGTAATCTTGTTAAAGAATTCTAAGTCAAAAGGAATCCTTTCTTCTTTGTGATGATAGTAATCAAATCTAGCTTCAGAATCTTCTAGATAATCATGTCCAACAGAATTATCAAATGAAACTGAAAGTGCCTCAGTTAAAATACTAGGAATTGCTTCTGGTGTTTTATCTTTAGACTTACCATCTATAATACCAACACCCTCTACGATTGCATTATAGATTGCTTTATCTTTGACAAACTTTTCAGTTGTATCTACTAACCAATCAAAATCTATAGTTTCTTTTTTGAGAGTTTTAATTATCTCAACAATCTTTGTATGTTCTACCTCATTTAAATCTTTTCTTGTGCTGACTTCAATCTCTAATGATGTTTGAGTTGGTATCTTATTATACTTGTCTACAAACTTTTGAATCTCATCAAAAATTATTCTTTCTTCTCTAACATCAAAATATTCTGGTTTTATAAATGGTAAAACCTTTCTAGAATATTCTTCGTTATGTAAAAGATTAGTTAGAGTTGTTCTCTCTATTGTCTGATTCAGCATATTGCTTCTCCATAATATTAACTAATATATCACCTATTAAATTTGTCCAATCATCACCAAATTCTTCTCTTGGTACTGAATTATTATCTATTATATCAAATTCAAACTTAAATGGCAAGCCCCCATCTTCTGTTTCTTTACCTATTGAAACTTTTCCATACTTATAAATTACACCAGCAAACTTTCCACCCTTGATACCGATACAAGTTTGGTCTTGTGATTTACTTTCTACATATACATATGATTCTTCTATATTAGACATAATGTAAATAACTCTGCATAATGTATTTTGATGTTCTTGCTGGTTTTTGTCCAGCATGTAACCACGGCCACATTGGTGGAAACATTAATAAACTTCCTTGTTTACATTCTATTTCTATATCGTGATTTGGAAACATTGTTTTTCCTTTTTCATTATCAGCAAGATATAAAAACATAACTAAAAATCTTGTAGAATTTATTTTTTGATTTACATCAACATGGTTTTTAAATTCATCATAATTATTTGGAAGATATCTTTTCATTCTAACAGGTTCATACTCATAATTTGTAGGCCATTGGTTTTTAGTAATCTTACAATCTTCTATATATCTTTCAACACAATTTTCAAAAATTTTTAAAAAAAATTGTTCTTCTTCAATCCAATCAACCCCTCTAAGATTAATTTGTGTGAAAACCATTCCTCTATTATCAAAGTTATTATATAATTTTGGATTATCTTCAAATTTGTTTATCATATAATTACATCGCTCTTTATCTAGAACATCATTGAACACTCTTATTAAATTATCCATTTCTTATTGTCCAATCTATTGCTATTCTTTTTTTATCTGTAAGTATGTCTTGTGCCTTATGTGGTACTCTTGGGTCGAATACTATAAAGTCACCTGGCTCTGGTGAATGTAAAACTCCACCATGTTCAAATCCACCACCATAAGATTTTTTCCAATCTGAATTTAGTATTCCTAATACTTTAATGATTGGCGTGTCTTGTAGTTCATCTTTCTCATGGTCTGTATGTAAGTTATCTTCTCTATGTTCATCTTTCATAGAGATACCACAAAACAAAAGGTCTAGGGGAACATTAACATTTTGTTCTTTTGCAGTTTCATGAATCATCATTAACAAACTCATAGACACGCCGCCCAAAAATTTATCATGCATTGTGTCACCTTGTATAACATCTATCTTTGCATGTTTATCTTCGAATGGTTTACCTAATGGATAATTAAAATTCCATTTATTAGATTTAGTAACTTGATGTTTAAAGAAATCTAAAAATAAAGGTGTGCAACAATTCTTAACTATCGTTGCCATACTTAAACTCTTTTTGTGCAGCTTCTTCTAATTTTTCCATGACCTCTTTTGTGAAATATTTTTCTGGGTCATTATTAATTGTTTTGGCATATTGTTTAGTACCATCTGGTAATTCAATACGAGTCGATACTTGTTTGAAGATTCCATACTGCACTGCCAAATCAAGTAGTCCATAATACTTATCAAGTCCTTTATCATAAGTTAATAATACATCAACCATTTTATTTTCCATAGTCAATCTTGACTTATGATTTTTACAATGCACAATATTACCTACGACTTCTGTACCATCTTTAAATTTTTTCTTTGAAAGATATATGATACTTGAAGCAGCATACTTTAATCCACTACCACCACCCATTTCTTTAGTTGGGAACATTGAACCAATCACATCATATGTATGATTCGTTACAACCATTGGTACTTTTGCTTTTCCAAGTTTTAAAGTTAAAACTCTAAATGCAGCTTTGAGTATTTGTGCTCTTGACATATCTCTAGTTTCTTTTCCTGCCTCTGTATCTTCTACTTCTTTTGTAGTTGATAACATACCAAGTGAATCTAAACATATAAAGAGTGGTCTTCGTATATCTACATCTTGTTGCATGTATCTATCTAATACTTTTAATGCTTGATGTCTAAACTCTTGTACAGTTGTCACTGGCATTATCACCATTCTATTTGCATCTATACCTCTATCAACAACCATCTGTTTTGTGATTGCACTTTCTGATTCAAAGTATACAACACCAGAGTTTGGGTTTTGGTCTAAAAAGTTTTTGACCATACCCATAAGAAAGTAAGTTTTGCCTGTTGCACTTTCTCCTGCCAATGCAGTAATTTTATTTTGTGGAAGTCCACCATAAATTGAACCAGAGATGAGAGCATTAAAAATATGAGAACCTGTATCTATAAAGTTCTCTACATCTCCTGCTTCTACACCATCTGAAACTATTCCAGCGTATTCATTTCCTGTTTCTTTAATAACATCTTTTAAAAAGTCATTCATAACATGTTCTCCTATTTATTTTTAAAAATCTATACATCTACCTTTTTGTTCCCAATCGTTATATCGAGTTGGTTCTAATCCATCTTTTCTGCCACCAATTTCTTTTTTCTTTTTTTTCTTTTTAAATATTGCATCCCAATTATCAGAATATGTTTCTGGTGTAACCTGTGATGGTCTTCTTTTGCTTCCTTTACTCATCCATTATCACCATTAATACAACACACAAAACACCAACGACTATAACGGCAACAATCATACTACCAACACCCATTAGAAAAAGTCCTCTAGTGTTCCTTGTGTTCCATAACTACCATCAATCTGCCATTGTATAATACCTGTAATAAATTTTAGTGGTTCCATAAATGATTTTTCAAATTGCATATCATAATCCACTATACTATGTAAGTTTAGTTCTTCTGGTAATCTAGTCATAAATGATATTGATGTTGATTGATATGTGTTTGGTGTTTTCATATGTAAAAATTTAATCTTGTCACCCTCTTGTATATAAGGATATTTTCCTTGCAACTTTTTTTCTTTTAAAAGGTGATTATATAATATCGCACCTTTTACATGTATTGGGGCACCTTTCTTAAATAGATTATGTGATTCAGTCCATTTATTTAATCCATTTACTGAGCGTGGATACGCCACTATATCTGGTTGTAATTGCATAAACTCTTTTCTAAAATCTTGTATAAAATTATTTAACACTTTTGAATCTTTATTCATAATAATAACTAATGCTTCTTCAATCTTTTTACGACAAGGTGCTGGTGTTGATGACTTAACAGATTCAATACCCATAATTTTTAATTTAGGTTCTTTATAACGAACACCCTCAACATCATGTGCATTCAAAATATATCTTTTCTTTGCAACCCAAATTGCTTTATCAGCAATCACTTCTCTTTTCATTTGCATCTTTTGTTCATATGCATTTACATATTCAGCGAGTTCTTGATAAGCCTTATCAATAAAAGGTTCGATTTTATCTGTAGCCACTTTGTCCAAGAAGTTAACGATTTTGGATTTGTCTGATTCATCTCCTTTGAATACTTTGCCAACAAGTTTGTCAAAACAAATATACACTGAGTCTGTATCTGATGCAATAATGTAATCTTCGCCATCGGTTTCAAGTATTTTATTAAGATACCCATTAAGAGAATGTTCAATATACCTAATAGCAAATTGACCACTGGTAGTAATTGCTTCAGCAACCAAAAGATTATAATACCTAAACCAGACATTACCAATAGCACCATATGCACTATTAAGAGAAATCTTTTTGGCCATTTGGATGTTGTGGAATTTTGAAATTGTTTTTTTGAGTTTTGGGTCTTTAGTTCTTTCATAATCTTTTTTTGCCTCCAACATTAACTGTTTGAATTTTACTCTGTCATCATACATCTTTTGCATGAGTTCAGGTAGAAATCCTTTTTGAGTTGTTTTAAACAAAGCACCATTTGGTGTTAGAGTTACATCTTTTAATATTGATGTGTCTACTTTTTTGTCTAACAGTTTTTCTACAGACATATTTTTTATTTTCTTATCCGAAACTAATGTTTCTGGTGAAATATTATATTGCATCATTAAATGAGGATACAATGAATTTAAATCAAAAGACATTACCCATTTATGTAAGCCTACGATTGGATTCTTTACATATGCACCTTCAAACTTTTCATTTTTTTCTCTTTGAATTTTTTGTGGTATAACTATATTCTTTTTTCTTAGTTCATTGTAGATTAGTATATCCCAATATTTTACTGAACCTAATACATCCATATAATTTACTTTAGCATCATATGCCATAGTTAAACACAATTCAATAAGACCTAGTTTATCTTCTAGTCTATCAACGATTTCCACATCTTGTATATTGTAATCAATAAATGATTGAAAGTCTTTTAGATACCATTCTCTAAATGTTTCGTATGGATTATCATCTTTACTTTCACCTAACTCTAAGTGAGCAATATAATCTAGTCTATAACTTGCACGACTGGTATATGAATACTTTCGATACAAGTCAAAGTAATCTAAAGCAGATACACCTTGAATATCATAGACTTGATGTTTTCTACCCATTTGATAAACTTCTCTACTTGACACATTGCCCCAAGGCGAAAGTTTATTTATTTCTTTTTCATCATATAAATTTTTAATACGATTACATAGATATGGTATATCAAAAAATTCTGTATTCCAACCTGTAATGACATCTGGTTGATTCTTTTGCCAGAATGTTAAAAATTCTTGAATTAATTCCTTTTCAGTTTTACATTTAATATAAGTTACATCTTCTCTATCATTTTTATATTCACCTATACCCCACACAACAATTTGTTTATTTTGATGATTTTTAATTGTAATTGACAGCAGTGGTTCGATTGCATCTTCTGGATTTGGAAATCCATTTTCACATGCAACTTCTATATCAATAGTTACAATAAGAATTTTATCTACATCCCACTTTACAAAACTAGGATATTCATCTGCAATATAATTATATTGAAATAAAGTATTACCAAAGATTAAATGTGGTTGGTCTTCATAAGACTTCAACCATTCTTTTGCTTCTTTGATTGTATCATGTTTGACTGGTGTCACATATTGACCATCTAGGGTTTTATGTTTTGTTTCTTTGATTACTTTACAGAAAAGGGTAGGGGAATATTTAACCTTTCGATTAACTCTTTCACCATTTACATATTCTCTGACAAGCAGATTGTTGCCCCAAGGCGTTACATTTGTATAAAAGTTCATAATTTAGAGTCCAGTATAACTGGTTCAACAAGTTTTGTCAATGTATTATTTGTTTTCTTCTGATAAAAATTCTTCTGCCGTTTCTGGATAAAATGAATTCAATGTTGCAAGTTTATCGGATGCATCTGCCAACTTTGTCATTTCTAAATCCATTGCTCCAACTAAGTCTGGATGTTCTCCAATACCTACTGGATTGTTTATGTAAACATCAATGTTTGCTTTTGCAGCTGCAACTTCAGCTTCATATTTTTTTCTTAGTGCATTAATCATTATCTATTCTCCAATTATTTCTATCTTTAAAATGTTCTAGTATTTCTTTTACTAATCCTTTTTTAAGTTTTTCAATACCACCAAAACCTGGCATACTATTTACTTCTAGTATATAAGGTTGTTCTTTTTCTCTGTTTTTTGCTGGTATAAAATCTACACCAACTAGTCTACCATCAACAATTTCTGCTGCTTTCAATGCATCTCTTTCTTCTATTTCAGTTAATTTGATATCAGACGCTTCTGCACCTAAAGATATATTACTTCTAAAATCACCATCTGTAATTACTTCTCTTTTCATTGTTCCTAAAACTCTACCATCTAAAACTACAACACGAACATCATAATCTATTTCTATGAATTCTTGTATAATTAAAGGTAAATATTTACTATGTAATGATAACATTTCTACAGAGGCATTAAGTGAACGAAGACTTTCTATTATAACAACACCAACACCTGTTTGGGTGCCTGTAGAAGCTTTTAATATTATTGGAAACTTAGTGTTTAATTCTTTAACTGCTCTATCAGTATCTTCTGAATATGCGATTGGAACTGTTTTAGGTGTTCTAAGTCCTGCTTCTTTACAAAGAATGTCTGTTAAATATTTACTAGTACAAATATCCCAACACTTTGTGCTAGGTATCATTTGATAACCCTCTAACTCTAATTTTTTTATTGTATCTGTCCAATATCTACTATTAGTAAGACCTGGCGTTCCTAGTCCTCTTGGCATAATAAGAGTATTATCTAGGTCTATTTCTATTGGTGGTTGATAATCATCACTAATTTTTTTACTTTTATCTTTTCTATTTGGAAATATAACTTGACTTTCATCATCAAATGGGAATGAATTAATATATTGTTTTCCATTTTTTTTAGAAACATTAAAACCAACAAAATCTACATTAAACATTTTTATACCAGCAGCTTTAGCAGATTTTTCTAAAATCTTATTCATTTCATTTAATGAAGTATCTTTAACATCTCTGACAGATTCACCAGAATGATTAAAAACAATTAGTTTATAAGGTTGTTCATCTGATTGCTCAGATAGAAATTTTTTAAAGTCATCCATTATATATTTACTCTGAGTTAGGTTGCCATTTACCCATTGATTCTTGTTTACCTCTGTAATCTGCAAGTGCAGCTTTGATAGCATCTTCTGCCAATACTGAACAATGAATTTTTACTGGTGGTAGTGCAAGTTCTTCTGCAATGTCACTATTTTTAATTTTTAAAGCTTCATCTACACTTTGTCCTTTAACCCATTCGGTTAATAAACTTGATGATGCGATTGCAGAACCACATCCATAAGTTTTAAATTTAGCATCTGTTATGATACCATCATCACCTACTTTGATTTGAAGTTTCATTACATCACCACAAGCTGGTGCTCCAACCATACCTGTACCAACTGATGAATCATCCTTATCAAGTGTTCCCACATTTCTAGGATTTTCATAATGGTCTAAAACTTTATCTGAATATGCCACTACTCTACCTCTTTCTTTTTCCCTATGTTATATTTAGTTTCCAACATCCACTCATCTTTTTCTTTGAATGAAATAATTTTGATTTGACTTAATGGTGCAATCGGTTCTGGTGTACCTTTCATTGTAACTAAACCCCAATCACTTAGAAGTTTAACTATTGTATTTCTTCTAGCAATATCATTTTCTGATAAGTTTGTATCCTTACCATCAAGTGCAAATAATTCTTTAAAGTGAACGATATAATACTTACCTTGTTTATGAAGTATATGGCAAGACTGATATAGTTTCCTTTCTTTTCTAGAAGCAACTCCGATACGAGATAATGTTTCTCTAATCTTTAGGAAGTCATCTGGTTCTTTTAAAAGAACTTCAAACATCTGCTCCTGTGTCCATTGTATATTATTTTCCATGTTTACCGCCTTTATCTAAACTATTCATAATAGTCTTAATTTGTTCATCATTTAGTATACTGAGAGCTGATTTTGCTTTTTCATTACTATATCCATAATACTCTTTAACACATTCTAAATGTTTTTCTTTCTTCGCCTTTAGCCAAGGTGTATACCTTTGCCTTGTTCTTAGAGTATTTAGTAAAAAGTCAAACTGTAATTTCTTATCTGTCTGATGATTCATGTTCATTTCATTGACTAGAAAGATAGTATCTTGAAATGGAGCAAGACATTTGTTTACAATATAAGGTGGATATTTCTTCTCCCACATCTCATCTTCACCATCCATAAGTTTTTCTTTAGAAGTATTGATGGCTTTTAAATATTCTTTTAGTTCGTAACTCATTTGTGATATCCTTGTTCTATTACTCGCCATGGTATAGTGTCTGCATGATTAGTTTCGTTATATAAGTTTACACTATCTCCAGCAATTTGTATACCACTATCTTTTTTAAATCCTTTGTATGACATATTAAATGCAATACTTCTTCTTTCACCAGAACCTTGAAATGGATATACTTGATGGAATAAACTATTAGGAAATAATAAACACATGCCAGGTTTTGGTTTTACTACAAAAGAACCTGTTGTGAAAATACTATCAGTTTGACAAAATGTAAATTCTATTTCACCATCCTTATCTCTTTTGCCAGGTATGTTTCTAGGTTTCATAGCAGGAACTTTTAAATATAACACAGCACTTATCTGACAATGTGAATGATTGTGTTGTGGATTATATTCATTTTCATATTGATGCACAGTCCAAATGGATTGCATTTGAGTTTTAACATCCATAGCATCCCATAAATTTTTTTGACCACCATTTAAATAAGCTTGTTCAATATAACTTCTAGACAATGCATGAAAAATATCCATACATTTTTTTTCTTCTAACATAGAATGTGGTATTTCACTTTCTTTTTTTATAATACCAGCAAGTCTAGGTCCCATATCTCCTTTTTCTTTAACTTCATCAGCAATTCCATTAAGTTTTTTAATAAATCCCTCTGGTAATTGTGCCATCATAACTAAAGGCCCAAATGGTTTCATTATTTGTACTTTATCTATTTCCATTTCACATCCACCATAATTTCTGTTAAACAAGCCAGTAAGTTTATTTCTTGGTCTGCCACAAACGCTGACTGATACTGATACTTAGATAAGATAAGAACTGCATGAGGTATTGTACCAGCAGTAGCATGGTTATAAAGATTATCATAAATACGCCTGTAAATATGGACAGGGTCATTGTCAAGATTATGTACAATCCACTTTCGTACATTCGTGAATTCCTGAGCTTTGAGCGAGGTAATAAGTTCATTGATATTAACTTCCGATATGTTTACAAGAATCCCAGAATCTATTTGACCAGATGTGGAATATCTTTGTAGTTCATTTATTGTTCTACGCCAATCTGGGAAATATTTAGTCAATACTTCCATTACAACTCTTGGTTCATATTTTATATTCTCTGATTCAAGAATATTTTGAACACGACCAAAGAAGTTTTTTGCAAGTTTAGGTTTGTCATCTTTTGCAATAATAAAATCAACAACACTACATCTTGAATGTAGTGGTTCTATTAATCTATTTTTATAATTACAAGTAAGAATGAATCCACAGTTCTTGTGGAATTCTTCCATAAACCCACGAAGAGCAGGTTGTGTAGATTGAGGATTTAAATAATCTGCCTCATCAAGTATAACATACTTACGACCACCCTCTAGTGATACTGTTGAGGCAAAGTTTTTAATTTTATTTCTAAGTACATCAATACCAGATTCTTC
>VTLG01014698.1_pt1 | contig 30968 bp, 21 predicted proteins | sample 4694571 | NCBI WGS metagenome assembly VTLG01 (sample SAMN12604809, study PRJNA352737) | marine metagenome | biome: ENVO:00000447; feature: ENVO:00000209|ENVO:00000569|ENVO:01000036; material: ENVO:00002151; isolation source: viral sequences binned using virsorter ...
ACAGAAGTTTTCTTCAGTTACAAAACACCAGTTGCCGCAAAGTTGCCTAATTATGATTACATAAGGACTGCAACTAAGTGGAGCACAACAACAACTAGGCACATTAATAAGTGGTTAGAAGGTGTTACTGCCGCAACTGTAGATCAATCAATTCTTGATAACTTAGTGAGGGGTTAATCCTCTCCCTAAGTTATTTTTTTATTCCCTTATTTTATCATGAACCTCAAACTAATTGTCCTGATCTTTGTGTCACTTTTAATCACAAGTTGTCACACTAATATAAAAGAACCTCAACAAACTGACACTCCTACTGCACAACAACTATTAGATGAATTACCAGTGGATAATAGAACTGACGAAGAGTTTTTAAATTCCACTAATTAACAACTAACCCACCCTAAATCATTCAAACATTATGTCAAACAATCCACCTAATTTTGCACAACTAAGTAACATCAACAAGGTGAAAGATGTGAAGAAGAAAGCAACAATGAGACCTGGTTTTTATGCCGATATGTTAAAATCAAAACCAGAACAGTTATTAACACAACCTTGGAGAACTTTAAACAATTACTAACAAACAGATGAACGATTACACCAAACCAGAGTATAAAGATCTCTACAAAGAAATCCTCATTGATCAACAATGGACATGGGGTAAATTCAGTCCAATTCCTTATCCTTTCCTCAACAGATTACAACATCATGAACAACAACGAAACACAAAAACTTCAAAATGATGCTATCAATCTATTGGAGTTAATTGAAGACACTAGTGAACATTTTTGTGATGAATATCGTGTCAGTGGTGAACAATTTTATATAATGATGAAAGCACTAGTTGATTGTAAGTTAAGAGAATTTCCTTTTGATTTTGAAGACTTAGAGGAGGAAATCTATGATGACTAAATCTCCAATTAAGGTTGAAATTGTCAATGTTGGTTTTATACGAAGGTTTACAGATTTCATTGGTTGGGTATTCATTGGATGGGTTATATTTGGGTTTCTAGGGTTAAGAGAACCAAGCGAAAATACAAGGATAAAAGAATACTGTAAGACGGCAATTAACAGTGAATTATGTAAACAACTCTGATTGACATTTGTACCACTATATGATACAATAATAGAGTAACATAAGGACAGGAAAGTTATACAAATGTTCGCTAATTTCGTTGCCTTTTGTTATAGTTACTGCATACTGATTAACGTACTAATGTTCAACTAGTTTTCCACAGTTTCTATTACTTTCTGTGGAAAACTTTGTGTTTTAATGTATTTTTACCCTAATAAATAGCAAATTAAATATACATGAGCGATTTAAAGGTTTTCCACAATGTTGTTAAAAACGTGGTGTAATTGTGTGGAAAAGTGTTAATTTCCTTGTGATCTTAGCGAGCGGATTATAACACGAACGCCCGAAAATTACAAGACCCTCGGTAATACTTTGTAACCCTTAATCGTCCGTTACAAAATATCACAAAACCCTTATAAATACCTGTTACATTCTTGACAGTTTTCCACAGAGGACTTATAATACTAACAGATACTCCCAGGGTCTAATCTCATGCCAGTTACTTACTACAACCGTACTCCTACTAAGTATAGAATAACACTAGAATTAGATGTCTTAGATGATTTTAATCCAAGGCAGATTAACTGGGAGAAAGTGTTTGAATTACAAGAAGATGAGTCTGTGGTAAGTTATATCGAAGAACTAGATATTGACCCTGAGTGGTAATAAGGGGGATCCTCTAAAGTGTACCTATTATGTAAGCACAATGCCTATGTAATTACAACCCCTTGACTAACACAAATTGAACACCTAATTACATCTAAATTATGTCTAAAACCTTTGCACTATTCCTGCTAGAAAATGCAAACAATGGCAACGAAATCTTAGCAGTGCTCGATGACATTGTAGAAGTAGAATATACACCCCTTTAACTGTTAGAAACTGTGTGGGCGGGTTAGTAACACTTTCTCGCCCCTTTTTTCATGTCCTTAAGTATTACAAACCGTATTGCACAGTTATTGACAGTTTGGACAGTGTATGTTATGATGAGTTTATAACACTTAGTGAGGTTATGAGTTTCTAACAGGTATTTTGACAGTATTAGCGCCCTTGTGTGTTAGCGTGCCGCGTCGCGTTGCCCGTATATAAAAAAGATAGAGACCCTAACCTACAGACGTGACAAATCGAGATGTATATAAAAAAACCACGAAAATTTTTCCAGACCATATAACCTTTCATATATAAAAAAATCGCCCATAAAAAATGAAGGACGAAACCATTTACCATATCTACGCAAAAGATAAATGTTTATATCCCGCATTAAGTGAAACTGAGTTCAATGTTAAATGGGCAGAACTCAAAGCAATGGTTGGATTAATGAAGACAGACTATACAGAAGAAGATTTAGAATTTGTAAAATGCCCAGCAGAAAATAGTGGGGGTGGCGGTGGTTCATATGATGATACATTAGAACCATCTTATTAACCGAACACTGATATTATTCGTTGACACTATACATATATCAGTGTATAATTGAATTGAAGGTATTAAGAAACTATGGCAAAAGGATTTACTGTTAAAGCCAATGCTCCCAAGAAAAAAGCACCTGATTGGGATTATGATGCAATTAAAGCAAGAATGAAAGGAAAGACAATTGTATTTTGTCTTCCAGGTCGCGGATGTTCTTACATATTTCTGAAGAACTTTGTGCAGTTATGCTTTGATATGGTTCAGAATGGTATGTCTATTCAGATATCCCAGGACTATTCATCTATGGTTAACTTTGCACGTTGTAAGTGTTTAGGTGCTAATGTTCTCAGAGGACCTAATCAGATTCCTTGGGATGGTAAACTTAAGTATGATTATCAACTATGGATCGACTCAGATATTGTCTTTGACTCTAATAAGTTCTGGCAATTATGCGATGTAGCAATCCCTGCAGAATCAGTTAAAGAAGATGGAACTGCAGATGAGGATCTATTAAAGAACCGTGCAATTTCTGCTGGTTGGTATGCCACAGAAGATGGAAGCACTACCTCTGTTGCTCATTGGTTAGATGAAGATGAATTCCGTAAGAATGGCGGAGTTATGAATCACGAAACCGTCGAAACCATCTCGAAACGTAAGAAACCATTTACAGTAGATTACACTGGTTTTGGTTGGTTACTTATTAGGAAGGGCGTTTTTGAAGAATTAGAATATCCTTGGTTTGCTCCTAAGATGCAAGTCTTTGAATCAGGTAATGTACAAGACATGTGCGGCGAAGACGTATCATTCTGTTTAGATGCAAAAGAACTAGATTATGAAATCTGGTGCGATCCTCGGATCAGGGTAGGGCACGAAAAAACTCGTATTATATAAGGTGATGGGACTATTCGGAAGTAAACCCGTTTTTAGTATGAAAACAGATGAGCAACTCTGGTATGAAATATCAGAAAACCTTACCGAACTTTCTCGGAGGGATAAAGTTGATTACCGGGTCCGTGCGACTCGTGACTCGGTAAAGAAAAAACTTGAAGAACTTGATTTATTATGATCTATTCTATTGGTGCAATTATTGTTATTACTTTTATCGTTTTTGTATACCTAATGTATAGATACAATCCACATGCATAAACAATGGCGTTAATTGGAACGTATCCCATAAGAATAAATTCAAAGAAGTTAATTCATTATGTTGATAATGCATCCTTTTATCTCGTTACAGGGGCTAATGGCGCAACAGTAAAAACACCTAATAACTTCTTAGATTGTGATGTTCCTATTATTAAACATCTACGTCAGTCACTTTATAAGTCTTGTTCTAAGTATTTGGGTATGAAAACAACTGATTGGAATATTAAATCTTGGATATATGCTGATTGGAATGGCAATCAAGGTCCTGCTGATTCTAAAGGGGTTCCAGGACCTTATTTACATACTCATAATGATAGTGATCCTTATGCATTATCTGCTATAATGTACTTAACTTTACCTGGAGCATCTGAAACTACTATGTTTCCTATGCCAAGAGAAAATTATTTCTTACCAAAGAGATTATTTACATGGTTTATCTTCCCATCTCGTCTTCCTCATCTACCTGGTAAAGGAAAAGACAAGAAAAAACGTTATTGCCTTAGTGCTGACTTATATCCATGACTATTTTATACAATATTAAATTTAAAACTGATATAATACATAGTCGATTAACTGCTGAAGAGGCAGCAGACAAGTTACAAGACTATGCAGATAAGTTTTATGATCAAAAAGACGATCCAAATGCATGGCCATTTGACCCACAAGACCTAACTATGGAGGAAATTATCGATGCCGGTTAAAACAAAAAGCGGAGCATGGGGTTCATCTCAATTTGTAGAGACAATTCCGAAGAAAACTCGTCAGGGAAACGGAAAACACACAAAATATGCCGCGAGTTCTCGAAATAGTGCTAAAAAAAGACCAAGAGGTCAAGGAAAATAATTTAAAGGGCGAAAAAATCGCCCTTTTTTTATGTGTAAATAGAAAATATCGAAGATTTAGGACAATGAACGACTTTTTAGACAATTTGGCCAATGATCAACATCAAAAAATGCTTCGTGAAATAGCAAATGATGCTGCAACACCCAAAAAAAGCGATAGAAAAGTCCAAAATGACCTTTATGAGAAGGTAAATGACAATGATTTTTACGAAGGATTGGATTATGACGACGATATGATACCCACCGCAGAATTTTAGTCACCTAACCTTAATAAATAAACAATAATCGCTGTATTTAAGTGCCTCTAGAAAGGGTTAGCCCCGGTTTTAAAGATATTAGTATGACTTTTCAGGCAAATCCCCTGAATTTTGACCTCATTGGGCTTAAAAATGAAAATGCAATTGCTCGTTCAGTAAGAAATATTGTATTTACTCTTCCTGGAGAGAAATTTTTTGATCAAAATTTTGGATCTCGCATCTCTGCAACCCTTTTTGAAAATATTGATGACATTACTGCAAATATTATTGTTGATGAAATTACAAATTCAATTGAAAGATATGAACCTAGGGTTGATTTAATTAATGTGGAAGCATTTCCTAACTTTGATAATAATGCATTTGATGTATTAATTGTTTATGACATTATAGGAGCAGATGTTCCACCACAAGAACTACAATTCGCGTTGCAATCAACCAGATAAATGCCATTAGTAAACTTCGCTAACCTAGATTTTGATCAGGTTAAGACATCTCTTAAAGAATATCTCAGAGCAAATTCAACTTTTACGGATTATGACTTTGAGGGATCTAACCTTTCGTCAATAATTGACCTTTTAGCATACAATACCTACATTACTTCATATAATGCCAATATGGTTTCTAATGAAGTATTCATTGATAGTGCTACTTTAAGAGAAAATGTTGTTTCTTTAGCGCGAAATATTGGATATGTCCCTAAATCTAGAAAATCTGCATCTGCAACCGTTAGTTTTTTCGTAGATTGTAGTAATATTTCTCCTACACCAGCATCTATAACACTTAAAAAGGGTCCAGTTGCAGCAACAGCCGGAACTTTTGGTAATCAATCGTTTGTTTTTTCAATTTTAAGTGATATTACGGTTCCTGTAGCAGATGGAATCGCATCTTTTGATGAAATTGCGATTTATCAAGGATCTTTACTAACATCTAACTTCACATATAGTTCTAGAACTCCAAATGCGAAGTTTATTTTACCAAATGCTGGTATTGACACCTCATTAATCAATGTAGTTGTAAAAGGAACTCAACAAGCAACAACTAAAGTTCAATATACTACTCAAGATAGTCTTTTTGACATTAATAAAGATTCTAAAGTTTATTTTCTTCAGGAAATAGAAGATGAAAGGTATCAATTGATATTTGGAGATGGTATTTTCGGAAAAGCACTTGAAGAAGGTAATTATATCATCGCTGATTATATTGTATGTAATGGAGATAGTGCAAATGGTGTAAATCAGTTCGAATTTTCAGGAAAACTCACATATACAAGAAATGCGACTGATTATACAGTAACAGATGGTATTTCTTTGATAACAACTGACATTTCTTCTAAAGGTGGTGATACAATTGAGTCAGTGGACTCTATTAAGAAGTTTGCACCTCGAATTTATGCATCTCAGAACCGTGCTTTGACTGCAAATGACTATGAAACACTAATTCCAGCAAAAATTTACCCAGAAACAGAGTCAATTTCTGTTTTTGGAGGTGAAGAATTGATTCCACCTCAATATGGAAAGGTTTTTATTAGTATTAAACCCAAAACTGGTGATTTCTTACCTAATTTGATCAAAGAAAACATTAGAATGAGGTTAAAGAAGTATGCAGTTGCTGGAATTGTCCCAGAAATTCTTGATTTGAAGTATTTGTATATTGAAGTTGATTCAAAAATCTATTATAACAGTAATTTAACCTCTGGTGGTGCTGCTATTTCTAGTACAGTTCAAAATAATGCAAATAGGTACTCAGAATCTTCTGAATTAAATAAGTATGGTGCACGATTCAAGTATAGTAAGTTTTTGAATATTATTGATCAAAGTGATGCCGCAATAACTTCTAATATTACAACAGTTAATATGAGAAGAGATTTGAGAGCAGCATTAAACACTTTTGCTGAATATTCAATTGGATTTGGTAATGAATTCCATATTAGGAGTATGGATGGTTATAATATTAAATCTTCCGCATTTAAAATAAGTGGAATTGCTGATGATGTCTATATTTCTGATATTCCTAATACAAACAGAACTGATGGATCTCTTTTCTTATTCACACTTCCTTCACCATCTTCAACATCTCCTACAATTGTAAGAAGAAACGTTGGAACTATTAATTATGAAAAAGGGATTATAACTATTAATCCTATTAATGTTTTATCTGGAAAAATAAAGGATGGGCAAACTATTATTGAATTGTCTGCATGTCCAGTATCTAATGACGTTGTTGGATTACAGGATTTGTATTTGCAACTAGATATAAGTACAAGTAACTTCGAAACTGTTGTTGATGAAGTTTCTTCTGGATTAGATCCGGCAGCATCTAATTATATTGTAACCTCAAGTTATGCAAACGGGAACTTAGTAAGATCTTAAGATGGCAGAAAAGAGAATACAATTTAGCAACATTGTTCAAAACCAGCTTCCTGCCTACACGAAGACTGAGTTTCCATTAGTTTCTGATTTTTTAAAACAATACTATCTTGGACAGGAATTTCAAGGTGGTTCTATTGATCTGATTCAAAATATCGATCAATATGTAAAAGTTAATGAACAAACTAATTTAACTGAAGCAGTTGGATTGTCTACAGCAGTAGATGCTTTTACTGATGTTATTCCTGTTGATATGACAGAGTATCCTACAGGAACTGATGGGTTTCCATCTTCCTATGGATTAATTAAAATTGATAATGAGATTATTACATACACAGGTACAGCAACTACATGTTTTACTGGTTGTGTGCGTGGATTTTCGGGTATAACGTCTTATAAATCAGCAAACAGTCCAGATGTACTAGAGTTTAGTTCAAGCACCTCTGAGGAGCATACAGCGGGGTCTAAGGTTGAGAATTTAAGTTCTTTGTTCCTTAAAGAATTTTTACTTAAAACAAAATATCAACTTTTACCTGGATTAGAAAATAGAACTTTACATAAAGATCTAAATCAAGATATTTTTATAAAACAAGCTAAGGATTTTTATCTGAGTAAAGGTACAGATAAATCTTTTGAAATTTTGTTTAAAGCTTTATATAATGAAGATGTAAGAATTATAAAACCAAGAGATTTTCTCTTTACCCCTTCAAATGCTAATTATAGAGTCACAAAAGATTTTGTAGTTGAATCAATTAAAGGAGAAGGAAATCCAGTAAATCTTGAACAGTCTACTTTATTCCAAAATGCTTATAAGTATGGAAATTATACTAAAGCATATGCTCCCATTACTTCAGTAGAACCTATTAATACAGGAGATACTGGAATTGGACAAACTTTTTACAAACTCAGTATAGATGCTGGATATGATAGAGATGCAAGAGTTGATGGATCAATATATGGTGAATTTAAAACCCATTCTAAAACTAGAGTAATTGGACAAGTATCTGCAGGGACAACTTATCTTGATGTAGATTCAACAGTTGGATTTCCGACAAGTGGTGAATTATATGTACCTTATACTGACGGAACAGTTGGAGTTGTTTCTTATACTTCTAAAAATACAACTCAATTTTTTGAATGTTCAAACGTAAATGGGACAATTGCAGATGCATCAAATATTGGAATTAATACTTACGTTTATGGAAGTTCTTTTGTAGATAGTACAAAAACTGTTAAAGTAAGACTTACTTCTGTACTTGAAGATTTTGAATATCCTACTAATACTATAGATTATGCAACTGATGATACTGCATATATTAAAACCTTAGGAGTTTTTGACGATAGTTTTAAAGGAAGTAATTGGTTCTATAATATTTCACCAATTTATAAAGTTAAAAATATAACTTTAATTGATAGTTCTGATTGGACTTACCAAATTGAATTAAATGTAGATCATTGTTTTAGAGTAGGAGATCGTGCTTCAGTTATATTAACCGGAAATGCAAGACAGACCTCTACTGTACTTAAAGTTGTTTCTAGTAAAATAATTGAAATTAAGGGTCAAGGACAACTTAGTGATCAACCATCAGATACTTATGAAATTAAAAGGCTTACTTTAAAAACAGAATCTAATAATTTTCCATCATCTTCCATTTATTCTACTAATGTACAGAATGTTTATAAGAAAGGAGAAGATTATCTAGTTGCTTCTGCTTCTATTCCTTCATATAATGCTCAACCACTTGATGTTTATGGTCAAACTGTTACATTTTCTGGAACATTTATTGGATCTGAGTTTTTAATTAATCCCTTAACTGAGGATCATGGATTCTATACTGGAGATGCAGTTTATCTTTCTCCAGAAAGAATTAGTGAATCTTATTTTGATGCGTTTGGTAATGAAAAAACTAGAATAATTGATGGAAAATCCATAGCAACTGAAGGACTTTATTTTGTTTATAGGATTAATAATTCTAAAATAAAACTTGCTACAAGTAGGACAAATATTTCTGATGAAACTTTTGTTACTCTTACTGAAGAAATAACGGTAACAAATAATAGAATAGAACCTTATGATTTTAGATTTAAAACATTACAATCACAAAATCTTTTAAGAGAAGTTTCTCTTCCTAAGAATGATAATGAGGAAGTAGTTCCTACAGAACCTGGATTTACTGGAATTTTAGTGAATGGTGTTCAAGTTTTAAATTATAAAGCTGGTGATGTTATTAAATATGGACAAATTAATGAGATTGAAGTAAGTTCTCCTGGATCTGATTATGATGTAATTACTCCACCTCTTGTACATGTTAAAGATAGTGTAGGAAGTGGTGTTACTGGATTTGCTGCTGTTGAAGGATCTTTATCAGAACTTAGACTTCTTGATGCTGGTTTTGATTATGAAGAAACTCCTACTATTACTATTAGTGGGGGAAATGGATCTGGAGCAGAAGTTAGTGTAAATATGAAGCAAATCACCCATTCGGTTGATTTCTTCGCAGACGTTAATATTCAACAAGGTCAAACTGCTTCATGGGTTAATCTTACAGATAATACTATTGGATTTAATACTTATCATAAATTTAGAAATGGTGAGAAAGTAATTTATAAAACTAATGGACAAACTCCTATTGGTGGAATAACTACTAATTCTCAGTATTATGTTTATCCTGTAAATAACACAACTTTAAAACTTTATCCAAGAGAAAATGATGCATTTGCTGGCATTAATACTATCTCTTTAACGAGTCATGGAGTTGGAAAACAAACTCTCCAAGCAATTAAGAAAAAACAGGTAGTTGAGGCTATTAATGTAATTAATAGTGGATCCGGATATGCAAATAAAAAGAGGAGTACTCCTACTGAGTCTGGAAGTGGAATTAGTACCTCTGTAAATTATATTACCATTCCTAATCATGATTATAAATCAGGTGAAATAGTTCAGTATACTGCAGAAGGAAGTGCTGTTGGAGGTCTGACGAGTGGAAATGAATATTACATTACAAAATTAGATAATAGTAAATTTAGATTATCTAAAATTGGAGCAGGAACTACTTTAAAAACACATTTTTATGATACTAAGCAATATATTGATTTTACTTCTGTTGGTGTAGGAACTCATACATTTAATTATCAACCAATTACTGTAAATATAAAAGGAAAAGTTGGAATTTCTTCAATAGGAACTAATACATTCCAATGTGAAGTTCAACCAATTATTAGAGGTAATGTTACTTCAATACATGTATCTAAAAATGGTGTTGGATATGGATCTTCTGAGATTATTAATTTTGATAGACAACCTAATGTTACATTAATTGCTGGTTCTGGAGCACAATTAGAACCAGTTGTTAATGATGGAGCAATTACTGAAGTATTAGTTCAATCTACTGGAACTTATTATAATTCTCCTCCTGATTTGATAATTAATGGTGATGGTCAAGGTGCAGTACTTACACCTGTATTAGAAAATAATACAATATCTTCTATCAAAGTAATTGAAAAGGGTTCTGGATATACTCAAGCAAATACTAGTATTACTGTTCTTGTTCCTGGAGAAGGTGCAGAATTTAGAGTAGATATACAGAATTGGAGATTGAATTTATTCCAAAGACATATTGATAATTTTAGTACTGATGATGGAATAATTGCAGATCAATTTAATGTAGGTAGAGGTCTTCAATATTCTCATTTATATGCTCCCAGAAAACTTAGGGAAGCAATGTTTGGGTTGGATCAAGATGGGAATGTTTTATATGGGCAAAGTGATCTACAAAGAGTTAATAGTTTAGAAGTTGCATCTGGTGATCATTCTCCGATAATAGGTTGGGCATATGATGGAAATCCCATTTATGGTCCATATGGATATTCTACTCAAACAGGTGGAGTAGTAGCACAAATGCAATCTGGATATAGTGTTGATTTAAAAGCGAGTAGACCTCCTCAGAATCAATTTCCAGTAGGATTCTTTATTGAAGACTATTCATATACTAAAGTAAGTGATCAAAAAATTCTTGATGAGAATAATGGAAGATTCTGTATTACTCCTGAATATCCTAATGGAACATATGCTTATTTCGCAACTATTGAAGAAGGTAATGCGGATTCAGCAGGACCTTTTGCTGGGTATAAGAGACCAAAATTCCCATACTTAGTTGGTGATAATTTTAAATCTACTCCTAATAAGTTTAATTTTAGTTCTTATTCCAATCAGGATCAATATGATTTAGAAAATTCTGAATGGTCTAGAAATACTTATTTTTATAACTTTATTGAAGGTAATTTAAAATATGAATATGTATATATTCCTGATGATTTAAAACAAACTCTTGATGTTAAAACAGGAAATCCTGGAAAAATTAATAGTATAGGAATCACAACAGCAGGTGATCTTTATCAAGTTGGAGAGAAAGTAGTATTTGATAATACTGGGACTAAAGGAAATAGAGCAGCTGCTAAGATATCCTGGATAGAAGGTAAGGCATTAAGTAATATAAGTGTTGCCACAAGTAGTATAAGTGATGTTGAGGTTTATCGCTCAAAACAACAAGGTGAATATATTTTATGGTCTACTAAACCTCATCAATTTAAAACAAATGATCTTGTTACAGTCTCAGGATTATCTACAACATCTTCAAAAATCGGTGGAGATTATAAAGTAGGAATTACAACAGAAATTTATACATTAGTTGGTTTTGGATCGACACCTACTGGAATTGGTTCAGATGGAGTAACTGGAATTGTTACATATTTTGATGTATCAGGGGATTTAAGTTATCCTCATATTAGAGAGAATGATATTTTAACAATAAATTCAGAAAAGATTCAAGTATTGAATGTTGAGTCAGAATTTTCACGAATTAGAGCTCTTAGGGCTGTTGAAGGTACAGCAGGAGCAGCGCATACTGTAACTACTACTCTTTATGAGAATCCAAGAAAATTAATTATAAATGCTGGATTTAATACCACTTATAATGTCAAATTAAACAAACAAATTTATTTTAATCCAAATGAATCTGTTGCATTAGGAACTGCTTCTGGAGTTGGTATTGGAACAACAATTCAATTCTACTCACAACCTGGATATCCTAGTGCTGGTGCTGGTGTAACACAAGTATTCATTCCAACAAAAACAATATGGATTAAAAATCATGGATTGGAAACAGGTGATCAATTAACGTATTCTCCTAATAGAGGATCGGGTCTTGATGTTCAAAACAGTGGTGGTGGTATATCTACATTAACTGATGGGCAAACTTTATATGCTTATAAACAGAGCGATAATTTAATAGGAATAGCAACGGTTAAAGTTGGATTAAATACAGCAGGAAATTCTGTTGTTGGTATTGCTACTACATTTAGAAGTTCTTCCACATTATTCTTCTCTGGAATTGGAACTGGTACTTGGCATAGTTTCCAAACAAATTATAATCCAATTACTGCTAAAATTAGTAGAAATCTTGTTACTGTATCTACTGCTAGTACTCATGGATTAGAAAGTGGTGATACTGTTGATATTAACGTAAGTCCAGGAAATATTTCAACAACATTTACAGTTAAATATAATGATTATAATAGGGTACTTATAATTGATCCCAAGGATTTTGTTGCTGGTGGAGTAAATACCACAACTAATGCGATTACTATAACAGATCATGGATTAATAACAGGACAAAAAGTTATTCATACAGCATCTATACCATGTGGTGGTTTAAGTGATAATGGACAATATTATGTCATTAAGATTGATAATGATACAATTAAATTATCTAACAATTATTACAATTCTACTTTATTAAAACCAGTTACTGTTGGAATCACTAGTACTTCTGCAGGAACTATTAATCCTATAAATCCACCAATAAAAGTATATAAAGATCAATCAGCTATATTTGATGTTTCTGATTCTTCTTTAGGATATGTAAGTCAAGGAACTAATTATCCTGCGTTTAAATTTAATTTCTATAGTGACCAAAATCTTGTAAAAGTATGGGATACTGACAAGGTTACTGATACATTTAATGTAACAAGGTCTGGTGATGCAGGAGTAGATTCAGATGCTACAGTTACTATAAGAGTTGATAAAGAAATTCCTGAAGTTTTATTCTATAGTCTTGAACCTTTATATGAAGGAACTATTCCTTCAGTTAAGGAGCAAATTATTAAAGACATTGATGTTACTTTTGGGAATCAACTTCAAGTTAAAGAGAGTTTATATAATGGTAAACAAATAATTTCTGTTGGAGCAACAAATTCATTTACTTATTGTTTAAATCAAAAACCTGAAAAAGCATCTTATATTTCAACAACATCTGTTCTTTCATATCAAACGGATTCATCAACTGCATATGGTGGTGTAGCAGAATTTAAAATATCTGATGGTGGGCAAAATTATTATTCTCTTCCAGGAATTACTACTATTACTTCTGGTTCTGGTAAAAATGCTCGAATTGAAGTTTCTAGTAAAACTATTGGTTCTGTTGGAAAAACAAAGATTAATAATATTGGATATAATTTCCCTTCAGATAATACATTAAGACCTAGTGTTGAATTACCCCAAATTATAACAATAGATAAACTTGCAGTTGTTAGATCTATTGGAATAAGTTCAGTTGGAAGGGGTTATGCTGTAGCTCCAACATTACTAGTATTTGATGGAATAACAAGAATACAGGATAAGGATATTAAACTTGAATATACTCTTGGAGATTCAAATGTAACTATTCTTCAACCATCTAAAGGAATAAGTAATGTTCCTCCTATTATTATTCCTACAGAGAATACAAATGGAGTAGGGATTAATACAGTTGGATTTAATACAATCACTAAAAATGTATCAGTTACTTTAGCAACTGGATTTAGTACTACTGGTACTTTCCCATTTGAAGTAGGTGATAAAGTATTAATTGAAAATATAAGTGTTGGTGTAGGTACAACTGCTAGAGGATATAATTCAGCAGAATATGATTATAAATTATTTGAGTTAACAGAGGTTGATTCAAATATTGGTGGTCTGGGTATTGTTACATTTACTTTATATGATTATTATAAGGATTTAGATCCTGAAGTAACTCCTGGACAATTTGATAGTAATACTTCTTCAGGAAGAATCATACCAGAAAAATATTTCCCAATATTTGATATTAAACTTGGTATTGATGAATATCTGCAAGGAGAGACTGTTAAATCTGATTCTGCAACTGGTATTGTTGAAAAATGGGATAAAAAAGTTGGATTATTAAAGATAGCATCTAGTAATGATTTTAAAGTTGGTGATGTTATTACCGGAGAATCATCAGAGACATCTGGAATTGCAGCTTCTATAAGATCATATGATTCTAATTTTAAATTGGGTCCTTATTCTAAAGTAGATAAAGGATGGGAAACTGATTCTGGTGTTCTTAATGCTAATATTCAAAGAATACAAGATAGTTTCTATTATCAGAATTTCTCTTATTCGTTAAGATCTAAAGTGTCAATGGATACTTGGGATGATGTTGTAAGTACTTTAAATCATACTTTAGGTCATGTAAAATTCTCTGATATGCAAGTTGATTCATTGAATGGAAATTCAATGGAAGTAGGTCTATCTACAGATGTAACTTCATATGATATTGTAAGTCATTTAGTTGGATTGGGTAATTTAAATACCGTTCATGATTTTGATTTAGTAACTGAGAATTCTATAAATGTGGGATCAAGAGTTATTTCTGATGAAATAATATTCAGCAACAGGGTTCTTTTTGATTATGATGAATCTGTTGGTAATAGAGTTCTTTCTATAGATGATGTTGCAAGTCAATTTAATAGCAATCCTCGACCAACTCCATACAGTATTGCTGCTGAATTTGATCTTGATACTGCAAGAGCAGTAAAATATTTTGTGTTTGTTAAGGACAGAAGATATATCCAACAAAGACAACTTCAGGTTGTTGATCTGGTTCATAATAATTCCGATATTTATCTACAACAATATGGTCGGATAGAGAGTGTTTATAATATGGGAGATTTTGATGCTAATATTCTTGGAACAACAGGAAGATTACTTTGGTATCCCAGATACTATAAAGTAAATGATTATGATATTACAGCTATTTCTTATCATATAGATGATGATTTATTGAGTGTAGGAAGTACAAGTTTTGGTGTTACTAAAATACATTCTACTAGTACAAATGTTGCTACTGCGACTACAACAGGAACTAATATTGTAAGTATTGGCGTTACTTATCGTTCTTCTAAGATATTAGTTAATATTAGAGGAGATAACTCAGTAGCAAGTGGTGGTGAATTTGAATTCGAAGAAATAAATCTCATTCATAATGGAACTACTGTTGATATTTCTGAATGGGGTAATTTGCTTACTGAAGTTGAAGCTACTGATGATCCTTCAGCAGGTCTTGGAACTTATTCTGCTTATATTGATGGTGCCAATGTTAAAATTGATTGGTTCCCTAGTCAAACACACGCTGGAATTGGAACGACTGCAGTAGTTAATACTATTCAGGTGTCCATGGCAGCAACTGGTAGCTTGGGTGCACAAGGAACAATTGATCTAAAACATGGAAGATTCCAGTCAACTCCTACAGGAATAGCATCTACAACATCACCTTCAGTAAATGTAATTGGAGAATATGTTACTCAAGCTTCTTCTACTGTAGATGGATATGATGCTGCTTATTTTGTAGTACAACTTACAGATACAAATCAAACAGGAACATCTGAGATGTTTGAGGGTCTTGTTATTGATGATTATCGTCTTGATGAAGATTCGGGTGATAGTTATGAAACTTGGTATGGAGATGTAGGTACTTCTGGAATAGGAACTGTAGGAACTAGAATAGTTTCTGATAGCAATGCTGGAGTTGCAACTGTACAATTATTATGTACTCCTACTGTCAATATTGCAGTTCAAGCTGATGTGTATATGAATGCAATAAAGGTTACAGATGATGATGCAGATAATATGTCATTCAATAATTCATCTGTACAGACAGAATATGGATTATATGAAGGAACCGAAAATAGTCTTAAGAGATCTTTTATGTTAACGCATAAAACTGAAAGATTATTTGAAAGAAGTTTTGAGGGTGATAATTCTGATATCGTAGATGTTACTGCGAATACAATTAAGATTCCAAATCATTTCTTTGTTACTGGAGAAAAGATTGCCTATGTTCATGAAGGAAGTGGTTCGGTTGGAGCACTTGGTATTGCTTCTACTGATGGATTTGTTGGTGTTGGAACTACTACTCTTTTACCTGCAAATGCATTTGTTGTTAAAATAGATGCGGATAAAATTAAGTTAGCGACAACTGCTCAGAATTCTTTATTAAGAACACCTGAGGTAGTAGATATTACTAGTGTTGGTGTTGGTACTTCTCATAGATTTGTATCAACTAATCAGAACGCAAAAGTTATGCTTAGTTTGGATAATATTATTCAATCTCCTGTTGTTTCAACAGCAGTAACAACTACTCTGGCTGAGCAAGTTTATACTACAGACGATCTCATTTACTTTACTGGAATTACTTCCTTTACTGGAGCTGATTTATTTAAAGTTAATGATGAAATTATGAAGATTGAATCTGTAGGTGTTGGTAGCACTAATAGGTTTAGGGTTAAGAGAAAATGGTTGGGAACTAACGTTGCAGGACATTCTACGGGTGCATTAGTAACAAAAGTTCAGGGTAATTATAATATCGTTGATAATGTACTGAATTTTGCAGAAGCTCCTTACGGAAATATTCCTTTAAGTAGTACAACAAATCCACCAGATTCTAGAGATTGGGTTGGAATAGCAACTGGATCTCATTTTAGTGGAAGAATGTTTATGCGTTCTGGTGTAACTGATTCTTCTAATGAAACGTATTATCAAAACTATATTTTTGATGATATTAGTCATGAATTTAATGGAGTTAAAGCTAATTTTGATTTAAAAGCTGGGGGATCTAATATAACTGGAATAGCAACAGAAAATGCTGTTATTTTGGTTAATGATGTATTCCAAGGACCAGTTAAAAATTATAATTTATTTGAATTAGCCGGTGTTACAACTACTGGATTTACGGGAACTGCATCTTCTGTTGCTAGTGATGTTAATTTATCAACTTTACCTATTGGTGGTGTAATTTTATCTGTTGGATCTACCGAGGGTCATGGATATCAACCATTAGTTGCTGCAGGAGGTACAGCAGTTGTTTCTACAGCAGGGACTGTTGCTTCAGTTAGTATTGGATATAGCGGATCTGGATATAGATCTGGTATTGGTCAAACAGTTAATGTTGGTGTTGGGACAACTAGTCTAACAACTCCTAATACTCAATGGGTTGGAACTGCTACGATTGGATCTAATGGTACTTTAACTGGTGTAGCAATTACGATTTCTAAGGGTGGATATAGTCAAACGGATCCCCCATTCGTTATTATTGATGCTCCACTTTCATATACCAATATTCCTTTGGAATATAGTTCTGATGGAGTATCGGGAGTCGGAACTAATGCCACTGTTGATATTGTTGTTGGTCAAGGATCAAGTGTAATTGAGTTTAAATTAAATTGTACTGGAAGAGGTTATCGTGAAACTGAAATTTTGACAATTCCTTATGGTGGAACTACAGGTATTCCAACTGATACAACCACTTATTATAATGAATTCCAACTTACTGTTGATGAACAATTCAGCGATAAATTTAGTGGATGGTCTGTTGGAGCTCTAGAAGCTTTAGATGATTGGGATAGTAAATTTGATGGAGATACAGTTACCTTCCCCTTACAAAGATCTGGAAATGATATTTCTATTAGAACATCTAAGGGATCTAAAATTGATATTGAAGAAGTTATTTTAATCTTTATTAATGATATTCTTCAAGTACCTAATAAAGGATATACTTTTGAAGGAGGAAGTCTTGTTACTTTAACAGAAGCACCTAAAGTTGGAGATACCTCAAAAGTAATTTTCTATAAAGGTAGTGGTGCTATTGATGTCGTATCTAAGGAAGTTCTTGAAACCGTTAAAAAAGGTGATGATTTAAGAATAGAGAATGGTTCTGAACCTTTCTATCTTTCTGAGACTACAAGAGGTGTTACTACTGTAACTTCAACAAATTCAGTAAATACTGTACCTTATTTTGGTCCAGGAAATACTCAAGATGAAAATCTTTTAAGACCTGTTGTTTGGACCAGACAAACTGAGGACAAAATTGTAGGTGAAGAATTAGTAGGAAAAGATAGAGAACATTATGAGGCTAATGTATATCCCTCTGCATATATTACTAAAACTGTTGGTATTGGTTCAACTGTATTCTTTGTTGATAGTATAAGACCATTCTTTGATCCTGATAATGAAATAGAAAATGCAACAACACGCGCTAATCGTCAGGATAATGTAACTATTACTTCTCAGGACACTAAAGTTGGTGCTGTTGCAACATGTTTGGTAACTACTAGTGGAATAGTTACTTCAGTGGATATTACTGATGGTGGTGGTGGATATACATCTGCACCTAATGTAGTATTTGGTCAAATTGGTGTTGGAACTACAGCAATTGGTAGATCGTTTATTAACGCTGTTGGTGTTGTTACTGGAATTGAAATTACGAATGGTGGAACGGAATATTTGCAAACCGATGTTCCATCCTGTCTTGTTACACCTCCATCATTAATTGCGGAATCTAATACTGTAGCATCTTATCAGGGAGATTCTGGAATCATTGTTGGATTTGGAACTGAAGGTGGTGCCGCAGATGTTGATAAGAGTTTGATTTTTGATATTCATATTCCTTATGATTCTTGGTTGAGAAATACTACTCTTGTTGGTACTGCAGTTACTTTAAGTGGTATTGGTACTGGTGATTATTTTGTAATTAAAAAGACATATGTTGGATTTGCTGATACTTCTCTTAAATCCCTAGATATTGCAGGTGATACGATTGGTATTGGAACAGACTTTGTTGATAATATCTACCAAGTAGATACTGCTACTAATCACATAACAGGTGCTCTTACTGGGATCGGAACGACTACATTTAGAAGAATTACTGCAAAAATTGCTGGTATTTCTACCATAACGTTTGCTTCTACTAAAGCTGGATTTAGTAGTGTAACTTATGATTTCTCTTCTGCAGGTCAAGGCGCAGGATCTGGATGGAGTGGAGCATTTACAACTTCTTATTATCTTGGTGATTTTAGTTGGGGTAAGATTAATATTGCTTCTAGATCAGAATCTAATGAATTCCCTGCTTATACTCTTGATGGAGTTCCTGGTATTGATACCGGTGCCATTGTTAGCAGAACTAAACCTCTGAAAGCAAAACATTATGATGGCCAAATCATCTAAATAACTTAAAATAGTGTCTCAATAAATGGCATACGTAGGATTAGATACGGGAACTGCGGCAAACGCAGGCGATGGTAGCACCCTTCGAGCGGGTGCTAATATTGTCAACGCCAATTTTAAAGAGATTTATAACTACTTTGGTGATGGAAGTACTTTAAGTTTTAGTGGTGGTAATTGGATAGAAGTTGCGACTGGAATTAATACACTCTCTAATGTTGGTATTGCTACTACAAATCCCAGTGATCCATTAACTGTTCTTGGTGCTGCTAATATTTCTGGTGTAATTACTGCTTCTAGTTTTAGTGGAATTGGTAGTTTTACTGATGCAGTTGTATCCGGTGGTTCTACATTTAATGGAAACGTTAATGTAGGTGCTGCTATTTCATTTTATGCCAGTACTGGTATTATAAGTGCCACTCAATACTTTGGTGATGGATCTGCTTTACTTAGTGTTCCGTCTGGATTGGGAACTGCATTAAGTGATGATAGTACTAATCCACTTAATAAAATGTATTATGTGGATGCTGTATTAGGTGTTGGTCAAACTATTACAGTTGATCCTCCTACTTCATCTCAGGTTGCATTTACTAATTTCCCTACTATTGCTGTTGATGATACTTATGATTTAATTGTTGCTGATGGTGATGATTTCATACCAGATATTCTTGGAATAGGAACTACTGGTATCGGAGGAGTTCTTGCAGGTAGTGGTGGAAGAGTTCGTGCAGATAATTACACTGGTAGAGCAGGGGGTGCTCCTAATTTCCCTCAAGGGGTAGTACTCAGTGGAATTACTACTGTTGGTATTATAACTAGCGGTACTTCTGCAACATTTAGTGGTATTGTAACTGCTTCTAGTTTTGTTGGTGATGTAGATGCTGCAAATGTTGATGCATCAGGTACTTTGTATGCGGTAACAGGTGTTGTTACTTCATTAACTGCTGTTAATTCTTTAACAGTTACAAATGATGCTACGGTTGGTGGTGCATTGACTATTAGTGGTAATTTGGAGGTTCAAGGAACTCAAACTATCATCAATACTTCGACTCTTGATATTGAGGATAAAACTGTAGGTATTGCATCTACTACTAATGCAACTAATTCTACTGCTGATGGTGGTGGTATAGAAATCTATGCAAGTTCTTCAACTGCAAATAATAATAAGACTTTAAAATGGCAGAATGCAAGTAATTGTTTTGAATATAGTGGTCCTAATAGATTTAAAGGAGTATCTGAAACGGTTTCAGCTGCAACTACGTATTTGGATGCATCTAGCAATGTAGTATTAGAGATGGATTTGCAAGCTGCAACTGTATACACTTATAATATGCCTTCAGTATGGTCATCTGGTAGAGGATCAAATATTGGTATTGTGTCCTTTAAAAACATGTATGCTGATGCCCAGAATGGTAGTACTGTAACACTTATTACCACTCAAGGAGCAGCGCATGGTGGAGGTACTGGATATGCTAATACAGTACCTACTAATGGCATTGGTGTTACTTGTACTGTTATTCCTCTTGCAAGTGGATCAGCTGTTGCAGGTATTACAACTAGTGCTAAGTCTGGTGGAACTGGATTAGCAGAAAATACTGGAATTACTACTGTAACTTTATCACCTGGTAAAGGTGCTGTAGATTTTATTTCTTTCTTTATTCATTATGATGGTCAAACCAATACTGACTTAACCAGTTATAAGATCTATGCATCCAAGAATGGTGGATTTGGTTGGGGTAGTGTAATATAAATGATTAAAATACTTAATAAATAAATAAAAAGTTCTAAAAAATGGCTGCAATTATAACAGATCAAATTAGAATATTAAATGCAAAGAACTTTCTTTCCGGAGTAAGTACTGCAACTAATGCATACTATTCTTTTATTGGTCTATGTAATCCTTCTGATATAGAATCCGATTGGGATACAAATCCACCTTCACCAAAAGATAATTTTAGTGAGGAGGATGATTATTGGGATACTATGATTGCAATGAAGAAGATTAATTCTTCAGATGTGAGACAAGTTGTTACTAGAAGAGTGTGGACATCTGGAACAACTTACGATATGTATCGGAGTGATTATAGTCGTACTAATACTGCAAAAGTTTCTGGTGCAACTAATCTATATTCTGCTTCTTATTATGTGTTGAATAGTGATTATAGAGTTTATGTATGTCTTCATAATGGGATGGATCCAGATAACCCAAATGGTAGACCATCATTAGATGAACCAACATTTACTGATTTGGAACCTAAAGTTGCAGGTACTAGTGGTGATGGTTATATTTGGAAATATCTTTATACTATTAAACCAAGTGATATTGTAAAGTTTGAATCTACTGATTTTATTCCCGTCCCTCTCGATTGGTCTACTAGCTCTGATACTGCAGCAGTAAGAGACAATGCAGTTGATGGATCTATTAAGATTGTAACTGTTACTAATCGTGGAGTTGGATTAGGTACAGCAAATAGTACTTATACAAAAGTTCCTATTAAAGGTGATGGTACTGGAGCTGAATGTACTATTGTTATTAATAATGATCAAAAGGTAGATACAGTAACTATTTCCAATCAAGGACAAAATTATACTTATGCAAATATTGACTTAGAAGCAGGAGGTGTTCCAACTGGAACGACAAGACCTACCTTTAATGTTATTCAGTCCCCTCCAGGAGGACATGGTGCTGATGTTTATAGAGAATTGGGAGCAAATAATGTTCTTTTATATTCTAGAATTGAAAATGATGTAGAAAATCCTGATTTTATAACAGGTAATCAGGTTGCAAGGATTGGTATTGTTGAAAATCCTAAAGCAACATCTGGTTCTCTTTTATCTGCTGATAAAGCAAGTGCTTTAGGTGCGTTAAGATTGACAGGAACAGGTTATAGTACTGCAGAATTTGATCCCGATACATTTATCACTCAGACTGTATCTACGGCAACTACAGCAGTTGGAAGAGTTGTAAGTTATGACTCTAATACTGGAGTATTAAAGTTCTGGCAAGATAGAACCATGGCTGGATTCAACACAGTTGGAACAGCACAAACAAATCCTTCATATGGTTATGAATTGCAAGAATTTACCAGTTCACCTGGAACTGGTGGGAATTTGACTATTGTTCCTACTAGTGGTTCTAATTTAGCAATTGACACGTCCTTCACAGGTCTCTCTACCGTAATAAATAGTAGGACATATTACCTTGGGCAAACTTTTACAGATGGTGTTGCTACACCAGAAGTTAAGAAATACTCAGGAAATATAATTTATGTTGATAATAGACCTTCAATAACTAGGTCTACAAATCAAAAAGAAGATATCAAAGTTATTTTGCAGTTCTAAAGTATTATGCCACAGCAAACGAACCTAAATGTAGCCCCATACTTTGACGACTTTGATGCTGCAGACGATTTTCATAAAGTACTGTTTAAGCCAGGCTATCCTGTACAAGCCAGAGAATTAACAAACCTTCAATCTATACTGCAAAATCAGGTTGAAAAGTTTGGTCAGCATTTCTTTAAAGAAGGTGCTAGAGTAATTCCTGGAAATACTGGATATACTCAATTATATTATTGTGTTCAATTGCAGAATAATTTTCAGGGAATTCCTGTATCAGCATATATTGACCAGTTAATTGGGCAAAAAATTACTGGAGAGGATTCTGGTGTAACTGCAGTTGTTGATAAGGTTCTGCTTGCGGATGATTCAGAAAGAAATAATCTCACTCTTTATATAAATTACTTAGCATCAAATACTACCAATAATCAAACTCAGACGTTTTCAGATGGTGAAAATTTAACTACTAATGTAACTATTGCTTCGGGATTGCTTGGAAATACTACTATTGCTGCAGGAAGTCCTTTTGCTTTAACTATTTCAAACAACGCTGCTGCAACAGGTAGTGCTTTTAATATTTCAGAAGGTGTTTATTTCATACATGGAAATTTTGTTACTGTAGAAACAGAAACTCTTATTTTAGATCAGTACACTAATACTCCTAGTTATAGAGTAGGTTTAAATGTACAAGAGCAGATAATTACTGCTGATATGGATGAGACGTTAAATGATAACTCTCAGGGATATAATAATTATTCTGCTCCTGGTGCAGATAGATTAAAGATTACAACTACTCTTTTTAAAAAATCTCTTGATAATTTTGATGATGATAATTTTATAGAATTAGCTACTATTAATGCAGGTGAATTAAAAGCAGTTGATAAAAAGGGATTTGGGGTAGGTCCAAATGGTGGAGTATTTTATAAAGATTTAGAAAATGTTCTAGCAAGGAGAACTTATGCTGAATCTGGGGATTATTATACTCATCCATTTGATATACAGCTTTTAAATTCTTTAAATGATAATGTTGGAAATAGAGGGTTATATCAAGAAGGTCAATTTACTCCTGCAGGAGAAAGTGCATCGGAGGATTTAGGGTTATATAAAATCTCTCCAGGTAAAGCTTTTGTTCGTGGTTTTGAAATTGAAACTGTAAATCCTACTTTTTTAAATGTACCAAAGCCTAGAACAGTTGCTACTTCTGATAGTACACAGATTATATACAATACTGGTCCAACTTTAAAATTAAATAATGTTTATGGATCTCCTACAATAGGAATTGGTAATACTTATACTGTAAGTCTTAGAGATCAAAGAGTTGGTGTAAACAGTAGAACAGTAGCAGGTAATGAGATTGGTGTTGCTAGAGTTTATGATATGTCATTGGAGTCTGGATCTTATGATTCTTCAAATCCTCCTCTAAATGAATGGGATATTTCTTTATATGATATACAGACAGTAACTAATATTACTTTAAATCAAGCAACTACTCTTGCACATCCCACATATATTAAGGGTGCTAATAGTGGTGCAAGTGCATGGCTCATGCATTCTGTTAGTGCTGGATTGGGATTGACTGTTTATGAAACAGAAGGTAATTTTATTAAGAATGAAGCACTCATTTTTAACGGAACTCAAAATGGCAGAATTGCAATAGCAATTACTGCAGAGAATTTAAAGAATGTAAAATCAATATTTGGAACTAATGATAAAACTGTAGGAACTGCTTCAACTTTTGCTGCAGATGTAATGCAGTCAATAGAATATCATGTTGGATTGGCAACGGTAGGAGCAGCATTACAAGGTGGTATAGCAACAATTACTGCTTTTGATCCTAATTTTGTTGGAATTGCAACTATTAATGATCTTCTTTGTTGGGATGATCCCACAACAGGACAATATCCAACATATGCAAGAGTTGTTGCAGTTAATGCTAATACAGTTGAGGTTGTAGGAGTAACTACTGTATCTGGATTTGTTAATGGTGGATTGTCTACTAGTACTGCTAGTACACAAGTAGAAGATCTTAAGATATTACAAACAGAACTTCAAACATCTTCAGATAATACTTTATATACACCACTTCCACGGAATAGTATTTCTAATGTTGATCTAACAGATGCTTCTATTTCAATTAGAAAGACATATACTGTTAATATATCTGGTAATAAATTATCTTCTGCTGTTTCTTGTGGATCAAGTGAAACTTTCTTAGCATTTGATGAAGAGAGATATTCTTTAATAAGATCTGATGGTCAGACAGAAGCATTAAGTGATGGGGATTTAATTTTCACTGATGGAACTTCCTTACAGATTTATAATTTAGGTGCAAATGACACAGGTGCTACTTTAGTTACAACTGTTAAGAAATTAAAGCCAAAGGCAAAGGAAAAATTAAAGCAGGCAGTTAATTCTGTAATCGTTGCAAAGTCTTCTACTGAAGGATCCGGTATTGGTACAACAACGTTTAATGATGGATTGACTTATGGAAGTTATCCTTATGGAACAAGAGTTCAAGATGATATTATATCCCTGAATACTCCTGATATTGTTGAGATTCATGGAGTTTTTGAATCTGCTGATACTGGTGCTGCTTCTGCACCCAAGATGACTCTTGCAGCACTTACTAGTGCATCAACAACCACTGCGGAGTTAATAATTGGTGAGAAACTAGTTGGAGCAGTAAGTAATGCTGTTGCAATTATTGCGGAAAAAGTTTCTAATTCATCTTCTCAAATCGTTTTCCTTTATAAGAATGATAATACTTTCAAAGAAGGGGAATTGGTATCATTTAAAGAATCTAATGTAGAAGGAGAAATTACTACTTTAGACTCTCCAAGTTTTGACGTATCTACCAGTTATATTTTTAATACTGGACAAGAAAGTACTTTTTATGATTATGGGATAATTTCAAGAAAAGCAGATGCTGATGCTCCCACAAGGCAACTTAAAATTTATTTCATGAGTGCTTATTATGCATCTACAGATACTGGAGATATAACCACAGTTAATTCATATGATAATTTTGATTATTCTACTGAGATTATGGATGTCAATGGTGTATTTACTGCTGATATATTAGATATTAGACCTAGAGTATCTGATTATACTGTAGCAGAAAATACTAGATCTCCTTTAGAATTTTATGGAAGATCCTTTAATGGAGCAGGACAATCTGCTGGAAATGTTTTAGCATCTGATGAAGCTATTGTACTTACTTATTCAAATTATTTGGGAAGAATTGATAGGATTTTCTTAACAAAAGATGGAAAATTCCAAGTATCTTATGGACAACCTAGTGATACTCCAGAAAGACCTGGCCCAGTTGATGAAGCAATAGAAATTGCTACTGTTACTTTACCTCCATATCTCTATAATACTTCTCAAGCAACGATGAAGTATCTTGATCATAAGAGATATAGAATGGTTGATATTAGAAATTTAGAAACTAGAATTAAAAATCTTGAATATTATACATCTTTATCTACATTAGAAACTAATACCGCTAATATGTTTATTGCGGATGGTGATGGATTGAATAGGTTTAAATCTGGTTTCTATGTTGATAATTTTACCGGATTTTTAGGACAAGAAGATCAATTACAAGCAGGGTTACAAAATAGTCTTGATGCAAAATACAAGCAATTGAGACCAAAGCATTATACAAATTCAGTTGATTTGATGTTTGGTCCTGTAACCAATACAGACCCATCAGATGATTTAGCTTTTACTTCAATTGAAGGAATTAATGTAAGAAAACAATCTGATATTATAACTTTAGATTACTCTGAAGTAGAGTATATTAAACAAAATTTTGGTACAAGAACAGAAAGTGTAACTCCTTTCTTGATTAGTTTTTGGCAGGGAACTCTTGAATTAACTCCAACATCTGATACTTGGGTAGATACTGTAAGATTAGAAGCTAAAACTATTGAAATAGAAGGTGATTATGAACGTACTATGGAAGATGCGGCGAGGACTATGAATATAGATCCTCAGACTGGATTTGCACCTACTGTTTGGAATGCTTGGCAAACTAATTGGACTGGTTCTACCATGGTGGATACCACCAGAAGAAGAACTACTGTTAGAGGTGGTGAATGGGTAGGTTGGGCAGGTATGCCCGGTGGTGGACGAAGACCTGCATGGGGAACAAGAAGAGAAAGAACAATTGAAGAAACTGTAAGGTCTGGTAGAAGAACGGGAATTCGTAGTAGAACCGGAACCAGAACTGTTGTTACTGAGCATTGGGATAGAACTTCTGTTGGGGATAGAACTGTAAGCAGAGATCTTATTCCTTTCTGTAGATCTAGAAACGTTGAATTTGTTTCGAAGAGAATGAAGCCATTGACAAGAATGTATGCATTCTTTGATGGTGAAGATGTTACTAGATTCTGTGTACCAAAACTTCTTGAAATTAGTATGGTTTCTGGTGCATTCCAGGTAGGTGAAACAATTAAAGGATATATTAGACCAATTGGTCTTAATCCAGTGGGTCCTTGGAGTCAAGGTATTGATCCAACTATAATCTTTAGAGCTGCTCAATTAAATCATAAAGAAGGACCATATAATGCTCCTACAAAGGTTTTCCCAGAAAGTCCTTATGATAATACTCCTTTATCTGCCTCTTATGCATCTACATCAACTATTTTGAATGTTGATACTTATTCATTATCACAAGAAGCACAGGGAGATTATTATGGTTGGGTTGAAAGTGGAATGGTTCTTAAAGGAGTATCATCTGGCGCAGAGGCTACTATTACTGATTTAAGACTTATTTCTGATTTAGGAGCAGATCTTTCCGGAAGTTTCTATATTCCCAACCCCAATAATATCGATTACCCACGATTTGAAACAGGTACTAAGGTCTTTACTCTTATAAATGATGCTGATAATAATCAGGATGATTGCACTACTGTAGCCGAAGAATCATATACAGCATCTGGAACTTTAGAAACAGTTCAGGAGAATATTGTTGCTGTTAGGAATGCTAGAATTGAACAGAAGCAAGAATTCCAAGAAAGACATGTTTCTGAACTCTTGCAAGGAGAAGTAGTTAGTAGTAGAGTAGTTAGTAAGTCCAGTAGAAGGGTTCAGATTGGTTGGTATGACCCTCTTGCACAATCTTTCTTGGTTGAAGATGAAACTGGTGTATATCTGACTAAGTGTGATGTATTCTTCCGTTCTAAGGATGACATGGATGTTCCATGTGTATTCCAAATAAGAACAATGGAGAATGGATTCCCAACCCAACACATTCTACCATTCTCAGAGATTGTATTAGCACCTGATGATATTGAAACTTCTGCTGATGGATCTGTTGCTACTACTGTTAGTTTTAAATCACCTGTTTATTGCGAATCTGGAAAAGAATATGCAATTGCTTTAGCATCTAACTCAACTAAGTATAGTGTTTACATTTCACGTATAGGTGAGCAGGATCTTCTTACTCAAACATATATTTCTAATCAGCCTTACCTAGGATCACTATTTAAGTCACAAAATGCTTCTACATGGGAAGCAAGTCAATGGGAAGATCTTAAGTTTACTCTTTATAGAGCAGACTTCGTAGAATCGGGATCTGTAGAAATGTATAACCCTCAACTTACAAAGGGTAATGATCAAATTCCTCAACTTCTTCCAAATTCTTTGGTATTAAATTCCAAAGAAATTAGAGTAGGACTTGGTACTACGGTAGCGGATGGTGGACTTAAACCTGGTAATGTTGTTTATCAGATGGGAACTCAAGCAACTGCTAATCTAGCAGGAGTAGCAGGAAGTGTAACCAGTTTGGCTATTACTAATGCTGGATTAGGTTATTCCCCATCAGATGGTCAGATTACTTATAGTGGAGTTAATTTAATTTCTATTACTGGTAGTGGTAGAGGAGCAACTGCTGATATTACTATTAATAGTGGAAATATTGTCTCATCTGGAGCAACCATTAATGCTGGTGGTTCTGGATATCTAGCAGGAGATGTAGTAGGATTTAATACTCTTGGATTGACCACTCAAGGAAGGGATGGAAGATTATCTATTGTTTCTGTTGGTGGAACTAGTGAACTTGTTTTAAATAATGTTCAAGGCGATTTCGTTGTTGCAGGTTCTGCTAAGACAATGATGTATATTGATACATCTAATACTGTTAAGGTCTTGAATAGTGCTAATGGGGGAGATGTTCAAGTATCTTCAGTTAACGAAGTTACTGGTAAAGATGGATTGCATATTAAAGTCAACCATCAGAACCACGGAATGTACTGGACAAATAACCAGGTTGAAATTTCAGGGGTAGAATCTGATATTAAACCTACTAAACTTTCTGTTGCTTATGCTCTTGGTGATACTGGATCAATATCAGTTAATGATGCATCTAATTTCTCAACTTTTGAGAATGTAGGTGTTGGAACTACTAATGTTGGATTCCTTAGAATGGGTAATGAGATTATTGAATATACTTCTGTGTCTGGTAATACAATTGGTGGAAATATTGTAAGAGCACAATCAGTTGTTGGTAGTGGTCCTGCGATTTCTTATCCTGTAGGAACTCCTGTTTATAAGTATGAAGTTGGTGGAGTTAATCTAGCAAGAATTAATAAGACTCATGATTTAAGTGATGTAACAGTTTCTAATCCAATTACATATAATTCTTATAATATTAAATTGGATATGTCTACTAAGTGGGATAATAATAGTGCCAATGATGACAGAAGTAATGATGTTGGATTCCCTAAATTATTCTTAAATCAGAATAAATCTGCTGGTGGATATCAGATTAGAGCATCTCAGAATATGCCTTATGAACTTATTCAACCACTCATTCATAATGTAACTGTTCAGGGAACTGCATTAGAGGGAGAACTTAGAACAACTACTGCAACTAGCTTTAGTGGAACAGAGATCCCATGGATTGATAATGGATTTGAACCTATTTCTCTAAATGAAACAAATTATCTTACTACTCCAAGAACAATTGCATCAAAAGTTAATGCTGATGCTCAATTAACTAATCTTCCTGGAAACAAATCCTTACAGTTGAGATTGTTACTCAATACAAGTGATTCTCGTGTAAGTCCAGTAATTGATGGGCAAAGATGTAGTGTTATTACTATTTCTAATAGGGTTAATAATGTAATTTCTAATTATGCAACAGATAGTAGAGTACATACTATTAAGGATGATCCTACAGCATGTCAGTATATTACTAAAGAACTTATTCTAGAAAATAGTGCTACTTCTATTAAGATAACCGTAGATGCTCATATTAATCTTGATTCTGATATCAGAGCATTCTATGCCATCAGTGATAAAGAGGGATTTGAACCAATCTTTACTCCATTCCCCGGATATAAAAATCTTAATGTAAGAGGTTTGGTAATTAATGAAGAAAATAATAATGGTGAGTCTGATAAATTAGTTCCAAAATCAAATTCCTTTGGATTTGATGCTGATTCAATAGAATTTAAAGAATATACATTTACTGTTGATAGATTACCTGCATTTAGAACTTATCGTGTAAAACTTGTTATGACTTCTAATAGTCAAGTATATGTTCCACGTATACGTGATTTGAGAGTTATTGCTTTGGCTTGATATGTATGATATAGATGGACATAAAGATCTTGCAAGAGATCCTAGAACAAACATGATAGTTAATGTCAATAATCATGACTACGAACATTATATTGCTGCTCGTGATGCCAAAAAATTAAAAAGTGATGATCTTGATAATATGAAAGAAGATCTTGATAGTTTAAAAGGTGAAATTGGGGAAATCAAATCACTACTTAAGGAATTAGTCAATGGCAACTAAGAAGATAACTTTTGATCCATCTGCAGGAGTACCTGTAGCATCAAATTTAACAATCTATACAGGAACAGATTTTAGTGCCATATTTACTATAGTAGATACCTCAGATGCGGCATTTAATCTTTATTCTGATAGCGCTTCTTGGACTGGCTCTTCTCAAGTACAAAAAGGTGCTGGTGTAGCAGCAACAACGACTCCCTCAGGAACTTTTGTTGTCGGTGTTGATACTAGTGCAGGAAAGATTAGTTTATCAATGGGTTCTACAGACACTTCATCTCTTTCACAAGGAAGATATTTGTATAATGTTTTAGTTGGTACGGGAGCATCTATTTACAATATGATAAACGGTAATATTCTCGTTTATACAGGTATTTCCTCTGCACCCTAAATATAAGCAA
>VTLG01016432.1_pt1 | contig 30968 bp, 48 predicted proteins | sample 4694571 | NCBI WGS metagenome assembly VTLG01 (sample SAMN12604809, study PRJNA352737) | marine metagenome | biome: ENVO:00000447; feature: ENVO:00000209|ENVO:00000569|ENVO:01000036; material: ENVO:00002151; isolation source: viral sequences binned using virsorter ...
AAGGTGGCTCCTTAACGGACCTAAACAGACCAATTAGCTAGATTAAGTGGAGATGAGTAGATGGTATTAGTTGGGACGAATGGTCTTGATCCAATAGCGGAGTCTTTAATGCGCTGGATCCAGCAACAAGCTGATGAGCGTCGCGCCGATTACGAGCTGGCCCGGAGATACTACGGAGGAGAACATGACGCGGCATTGACTGATCGGTTGAAGAAATTTCTACCGCCTCGGTTGCAGTTCCGGGATAACTTTATGAATGTGGTTGTTGATGCTCTTTCGGAACGTCTGACTGTTCTAGGGTTTGAGTCGGACGATGAGCAGATATCTGAATGGGCGTGGGACTTGTGGGAATTAAACCGCATGGACTATACCCAGAATGTTATCCACGCAGAGACGGTTATGCTGGGTGATAGCTACCTTCTATGCGACTGGGACGAAGTACACCAGCGGCCTCGCTGGAGTCACCAGATGGCGGAGATGATTATCCCACATTATGACGAAGTAACACGGGAGATTGACTGGGCATCTAAGAAGTGGATCCAGCGTCCAGAGATCGGCGAGGAACCAGAGACGCGCCTTAACCTCTATTATCCGGACAGAGTTGAGAAGTATGTTGCGCGAGGCGGCGTCTGGAGACGTTATCAAGACAATTCTGATGCACAGTGGCCCGTCCCGTGGTTGGACTCCGCAGGGGAGCCTCTGGGGGTTCCTTTGGTCCATTTCCGGAATCGTCCAATGGGTGGGGATTTCGGGCAGAGTGAGATTATTAACGTGATCCCAATGCAAGATCTACTCAATAAGACATTGATCGATCTCACAATGATTCTGGATACTCTGGCATTTCCCCAGCGGTACACGTTGAACGTGAATCATGGGGCGAGTCGGTTAGATATCCTTCCCGGAAGTGTCACAGAGTTCCATAGCGAGTACGATGGCGGATCCGTGGGCCAGTGGAACGCGGCCAGCGTAGACGGCCCACTCAGAGCAATTGAGGCGTTAGTCCAGCATATAGCGGGGACAACGCGGACACCTCAGCACTTATTCCAGATAATGGGCGGCACTCCAAGCGGAGAAGCCTTAAAAACGGCTGAGTCAGGGCTTGTCCAGAAGGCTCGCCAGCGAATGGTGAACTTCGGGAACTCTTGGGAAGATTGCTTGATGATGGCTTGGCGAATCCAGCGAGCCTTTAGCGGGGGAAGCTCAGTTAGCGAGATTGCTGAAGGTGGGATTAAGACGACATGGGACGACCCGGAGACACGGAACGAACAAGCCCATTTGGAGACTCTGAAAGCGAAGGTTGAGCTGGGAGTAACTAAGCATCAGATTTGGCGGGAGTTGGGGTATACGCAAGGCCAGATCGACGCTATGGACGAAGATGGGACCGCGGAAAGGGTGGCGGATACTAACATTGGAGCGGAAATACTCAGAAACTTCCAAGCGGGGACGATCTAATCTATGCCCGGTCCGGCAGACGCCCAGATAGCAGTTGAGGCTCTGGCTAAGAGCATGGAAGCATTGGATACGTCTCTAGCCTCGCGGCTTATCCAAGAATACGGGGCGATCCATGAGCAACTCCAGAAAGACCTTAGTCGGTTGTTGGTGAAAATGAAGCAACCGGGAGGATTGAAGCCGTCCCAAGCAATGCGTCTGAGTCAGTTAAGGACATTAGAGCGGCAGTTCGCATCACGGGTTGAACGGTTCGCTAGAGTTGCGGGAGAGGCCATTACAGAAGCCCAGAGAGCCGCTGTGGGGCTTTCCGTTGAGGGGAGCCGTCAAGTAGCCAGTGCAGGGCTTCCACGCGGGGTTACGATGGAGACGTTGGCGCGGCTGGAGATCGGATGGGCTAGACTTCCCGAAGAAGCGTTTCAAGCGTTCATTGGTATCAGCGGGGAAGGTCAGCCTGTCGGAATGTTACTCGCTCCACTGGGGGAGCAAGCCGCGGAAGGGGTGAAAGCCTCGATCCGCTCTGGTATCGCAACGGGGCGAGGCCCTCGGGAGATTGCGAGAAACGTCCGTAAAGTGTCTGGTATGCCTTTGTCGAAGGCGTTAACAATTAGCCGAACTGAAGTTAACAGGTCATACCGTGAATCTACCCGGCTTAATTACTCGGCGAATAGCCATCTTGTGAAAGGATACCGCCGATTGGCAACAAAAGATTCTAGGACTTGCCTTGCCTGTATCGCGCTAGACGGGACGCTGTATGAGAACAATGAGCCGTTGGACGCCCACCCTAACTGCCGTTGCGCGATGGTCCCGGAGACGCTAACCTATAAGGACTTGGGTCTTGATGTCCCAGAAGACGAGCGTCCTCCAAATGCTAGTTCTTGGTTTGATGAGCAAGACGAAGCGACGCAGAGAAAGATGATGGGCGGGAAAGCGTATGAGGCATATAAAGACGGGCGGATCACTTTGAAGGACATGGTGACTACAAGTACAAGCTCCGTATGGGGCAAAAGTTCCACGGTTAAATCAGTAAAAGCATTAGGATTGTAGATATGGAAGCAGTATTAGATGGGGAAACACGACGAGTAACCAGAACCAAGCGGAATGCGGGAGCTAGCACGGTCATTGTGTGGTGTCCTTTCTGCGAACGTAGCAGTCAAGCACAGTTACTTATAGCCCCTTGCGGGGGATGTGGTGCTTCTTTCCGGGATACAGTCCCGGAAGCGGTCCCTGCGGCGGTAGTGGAGGAAGCTACTGAAGAAACAGAAGAACCCACATCTCCAAGGAGACGCTCCCGGGCATCCGAATGAAATGCTATCGTTGCGGCTCATGTGAGCTAGTTCTGGCTCCGTTGTGGCCGTATGAGCGGAAGGCCTACAGGGATGCGGGGATTGTGCTGAGGATCTGCACGGGTTGCGGGCTTGAGCAGAACCATGCGAACGACGACGAATGCCTAACGTCAGACGAGGCCGCTATCGCGGCCCCGTCTGAGTCGGTGTAGGGTTGTTTAGACGAATAATTTTAAGTATTCCGGTTTGTTAATGTACCGTGGGTTTTGATGAGGGTCGGCGATGTAGTCGTCACCGAACCAAGGATTGTACTTGGGCTTGGACACGGTGTAAGGATGGGTTCCGGTGCGCTTACACCAGAGAAGGAAATGGGGGCAACGCTTTTTTACCCACAAGGCGGACAGGCCGCAGGTGCAACGGACGGTTAGATCGTATTGATTTTGAACGATGTAGGACTTGCCGGGGTATCCAGCAAGTTCTTTGGTGTTGGTTACTAGGATTTTTTCGTCTTGTGTGACTGCGTTCATGTTGGTGTCTCCCGTTTTTTGTATTTGCGTTTCTTAACGCAAAGTAATGATAGCATATCTTTGTACAGTTTGTCAACACTTTTTTGGGGAATTGTTGAAATTGATGATTCGCCTAGTGTAAGATATCCCACATCCGTCTATGCGGGAGTACCATGCCTAAGAAGAAGGGAAGCTATCCCAAGGGGCGGGTTAAGACCGGGCCTCCGAAAGATAAGCGATTAAAGAAGCAGAAAAAATAGGTCCTCCTCACAAAACGATAAGCCCCACCTAAAAGGCGGGGCTTGGGAGTGGAGTGGGACACCATTGTGAGGACTTGAGTATAAAACGAAAGATTTTATACGTCAAGGAAACAATCCACCGCACCCTGCGGGTATAAATGGGGGAGTATGGTTACAGAAAATACGGAACCGACCGGGGAAGGGGAAGTCCAAGCCGTGACACCCGAAGCGACCCAGCCTACAGAGCGACTCTTCACCCAAGACGAGGTCAACCGGATCTCCGGGCAAAGGGCGCGAGAAGTCCGGGCGCAATACGGGGATTACAAGGAATTACAAGAACGCGCGGCGAAGGCGGATGAACTGGAACAGGACAAGCTCACTGAGCAAGAAAAGCTCGAGGCTCGGGCAATTGCGGCAGAACAAGCGGCGGCCAGTGCCGCCTCGCAAGTATCAGCCGCGCTAATTGCTTCCGAAGTCAAAGTGAAGGCTGTTCAAATGGGGGTTGTGGATCCCGACGCGGCCTACTTGCTTCTGGATAAAGCCAACGTGCATTACACAGAAGAAACGGGAGTGGTCGGAGTTGACGATGCCCTTACTCAACTCTTGGACGATAAGCCGTATCTAAGAGGCGCGAATCGTGCGCCTAATCTTAATCCTCAAACGGGGGAACCCGCCCCTACGTTCAGCTTAACCCCTGACCAGCGGGAAGCCGCACGGTTAATGGGGATATCTGAAGAGCAATATTCGGCGGGACTCTGATCTGCGGATAGAACGTATAAGGAGAAAGTACAATGGCCGCTAACGGATTTGAATGGAGATACAACATATCAGGGGGACGTCCCCTTATACTAACTTTCCTTATGAAAGATAGTGAAACTCTCACTCGGGGCGATATGCTCAACTTGGAATCGGGCGAGGTTGATCTCTTGGCAACTGGTGATGTTGCCGCAGTTGGCATCTTTGTCGGACCAGAGAACCCCGACGATGCCACAGATGGTCAACCGGGTAAGGTTTCTGGGACAGATAGCACGACCATAGTTAAGGCTATCGTAAACCCGGACGCTGTATATGCCGACCCGAACGATACAAATGCACGTTTGGCGGGTGCCTTGCTCGACGTCTCCGGAGCTACCGGGGCGCAAACATTGGCCTCTGCTTCTAACAATGAGTTTGTAGTGGTTGAACGGAAACGCCAGAGCAGTGATGAGACTAGGGTCCAGTTTACTGCACCTACTCATTATCTTTCTAAGGTTCAGTAAGGAGTAGAAAATGCCTTTAACGGCTGGCAATTTTGCCGATCTATTAAAACCCGGACTAAAAAGTATCTTTGATATCGCAATGAGTCGTCCCCGTCCCATGATGGAGATGTTGTTTGGAGTTCAAGCATCAACGCGATTTGAAGAGCAATATCAAGGCATGGGAGCGCAGGGTCTGGTTCCGCCTTTTGACGGGACGGTTCCCTATCACGACTTCGACGCCGGATATCGTACAGATATCCGGAATTACGAGTTTGCAATGGGGATGAGCGTGGAAAGGAGACTGGTTGATGACGACCAGTACAACCAGATCAACCGCAGAGCCAGTAATATGGCGGACTCGTTCAACCAAACTATTGAACAAGATGCGGTTAACGTGTTTGTGAATGGTTTCACCGACTCGGGAGACAACCGTATGGGGGCTTCTGTAGCGGGTTCTGATGGTGTGGGGCTTCTCAGCACGGCCCATCCGTACAGCCCTGCGAATAGTGGAACAACCCAAGCTAACGAAGGGACTCTCTCATTGACGATTGGGAATCTCGATACCACCCGTCAAGCCATGAGAAACTTCACGGACGACAAAGGAAATCTATTGGGCGTGAATCCGGATATGTTGATTGTTCCGCCGGAACTGGAGCGCACAGCAACCCAGTTAGTCAGCGAGCGAGCAATCTATGAACCGGGATCAGCTCAGTACGATGTAAATATGTTCTCCGGACGATTCCGCCCTGTGGTCTGGGATCGCCTGACAGATCCGAATGCGTGGTTCTTGGTTGATTCAACACTTATGAAACAGCATTTAATCTGGCAATGGAGAATCCGCCCGGAGTTTAGTCAGCAAGAAGACTTCGATGGCCTTATAGCTAAGTTTAGAGGCTATATGCGCTACGGTATCGGCTGGACTGACTGGAGATGGGTGTACGGACAAAATCCTAGTTAAATAAAATAAGGCAGAAGCTGGTTAGGGGTCATTTTTCGGTCTTTTTCACTACCTGATTTGGCCGGGCAACGGGGTGACCCCTAACTGGTTCCTAATAGGAGGGAACTGGTCATGCCTACTAATTTTCCATCAGGTATTCGTAGTAAGGGGATCCCTGTAGAGGCGTTGTCTGGGTACGGTGGTCCGTTGTTCCAGAACGGTGATGTTTATTTCGTAGATTCTGGACATACCAACACCAGCGACAACAACGCTGGAACTAATCCCAGTTATCCAATGGCTACTCTGGACGGTGCAGTAGGAAAGACTACGGCGTCCAATGGGGATATGATACTCATAGCTCCCGGCCATACTGAAACTCTTTCCTCTGCGGGTGCTTTAACTTTGGATGTGGCTGGGATTACTATCGTGGGGATGGGGCTTGGTGCGAAACGAGCAACCTTCACCCTTGACACTGCCGCAACCACTGATATTGATGTTACCGCGGCGGATATTTCGATTTATAACTGCATATTCTCCATGAATTATGCGGATATTGTGCAGGTCTTTGATCTGAGCGCGGACGGTTTCACCGTCAAAGGCTGTAAGTTTGAAGATACCGCCACATCTATGAACTTTGTTGATCTTATTAAATGCACGACAACGGATAACGAGTGCGACAGAATCACCTTCTCAGATAATCATGTAACCTCTCCAGACACTGGAAACGATGCAATTATTGAGCTTGGGGGAGACTCCGACGACTTAATTATGCAAGATAACTTTATAGCGTTAGGAGTAGCAGACGGTGAAGCTGTCATTTCGGTTGCTACCGGGAAAGATGTCACAAACTGCCTGATCACGGGTAACTATATCTATCGTTTGAATACATCTGGAGATCTTCTGATTGACAGCGACACAACCGCCAACTCTGGGGTTATCGCCCATAACAGAATCGGTCATGCGGACACGGGGTCAGAGGTTCTGATAGACGCTGATGGGGTCCGGCAATTTGATAATCTGGGGACGGCTACTAATACAGCGTCCGGTTATGTACTCCCAGCAATAGACAGTTAGGGAGGAATAAATGCCTTACGGATACGAATCTATTACAGTTAGTAGCGGGGCCGCGGCAGGTAGCAACGGGTCCGCTACTGCTAACAACACAAGCGGCCACGTTGTAGTCGGGCAGATTTGCTCCATTGGGCTTACCTATGGGGACTCTCCGCCCGGTACTACTGATGTCACAATAGCGACGTCGGGAGATAACGGCCCCGCATTAACGATTCTTACAGTGACCAATGCGAACTCTGATGCTTGGTTTCACCCTCGCCACGTTGTAGACGATAACGCGGGTGCGAATATCGAGTATGCGGACGGGTATGCGGTCTACGACAAGGTCTGCATAGCGGACAATATAAAAGTTACGATTGCGGGAGCCAATGCGGACGACACCGCGGAGGTCGTGGTCGTTTATTACGCGGGTGCTTAATGGCTATTGAGAAGCATACAGCCAAGATCAGCACCACGGGGTCCAGTGGGTCCGCCACAGGCTCCCTAGTGGTTCCTTTGCCGTATTCCAAGTTGGTTGCGGCAAGAATGGACTTCCATGCTTCAGCACCGGGAACGACAGATACCACGCTATCCTCGCCGGGTGATCCTGTAGCGGTAACACTCCTCACCGTTACAAACTCAGCGACCGATGCGTGGTACTACCCCGGGCAACAAATGGATGATAGTTCCGCGTCTGCTATAACTGGGGCGTATGTCCCTGCTCTTATTCACGGGAATCTGCTAGTGGAGTTAGCGGGTTGTGATGCCTTAACCGATGCTTTGACACTAACGATCTACGTGGAGGTCTAATGGCATTTAGTTATACAGCCGGAAGTACAGCGGACAGGGACAGGGTGCGGTTGGAAATCGGTGATACGGATGCCGACCGCGCCCTATTCCAAGATGCAGAACTTGACGACTTTCTCACGCAAGAAGGGAACAGTATCTTAGGATCTGCGGCCCGCGCTTGTGAGACGTTAGCGGTCAGGTTTGCCAGAGAGTACACCTTCTCAGCGGACGGGGCATCGTTCCAGAAAGGGTCTATTACCCAGATGTACAAAGACCAAGCGAAGCGGCTCCGCCGACAAGCTCGAAGCACTACCACGGTTATGCCTAGACGCAAGGACGGGTACAGTGTTTATACCGACTCGGATGAAGTGACCGGATTGAACATCTTGGACTCGGGAACGGGTCAGTATGGACGGTATTCGGATGGCTAATTCGTTGTTGCAGACTATGGACTTGGCTTATATGCGGGCAGAGATCCAGATGGCATTGCCGGACACGGTGAGTATTCTTCGGAGAAGCATTACGAGTGACCAGCAAGGCGGCTACAGTGAAGCGTGGGGAGATGCCTACCAGAACGTCTCCGCACGTATCCTAATTTCGGGTGGCGGGGAATCGGTATCAGAGGGTCAGCAATCGACCCGCCCTGATGGGACGTTGACGGTAGCATCTAGCCAGTCGGTGGAGCAAACTGATAGGATTGTTCATGCGAGCGGAACTTACGAGATCCTGTTTATTGATACCGGGAAATCGTGGGATTTGACGAAGCGATGCCAGATACGCCGTATATAAAGATCCAAGAAGCAAGATGCAAAGAAAAGAACTGTGGTATGTTACTTGCGCGTCTATGGCTTGTAGGTACTAGTAGAGTCGAGATAAAATGTAGGCGTGGTAAGTGCGGGGCCATTACGATCTTTACGGCAAATGACGGAGAAGACTTAAAACCGGACGGGCAAGGGGGATTTAATCAATAGCCCCCTTAACAACTGAATATTAGATAGTCCTAGAAGCTCATAGAAGCTCAATAAGCGGCTCGAACGCTGGCATTGGTAGATTCTATTGGGTGAGCTATAAGCCCCCCTGATTGCTTACGTTTGAGTTGCATCGGGGGTTTTTTATTTTGGCAAGATTTACAATGGAAACCAAGGTAGAAGTGAAGCTGAATCCTCGTTGGAAGTCGGTAGGGCGGTTGCTGGACGATGTGGTTCAGCTTGCGGCCCGGAACGTGGAGAGAAAAGCGAAAGAGACGGTCCCTGTCGACACTGGGGCAACCCGAGACTCTATTGAGGCTCGTCACAAGGGCGTTTTGACGTACAGTATCGGTCCAACAACCCACTATGCCCCGTTTCTGGAGTTTGGGACAGTTAAGATGGCGGCGCGTCCTTATTTGATACCTGCGGTGGAGTCCGAAAGCCCCAAGCTCAGAGCAAACATTGCGAAGATTCTTGAAGGATTAAAGTAATGGCGAATCTCAGAGTCAACCTAGATACCGCGGTGTTTAACACGCTTAATGTCTCATCTGTAGTGAACGAAGCGACGGGTGGGGTGTTTAATTCATTGGCTCCCCAAGGCATAGAGCCGCCGTTTGTGGTGTTCCAAGCAATGAGTAAGATGGACGACTACTGGGCCTTTTCCAGTGGGCGAGGTGGGAGTGCAGTTTATATGGTCAAGGCGATCAGTAAAAGCCCGTGGCCGAAAGAGGCGGGGGATATTGACACTCAGATTGACTCTGTTATGCAAGACGCCTCTCTGAGCGTTACAGGGCATTCGTTGCTTTATTGCCGGAGAGAAGAAGATCTCTATCTTGTCGAGGATCAAGGCGGGGTAATTTACAATCATGTCGGCGGACTTTACCGCATCTTGGCTGATCAGAGTTGAGCATGACAGAACCAGAAATATGGTATTTAGCTTTGCGGAAGCTACATATAGCCCAAGGACCGGGGGTGATCCCCTCAAGTATCAGGTTTGTTCCCGGCCAACGGTTTGCGCTGGATGGGGACGAGGCCGTCGATATTGAGTCTTTGTTGCGGACGGGATCTGTAAAGATCTACGAAGAGAGTGATGCAGAGTGGGCGCAGTTCCAACTCGGAGAGGCGGCGGTAGCAGAAACCAAGAAGCGGAGAAGGAGGAAACGTGGCACGAATTAGCGCGAAAAGTGCAGGTCTTCTAGTCGACGAGTTCGACTTTTCGGGTGTGAGCAATAGCATGGATCTGAGTTTTACCGAGGCTCCGGTGGATGTTACGGCGTTTGCGGACACCGATATGACATATATCCAAGGAAAGCCCGGATTCACGTTTGATGTTAACGGTTTATGGTCTACTTCCAGCCCTAACTACGACGGTGAGATGTTTACAGATCTTACCGCGACTGGTAGGCGGGTCGGAGTATACCCCGGGGGGCTGTCTGACGGGATTGTAGGATACGAAGGGGCTACAGTTATCAGCACATCCCCCCGGATATCGAATATTGGGGAAGTGATTGCGTGTAATGTAACGTGGCAAGGAGAATCTGCCCCGTTCCGGTCGACCCTTTTGAGATACGCGACGGACAGTTCGTCCGCGAATGGGACTCAGTACACCTTGGGGACGATAGCGGCAACTAATACAATCATTGGGGTGCTTCGGTTAACTGAGATCGGAGGATCGGGGAACAATACCCTTGACGTTAAGATCCAGAGCGACACTAGCGGGTTTAGCTCCGCCACCGACAGGCTAACATTCACACAGTTAAACCAAGGAAGCGGGGCCACTATGGAAACACAGACGGCTACAGGGCCTGCGGGATCAGACAATATTTGGAGGGTGGTTGTTACTATAGGAGGAGCGGGGAGCCGCTCATTTAGTCTGTCAGTTGGATTTGGCTATTACGTTACTTAGGAGGAACCATGGCGCGAACACACGGGAAGGACTCGAATTTTTCGTTCAATGGGGTAGCTATTGAAGACGAGTTGAACAGTATCACCATGAACGTAGGCGTAGCAGAAGCTGAAGTAACTGCATTTGCAGACGTTTATGGGAACTTTCTAGCGGGGAAAAAGGACGTCTCTTTTGAGGTGTCGGGGAGTCTGGACGCGGATTTTAGCGGGGACGGGGATGCGACTATTTTTGACCATATCTCGCTGACCAGCGGGCCTAAGACATTAGTCTTTGATCCGGATGGGGCGGGTCCAGACACGAATAGCCCGGAGTTTACCTGCACATCTAGCGGGTTAACGGGGGCGATTTGTTCAAGCTATACCATCAATCTCCCGGTTGGGGGAGCGGCTACATATACGGCTTCGTTCCAATGTTCCGGGTCAACTACTCGGGCGGTATCATAAACAGCCCTAAAAACGGCTCTGTGAGCGTTTACAGGGACTTTAAGGAGGCACAACGTGGCAAGAACACACGGTAAAGATGCAGATTTTAGTTTTGACTCAGTAGCATTAGAAGACGAGTTAAATTCGGTTACTTTAAATTTCACGGTCCCAGAGGCGGATGTGACCTCTTTCTCAGACTCATGGCAGAACTTCCTTGCAGGTAAGCCGACCGCAACCATAGATATATCCGGGTTCGCGGACTTGGCCTCCAGCCAAGGAGACGCGACAATCTTCGGAGAACTGGGTCTGGAAGGCGAGGAGTACGACTTCGAGCCAGACGGAAGCACAGGCTATAACGGATTCGCTATAGTGACCAGCTACAGCATAACCAGCACCGTCGGTGGACCTATCACATACTCGGCGTCGTTCCGGCATAACGGTGGATCAGCCGCGCTTGATGCCGCCGCACCTACTAGAGGTTAGTTAAGAGCGGTCTTGCTACTGCGAGAGGACGGTAGCAAGACCTCTCTCGATCATAAGGAGAGACTCATGCAGAAGTCCAAAAACTCAAAATCCAAGATACCTTTAACCCGGATCCCGTCCGATGATTGTGTAATCAATATCGGGCAAGTAGTCGAAGATGGGGCTATAACGAACGCAGGGACGCCGTACAGCGTCCACGAAGGCGAGTGGGTCGAGATTATCCCGGTAATGTCGGTACGGGAAGTAATGCATCTTACTCGCTTACAGCGGGGCAGTGATGATACTTCCGGGCTAGGCGATAATTTAACGGCCTTGTGTCTGGAACTATCCAAGCGGGTCGTGCGATGGTCGTGGACGGATCTAATGGGGGCGACACTCGAACAACCTCACAACCGTCCGGATATCTTGGAAGGTCTGTCTTCAGACGAATTGCTATGGCTAGTTTCTGCCGCATCGGGTCAGGAGACGGAAGACCAGAGAAAAAAAGACTTACCAATGTCGGAAAGTATCTCTTAGGGGACGGTCCCCAGCCATCCAATATTACTCTCGGAGTAATCTGTGAATCGTTTGGATGTCTACCCAGTCAGGCATTGGAAGAAGACTGGGGGGTAGTACGGGATATCATGGAGTATAGGTTACTGTTAAGTGCTAGAGAGCAACACAACCAAGATGCCTCCAAGATGCAACCCTCCCAGATTGAGCTTTGGAAAGAAATGGTGGAAGCAGTAGAGGACGAAGATGGCTGATGCCCAGACTATATCAGTTCTAATAAAAGCCAGAGATGAGGCTAGTGCCGCCTTAAATAAAGTCCAGACCAACGGGGAGAAACTCGCCTCGTCTTTTATGAAACATCGCACCACGATAGCGGCGGCGGCGGCTGGTATCGGAATGGCTATCGGCGGGTTTGGTGTATTCGCAGTTAAAGCCGCGAGCGATGTTGAGGAAATGCGGAATAAATTCTCCGTAGTGTTCCGGGGCATGGAAAATGAGATAGAAGGCTGGGCGAAGACTCATTCAGAACTAATTGGTAGAAGCCGATTTGATCTAATGGGGTACGCCGCGAACCTCCAAGACACACTCGTTCCGATGGGTATAGCCCGTGAAGAAGCCTCAAGGTTAGCGCGGCAAGTAGTGGAGCTGTCCATTGATCTGGGATCCTTCAACAACTTGCGGACTGAAGACGTTATCCGGGATATGACATCAGCGTTAATTGGTAATACCGAGTCAGTCCTAAAGTATGGTGTTGTTATCAAGGCGGCGAATATTGACCAAGCCGCTATGAATATGGGGTTTGCGGACAGCAAAGCCAGTATAGATGCGGCGGCTAAAGCTCAGACGATCCTCCAGCTTGTTCTGGCGGGTACGACAGATGCCCACGGGGACGCGGAAAGATCGGTTGGCTCATTTGCCGCTGAAATGCTCCGGCTAGATGCGAACATAAAAGAAGTGAAAGTCACTATAGGTGAGGTATTACTCCCAATCGTCACTAGCTTAATTGAGAAGATCACTCCATTGGTTAAACAAACCAAGGATTGGACGAGTGCCAACCCTGAGTTAACCGGAACATTGGTCAAGTTGACCGCAATTCTAGGAACTGCCGCGATTGCTACAGGGACGTTCCTCTTAGTCTTACCCGGGCTGAATGTCGCGCTTGGATTCTTAACGGTGCAGTTCGGGGGGCTAACGCTGGCAATGGGGCCAATCGCGGCTATTATTCTGGGGATATACGCGGCGGTCATGTTGGCGATTGTTGTCTTTAAGAATTGGGACAAGATTGTCAATGTTGTGAAAAAGACAGTCGCGGCGATTGGCTCCACCATGTTAAGCATGGCTATATCATTCGGGAAAGCAACTATGGCGGTTCTCAAGCTGATCCCGGGGCTAAAAGTAAACGAGGAGAAGTTCAACGCGAACATTAAAGCTCTTCAGAAATTGAAAATTGAGACTGATAACTGGGGGAAGTCCGCAGAAATCAATTCACGGGAAGCGAACCGCGCATTTGAAGAAACAGAAGACACATGGACCGGGGGAAGTGGGCGAATCATTGAAAGCACTGATAACCAGATCAGATCTAATGAGAATCTCAGCGAATCCCATCGAGATATAGCGACTTCAATGGAAGCGGCGACCGGGCGTATGTCTTATGCCGCCAACCAGCAAGTGCTAATGGCACAAGATACGGCAGGGGTCTGGCGGCGTGTTGCCGATACCGTAATGGACGCCGCGGAAGACGAAGCGCAAGGGTATATGTCCGCGACTGAGAAGATCCGCCGCAGTTTGGACGAACGCCAAACTGTTATGACTTCGGGATTAGAAAAGTCTAGAGCCGCAGAGAGAGAAGCCCAGCAAGCAATGCTGGGGGAGTGGGAGAAGACACAGGAGGCACTGGCGGAGAAGAATAAGCGTCTGAAGGAAGATTGGGCAAAAGTCGGCGAGGCGTTTGATGAAACATTGAACAAGTGGAAAGATAGCAGTTTCCAGATATCTGATGTTGTTGCGGCTTGGGCTACTGCTATGAATACCAGTACTGAGGCAGTACAAGACCGCTTAGCAGGTTTGAGCATCGAAACGTCTGATGTACACGCTATTTTGAGACAGTTTGCCTTAGATACCGGGCATGATTTCTTTGAATGGGCCGAAAAGACAGGCATAGCTATTGATAAAAGCATTGCCAAGCTAAGCGAATTTGAAAAACTGACAGGGATGAAAAGCCCTCTACACGGCATGACTAGAGATATTGACAAAGAAGGGCTTACTTATGAAGAACGCCTAGCAGAACGGCGCAAAGGTACTATGTTTGACCCTGCCGTTAAAAAAGCATTTGATGCTGTGGGGGTAGAGAGTTCGGACTTCGCCGACTATGCCCGTGAAGCAATAAGAAAGGGCGGTGGGGCGGATATATTCGGCTCCCAGAAGTTTGGCAGAACAATTACAGATGAAGAAGGAAGAAAGATTACAGCGGCAAGTCATAGTATTACATCGGGCGTTTCTGCTAATGATATTAGGCGGGCGGCGAATGCGGCTATGAATGCTGGAGAAGACCCGTTTAAAGCGGCGGTGGCATCAGCTCAAGCACAGCAAACGGCCCAATTTGAAGAAATAGCCGAGAAGGGGTTGAATATAGCGACACATACCGCATCAGGAGTTCCCATGAGAGCAAACGGCGGTTTTGCTAGTGGCTTAACTGTGGTAGGGGAGCGTGGGCCGGAGTTAGTTAGTTTGCCCGGTGGTTCTTTTGTTCACCCAAATGGGACTGGTCCGGGTGGTGTGGTTAACCAATTTCACTTCCATGGTGCAGTTTACGGGGTCGAAGATCTGAAAGAGGCCGTCGTTGAGGCGGTCCGGGACCATGCCATTAGTGGTGGGTTTAGCGGAGTATTTGCGGAGGCATAATGTTTGATTACATGGTAAAAGTCACACGGGTTGTTGATGGGGACACTATTGATGTCTCAGTGGATCTAGGATTCGATATCTGGCATAACGCCAGAGTTAGAATGATGGGTATCGACACGCCCGAATCACGGACGCGAAATTTAGAAGAGAAGGCTCTTGGGCTTGCCTCGAAAGCAAGATTAAAAGAGCTTCTGAAAGGAAAGAAAGTTAGACTTGAATGCAGTAAAGAAGGCAAGGGCAAGTTTGGGCGGATCCTTGCGGACGTTCACACAATCGACCAAGAAGGCAATGACATTAACGTCAATAACCAGCTTATCGCAGAAGGCCACGCGAGGCCTTACTACGGCGGCAAAAAAATCCCTTGGGTCTAGTAGATCTGTAACATGGCGAGGTAAGAAAGAGTAATGGCAACTGGGACTTATGTCTTGGCGGTGGACTGGAATGCGGACGGGGACTTCTCCGACAGCGGGGAGAATATAACCGCCCGAACTATGAAATGCGAGTGGAAACGGGGGAATGATTACGCGTCACAACTCGTCGGGAAAGCTGTCGCGGGAACTCTCATTGCAGAACTCAACAACGAGTCAGGCGATTACTCGACATTCAATACCAGTAGCCCTCTGGCTGGGAATCTTGTCCCGGGGCGGAAGGTGAAACTAACCGGGAATGATGGGACCACGACCAGAACATTGTGGTCCGGGTTCGTCGATAGTATCGAGCCGTTACCCAGTGCCAAGGGCGGGAATCGCGCACGGCTTAAAGCGATTGGCCCATTGGGGTATCTGAATAAATTTGAAGTTAGCACGACAATGTTTGCCAGTAAGTATGCCGGAGCCTTGATTGGGGAGATTCTAGATGTCGCGGGGTGGCCCGCAGATGATCGGGATCTAGACACGGGCATTGTTGAATTTCCTAGATTCTGGTGTGAGCGAACTAAGACCCTAAAGGCTCTTCGCTTAGTTGAGGAAACTGAGACGGGATTGCTCGAAGAAGCCGCCGATGGGAAAATTGTTTACAGGGACCGTCACGCCCGATCTAAAGATACCCGTTCCACGGCCTCACAAGCGACGTACAGCGACGCATCGGCCGCTTCGCTGGCTTACAGTGCCATTCAGCAAATAGACCCCTTAAAGTTTATTTACAATGAGCTACGCGCAAAGATCCCGGTTCACTCAGGATCGTGGATTCTTGGTAGTGCATCACTGGATGTCCAGACTGAACTCGCCTCAGACGACGAGGTGCTGTGGACACATCCCGAAACTGGGCCGAAGTCGCCCAGTATATCCGCCGGAGCAACTAGGACATTTACGGCAACCTTTCCCAATAGCGGGTCAAGTAGCACATCGACGGCGGTCGATTTTTGGACAACTCTGGTTGCCACAACGGACTATTTGGCTAATGATTCAGCCGATGGGACAGGGACAAATCGTACATCCAGTATTACGGTGACTCTAACCAAGAGGGCGCAGTCGATGGATATCGCCTTAGCAAACGGTCATTCTGGGACGGTCTATATAACCAAATTGCAAGCACAGGGTCACAAGGTGACCGCTAAAGACTCCGTAGAGATTAGCGCGGCAGACAGTACCAGCCAGACCGCATTTGGGAAACGGAGTTATCCGCACCCGGGGAGGTTCGTGCCGGATTCTGAGGAAGCGCAAAACTGGGCGGACTTTCATCTGGCGGCTTGGAAGGATCCAGTTCCTTTGCTCAAAGTAACCTTAGTAGGAAATAGATCTACCGCGACTTTAACGGATATAATGAGTAGGGAAATCTCCGACCTAGTAACAGTTACGGCAAGTAACGATGCGGGCTTGGGAATATCAGAAGGTTTTTTTGTTGAGCAGATCCATCACCAGTTGGATGCCCAGCTAAACCATCGGGCGTCATTTCTATTATCTCAATCAGCGGGATATGCCGGATTCTTTTTAATTGGAACTTCCGCATTGGGTTATTCAACCCGATTAGCGTATTAGGAGGCAGATATGGCTTGGACGACACCAAGGTGTTGGACTACAGGAGAAGTAGTCACCGCGGCAATAATGAATACTCACGTTAAGGATAACTTTAACGTAACCGCACCTGCGGTTCTAACGACCGCGGGGGATATACTCTATGCGTCAGGGACGAACACACCTGCCCGTGTTGGAAAAGGAACTAATGGCAATATCTTACATCAAGCTAGTTGCGCCCCAGCTTGGACGGCCAGCCCGTCAATTACTGGGATAACTCTATCAGGAGTTTTAGACGCTAACGGCTCAATAGATTTTGACGGTACGACGCTAGCGGCCTGTGCGTCTGGAGCTATTACGCTGACATCTACGAGCAGTTCAGCAAATGGTGTTTACTTACGGGCTAATGGCGGTACTTCTGAAACGGTGAAAATACACTCCGACCAAGGCACTTCTGTCACTGAGGGAGCGGCTTCTGTATCGTTATTATCAGACGCTGGCGGGGTGGAATTACGATCTACTGCAAACCTAGCAAACGCTGTAAATATAACCAACGATGGCGGCACTACAGGAACGATAACTATTTTCAACGATCAGGGAACCTCAGTTACGGAAGGGGCCGCTTCGATAGAATTATTATCGGATGCTGGGGGCGTAGAACTGAGGTCTACTGCCAACCTTGCTAATGCAATAGCATTGACTAGCGACGGCGGGACAACGGGTAGCATCTTAATATTTAACGACCAAGGCACAACTGCTACAGAGGGATCGAGTTCGATCCAACTGCTATCAGATGTTGGAGCCGTAGGAATTAAATCGGGTCTAAATGGCGCAGGTGCTATCAGGCTGACCGCAGATGCTGGAACTTCTGAAACGATAGTTATTCATGCCGATCAGGGAAGCGGGGCCGCTTCTATCTGCTTAACGTCTGATGCTGGCGGCATCACCATGACGGCTAGTTCTGCGGTTACAGTAACCGCACCGCTTACAGTTGGGGTAGATGATACAGGTCACGATGTTAAGTTTTTTGGTGCGGGGGCTGGGGCATACATGGAATGGGATGAGTCCGCTAATATGCTTGAGGTTAGAGGAGCAACGGCGGCTGGCCCCGGACATCTAAAACTAACCACAGGCGAAGCAACCGTTGTTGCCTGTGACGTTCTAGGAAAAATAGAATTCCAAGCCCCTGCGGAGTGCGGTACGGATGCTATCACTATAGCGGCCCGTATTGCGGCAATAGCACAGGGGACTTTTTCTGCCACAGTTAACGCAACTGACCTAGTTTTCTATACTGGTCACAGCGAATGTGCGGCGGAAAAAATACGTTTCACAAGCCAAGGTGAAATAGGAATTGGCGGTGCTAACTACGGTACTGATGGACAAGTTCTAACAAGTGCTGGCGCAGGTGCGGCGGTGGCTTGGGAAGATGCTTCTGCTGGAGCTACATTATCGGGTTCTACGGATAACACTATAGTTACCGTTACTGGTGCGAATGCGATGCAAGGTGAAGCTAATTTAACTTTTGATGGGACGAACCTTACTCTTGGTACAGGAAATGTAATTATAGGAACGTGTGGCAAAGGTATAGATTTCTCTGCTAGTAGTCATAGCACTGTAACTGGCGCAAGTATGGATAGTGAGCTACTAGATGATTATGAAGAAGGGACATGGACACCTGTTATAGCGGATGCTGGCAATTTCTCCAATACGGCTACTATGCACGGAACTATTGACTACGGTCAATATACAAAAATAGGTAATAGAGTATTTGTGACTGTGTATGTTGCAACTACTTCTGTAAGTGGTATTAGCGCAGGTCTGGTGATAAAAGGTCTGCCATTCCCTGTAAAGTCCGGAGCGCAAAATTATGGCTCTATGGATTTTGGGCATGGTTCTGGGTTAAATATAGGGGGTGAAGTTCCTTCTGGGTATTTTGAACCTACCACCGACGCTATCACATTGAGAGAGTGGGATGGCGCTGATGGAACTACCAACCTAACTGCCGCAGAATGGTCTGATGATGGAAGTCTATTGGGTATGGGTCATTACATAACTTAGGGGGATACTATGGCATTAACAGAAGAAACTATTGTAGGTCAGATAACAGTTGACGAGGATTCTCATGTATCAGTTCGCACTGATACTGTGATAAAACGAGACGGAGCGGAAATATCTAGGACCTTTCATAGAGCTGTGATATCTCCGGGAATGAATTATTCTGACCAACCGCAAGAGGTAAAAGATATTTGCGATTTACGACATACGTCAGAAGTAATCACTGCATATGAAGCTAAATTAGAGGCGCAGAGAAACGCAGTTTAGGAGGAGGATTTATGTGGGACGATGAAACGATTTTACTGATAGACAGGCTCAATAAAGAACTCAAAGAAACCAAGAGCGAGTTGAATAAACTTAGCCAGCAAATTCGGCGTGATATAGATTTCTACAACCAAGTTATCCAAGGGTTAAGATCTGGTGAATTGCCTTGGGATCGAGTTCAGATAATGGAGACAGGGCAACTGAAAATCCTAGATGAAGCCCCAGCAATGCCAGAAGCCGTATCGATTCCATGCAATCCCGAAATAGCCGATAGTATTGCTAAGTCGAAGAACGGCAAGAAGGAGCCAGTGGAATCTCATGTTACTTAGCCCACAGTTCCAGACGTATGGCGATTCACAGGCTCAGAATAAGGACCCAATCGGGCCACAACCGGAGATCCCTGCGGGAGTCCACGACATAGAGCTGTCGTGGGATCGCCATACTGGATATATGCGAATTATCATAAACGAGCAGAAATGGTGGTTTAAAGAGTTCTTAGGTCGCGGGGTAGTAGTTAGTACGGATAACGAGCGAGGGCGTCTGTATTTGCGCTCTATGGCGCGTATTAGCGGGGAAACGCTCACCTTGTACCGGGGGCCAGACGAACAACCCCATCCAAAAGTCGAAGATAGATATATAAAACATTTGTTAGAACCAACTCATAACAGGCTCTGTTATCGCAGAGAAACAAAACAATGGCGAATACGGGACGAACGAAAGGATTGGAACAACTCCGAAGCCTTAAAGTTTGTTGAAGCGTATATTGGGGATTTAGTAGCCGAATGGGACAGCTCAGATCCTTGGGCGCATATTTACCATAACGGTTACGCGATTATAGATACTGACGATATATGCCATTTGTATGATGCGAGTATTTAACGTGAATAAATATCTCACGCTAGGCCTATCACTACTGCCTGTAGTGGTTATCTTCATCGGGATGATTGGGTGGATTTTTACGTTGCGGGCGGATCTAGACACCGTTATAACTGCGTGGGAACGGGACAATACCGAGGAAGTCGTTAATGATATCTGGGACTCCGTCAACGAGCTGGAGCGCATCCAAGCGATTCAGCAAAACGAGATGCAGACAATTATGAGTGAGCATGAGTATATGGGTGAGTTATTGGGCGATCTGGGGGAACGACTACCGCCCGGAGAACGTAGAGCATACGGGAACTACTAATGGCGGATGAGGAAGAAAAACAACCCGCCGAAGGGGAGAAGAAAGATAGCGGGAAAGTGACATTATCGGGGCGGGAGCTAATCGTTCTAATTATTTTTGCCCCTGTCGTTTTTTGCTGGTTGTTCTTAGCGGCTAGGATTATAATCTCTGCGACTACATCTAGTAGCACTTTAGATAATATCGAGGGCCTGTTAACCGCTCTTGCAGTTCTCACAATACCTGTGAGCGCGGGTCTTGGGAAATTATTTGAATCAGGATGGGGAGGTGGAGATAAAGAAGAATGAATAAAGAGAGACTCAAGTTAATCATTAAAAGTCGATCATTCCGGTTTCCCCGGCCAACTAGATGGCCTAAGATAGGGCTTCCACGGCTCACAGGACTCCCTACAGTGGGTTTAGCGAACAAACGGATCAAGTATATCGTCGCAGGTTCTGTAGGCCTCTCTATGATCGTTGTAGCGGTTGGAATGTATTACGCTGTATACGATGTTATGGCTTCGACTTATGAATGGCCTGAGCCGGGGGCCGTATATACGGACCTTCCGGAAGGGGGGACACTGGGGCAAGAATTGCCACCGCTGGATGATGGCTCAGAAGACCAGACATTAGCGGTTGTTCTGGCGGCCAACACACGCCTTGAGAACCTGACCGTAGATCTTCAGATGGGGAAGGCTAGCTCAGACTGTATAAGCATAGAAAGATCCACGGGTACCTCTGGCTACTTGTACGCGGACACTTTCACAATGGACGGGCTGGTGGCTCCCACGCTGGTAATGTCTAACTCTGAGATCCACCATATGACACTTTCCGGAAATGTGGACGGACACCATACAGGACCGACACAGGACAGTACGATTCCGTCCATTGAAATTGGCTCAGATTATGGAAGTTCGAGTTATGAGGCTGAAGGTCGAGTTGATAAGTTGTTGATAACCTTGCTGGGCGACGCCATTATCAAGAACGTATCTATTACCGGGAAATGCTCAACTGGCCCGGTAGATATAGACTATGTTAAAGCTGGTCAGTTGTCCTTGACTAATGTACGCATTGGAGACGACGGGGACATAACCTCCGTAGCAGTGGACATTGACAGTACGACTAAGGTCTATAGCCTATCGGATAGTTTTACCGACCAACCTATCATAGTGAAGTAATGCAACGTCGCGATCCCGAAATACATCAACTTAACTTGGCGGTAGCCCGGATTCTCAATAATGACTTACCGCATATGACGGCGCGGCTTAACCATATGGATGTAAAGCTGGCAAAGATCGAACAGAATGTCGCATGGTGTATGCGGCTCTTAATCGGATTTGCCATCGTTGCCGCGACTATACTGCTAGGCGTAACCATCGAATTATTTACGAGTCTGGAGTCGTTATGATTGAAGGCATGGGGGATCTTCTCAAACGGTTCCGCCCTAATATTCTTGCCGGGATGTTATTCGTAACGATACTTGGGGGCGGGATCTCATGGATTGGATATCTAATGGGTAACGAAGGGGTGATATCTGCGGCAGGGGTTGGCGCGATTATTGGTATTGTAAACCTTTGCTCGAAGATACTGGAGAGCGAGTAGGACGACTCTAGGCGTTCACAGAGCCGTTTTTAGGCGGGTCTAAGGCCTCACGGGTCTATTTACCCACCAAAAGAAAAGCGCGGGTCTAAAACCCGCGCTCTCTTGCCCCGGAAATACGGATGTTTACCCGATCCCCGTCATGTCGATATCTTCCACTAGGCCTTCGGTGATTTGGTTCTCTTGGTTCTTCCGACGCTCGGCCTGTTCCCGTCCTCTTACTGATCGTTGCTCTTTGATGATCTGGTTCTGATGCGCAACGAACCGTTCAATGACCTTGGTGGGGATCACTGTCTGGACTCCGTTATGCTCCATGATAAACGTCCAGTCAGTACCTACCCGCCGTGTAAGAACGATGTAACTTTCGGTGGTATACAATGGGGCTTCCCAACCTGCACCGTCCGAAGGTTTATGTTCTTCTGATCCACCTCGGAGCCGTTCCACGAATACCGTAGCTCGGCGGCGAAATTCATCAGGTAGTAAACCGCGCCGTGAACGAGGGGCTTTGGGTTTATTTCCCATGCTTCTTGTCTCCTCCTTTGGCAATAAATTTGATTTAGGCTATCACCGACCCCGAAGGGGTTTCGCGTACTCAACGCTCATCAGGGTGATTTTATACTACGGGCCAGTCGTTCTTTGTCTCGGTTTCAATGACGTTCCGGGTAGATAAGGACCGGGGGAAAATTCTTGAGTATGTCGCGATCTCTTTCATGCTGGCGACGCAACCGGGGCAGTCGATGGAGTCGCTCCCGAAATTACTCGGAAGGAAGTGGGTAATGACTTTAAAGTTGGGGAAGACCGTTTTCTTGTCTTGTTTCACGAAGCGTCCACAGAAGGTGCTATGGGCTAGGTTTGTGAAATCTTCGGTGTCGTCGTCTCGTCCGATGTATCCAATCTCTTCGCTAGCGGTGAATATTAAGTGCTGAATCATGTTGGTGTCTCCCGTTTTTTGTATTTGTGGTGTTTCCCACAACCATATGATACCTTAGTTTGTACAGTTTGTCAACACTTAATTCATCTAATTTTCAAATTCGTTAAAACGAGGGTCGGTTTCTTGGTAGCCACAGGATACCCAGTTCCGGCAACCTCTATAAGGCCATCCTAGGTCTTCTTGATCGCGATCCATATTCTGTAACCAGATTATGTCTTCTCCGCAATCAGGGCATTGAGTCCCCGGCTGAATGCGGTGCTGGCGGATCTGTCTCGCCGGAAAGAAGGCATATTCCCCGCCGTGGCGAGGACGAGAAGCGGGGGGCTTCTTCGGAATCAACATCTCCGCGAACTCTTCCGCAGGGGTTCCTTTGTTGAACTCTTCGTAAAGGAGCCGTGCGCTTTTCGCGGCGAACTCGGGGTGTTCCTTGAAGATCTGGGCTAGGTTGACTTGATGAGTCTCCTCTAAGTATTTCGCGATGCCTCCAAGCCAGTAGATAAATGCTCTGTGGTGATTTGTCATGTCGTTCCTCTTAGACTCTATGGCCGTTTCGCGCTTTCTCGCGGATGTCCCCAACCCGGACTGGAGAAAAGTGTAGGTCCCGTTCTACCTTGAGATAGAATGGTCCGTCAATCTTCCGAAGCTCGTCTAGATGGAAGTATCCGTACTCCACCGAGGTTGGGCTAACAACAAGGCCGTAACACTCCTCGGTGTCAGGTGTGTACTCGGTGATATACCAAGTCCAATCAGCCCAAGGGGTGAAAAGTTTCACGCGGGCTAATGCTTCTGGTCCCTGCTCGTTGGTCATGCTTGGTCCGGGTAGTGATTTCTCCAGTTTTTTCGTGAGTAGCTTCATGTCGATTTCTCCGTGTTTTGTATTTGTGGTGTTTCCCACAACCATATGATACCTGATTAGTGACAGACTGTCAAGCCCCAATTAAGGGGCTTTTACAATAGGCATTTCAACGTACCGATTCCCCACAGGATCCATGATTACGAACGTCTCCTCATGCTCTGTTAAAAACCAGTTGAAGTCCGTGATGATATCTTGGATGGCCTCTTGTATTAACCGGAGTTCATGCTCACGGGCTATACCCGAAGCAAGTTGGATCTCATCTAGGACCGCTTTGTAATGCCTGCCAACAACGTCTATATGTTCGACGCAACCAAATCTAGGACAGGTCATACTGCCACCTCCCCGCCCGGACTGAACCAGTCGGACCCGTACCCCTCGGTATCCGTGAAGATCCGGTATGAGCCGGGTTCTTCAATCAGAACCCAGCCAAATGCCTCGATAAGATTAACCAGACAGGCTTTGTACCCCTTTAGGTAGGTTACGTCTCCTTGGTCCCGTGGCTCCTGTTTCTTGTTCCTCTCGAACTCTTGAGCAATAATTGCTATGGCATTTATTTCGTTCATGCTACCTCTTCGGGATGTAACTCGAATTTGATAATCTTCATGTCTCTCCTTGTTCCGTGTAATGTACGGTCTTGCCGCCGACCCCCGAAGGGGTTTCGCGTATCCAACGCTCATCAGGGCGACTAGTTAGTTTCGGAGGCGATCATCTCGTCCAATTCTGCTAAGGTGTCCGCTTCTTCAAGCTCCGCTTTCAGTTCCTCTAGGATGGTGATCTTGGCTCCGATTTGGTAGATGTTACGGGTTAAGTTGCGACCGTGGCGATCTTCTGAGGCTTTAAGGCTGACGTTCTCGTTTACCCAATCGCTAAGGGCGTCGATGGCTTTCTCTTTTTTATCGTGGAGATTGATGAGTCGGCGGTTGATTCGTTCGATTGCTTCGTTCATGTTGGTGTCTCCCGTGTTTTGTATTTGTGGTGTTTCCCACAACCATATGTTAACACTAGTTGTACAGTCTGTCAACCCCCAATTCCAAATTGGTATGACATATTAACGGAGTAACTTTTCAATATCGGGCCAGTCTGATGGCCTCCACAGGTAAACCTCCACGGCGGGAACTTGGTCCAGCCGTGCCAGCCATTCCACTTGAGCGGGACGGACCTTGCCCCGCGGGGATTTTAGCTCCGCGAAGATGAGACGATTCCCCCGGACTAAGGTAAGGTCCGGGAATCCCGCATTAGATCGTCGGCTATCGTAAGTATGATAAAACGCCCAGCCGCAAAGCTGGGCGTATTCCTCGATAGCTCTTTGAAAGTCTTTCTCATAGACGTATTTCCATGAGCGTTGCCTCTTACGTGCTTTCGCTACCATCTCTCAATTCCCATGTGTGAGCGTCCCGATTGTTATAGAACCGTTTGTCATTGGATAATGTGACTTGGACACTCCTTAGTTTCGCGTCTACTTCTTCCGCCAGTTCTTTCGCGCTAGACGCCCCTTGGGATCTCAGTGTATGCGCGATCTTATCGGCCAATGGCAGACTGTCGAAGAAGTCCGGGACGTCTTCGATGCTCTCGCTACCAACCCGGACTTGTCCTTCTAAGAACTCGAACCTGTAACTGGTGGACTTGAGAAGTTGCCCCTCGTTGGCTTTCCGGTGAGCCAAGGAAACGTGGATAATATTGCTTCCTTCGTCTTGCGCTCTCCGTAGCTCGAATGTGTTTCTTGGGTAGTTGACCCAGTAAACCGAGCCGAAAGGCCCTATACCCGCTCCTTTGCTCTTGTGGGCGATTGTAAGCGTGGTAACGTGTAATGATCTCAATGCGGTAAAGTACTGGATCGCCGACGATGCGGCTTCGGGTTCTCCGCCACAGGCTGGCCCCGCAGAGTCGACAATAACCAGTTCGATGTCATTCTCCGCCACGATGCGTTGCAGTTCTGAGATGTCATTAGCGACTGGTTGCCAGCAAAACCTGTAGAGAATATTACTCCTCTCTGATAGACCGAACCCGTTCTGCAATGCATTGACCCGTCGGGCCGTGACATTCTTCCCTGTCTCGTAGTCCAGATAGAGTACGTTCCCCTTCATAGGCTCCAATCTGCCGAAGGTGAGATTCTTATCTACCAGCACACCTGCCAACGCCGCAATGTAAGACTTACCAATTCCACCCTCCCCGTAAATCAGGGTATTCTCTCCTTCCAACATCAGCGGGGCGAGTCGGTAATGCGGCTCCAGTGACGGCTTAACCTCCCCCAGTTCAACCACAGGCTCCCCCTGTCGGTGGCGTTCGATCACCGCAAGGGCGAGTTCTTCCATGATCGCGGGCCAGTCCCGGAACGCACTGGATGCTCGTTCTTCGCAGAATTTCACAACATCGGCCCGTGCTTTAGTATTCATCAGGTTAAGAGTGGTCCAAGTGATATGCCCTTCGGGGTATGCGGTAATCCGGATCTCCGCCGTAGGAGCGGTTCTGGAACTCTCCCGGACCTTGTCCGCGGTGATCTGCACTCCGCAGTCTTCCCAGTTGAGGCGGTATATCCCGCCTACAGAAACAATAGTGTATGGTCGTCGATCTTCCGTCACGTTACAATCCTCCGAATAGGTTTGGGTAATGCCTGTTGTCTGGGGTACTCAGAACGCCCGTAATCGCTCGTAGAAGCCTGTACAGGCGTTGTTGAAGAGTTCTCCAGTATATCAACCAGTAAGTACTTGAGGCTGGCTAGTTCTTCCGTTAATTCTTTAATTATACGGTCCTTCTCCAAGTCTGGCGGGGGATGCGGTGTCAGGCCTTTCTCGTAGAAGAAACCTCGAAACGTATCGCTACACTGAAAGTCAATGTAGTCTTCTCTAATCCCCATGGTTCTCACGCTCCCGAAAATAATTGAATGATTCTACACGGTCAACGACCTGCCGCCCGGTGACTGATGTGTGGGGGCAGGTATAAGTGTCTTTGACTCCTTGGTAACTCCAGCGACAGGGAGCGGCCCCCGCCAGTTCTCTATGGATCTGGTCGAGGGCCGCTACGATCTGGCGATCAACCCCGAACACTATATGCCCTCGTCCCGGAGACACCAAGAGCCGTCCTCTTTCTGATGGCACCAGCGACCTTCCCCGGAGTTGCCGACGCGCCACGTAAACGTCGCGTTATGCTGGTCACAGTTGGGAGTCTCATCGTTACTCATCTGGAGGATCGCTTGCTCTTCTTTGCTGATCTCATCTAGTCGCTCGACGTTCCCGATGGCCTCTTTGATCGCTTCGGTTGCGACTACCACCGTTGATGTTGCCACCAGTGAGTCAGGGTCGTTTTTGACTGATTCGTTGATCTGATCCATGACGTCGAAATCGTCGCCTCCGATCTCTCCCGCTATACATCGGGCGAAATATTCAGTCCAGAAGTGCGCTTCATAAGGCTTGATGATACCGTTCAGAATAAGATCCCCAACCACTTTAAATGCGACCTGCCGCTCGATACTCCGTTCCCGTGTTGGCTGTGATGCGGCTCCGGGACCACGCGCAGTTATGGTCTTTGGACTACTAGAAGGTCCACTATTGGCAGGGACAGAGGATCCAATGCTCGTTTCACTTTCTCCTTCTGGCGGAGCTTCGACGTTATAGTCCGCTATATACCAACGATAGGACCAGTCCCGCTCAGGATCGCCGCCGTCCTTGATCCGTCCGCGGTTGAACTTCACCCAGCAATGATCTCCCGCTTTCGGGAAGGGCGGAGTATCCCGGTCAAGCCAGAAACGTACAGGATAATCTGACCACGGAACTTCCATGGTCACTTCTCTTTGAGGGCCGTCCCGCCCGTCCACATCCGCCACTTTTTCCACCGTTGCGAATACCGTTTTTTCTACTCGTTGCGTTGTCAAAGTATGCCTCCAATTTATTTGTATTTGCGGGGTTCTCCCACCCGGTTATGTTACCGGATATTGTACAGACTGTCAATATCACTGAGGCTGAAGTGTTACAAGATCCCATTGGTTCTTTGTTCTGAGTAGTGCCACGAACAGCTCCTTGGCTGTTTGAAATTCAGAGACGCGATATACCACGAACTCGTCGTTAATGGCGTGTACGAGATACCCAGAATTAATAGGGACCCCCGTGATGGCCTCGTAAGCCAGCGCGTAGCCCCCCAGTTGGGCGGCGTGGTTGTTGTAAGTCTTGCCTGTTTTCCAGTCTAAGACCGCCAGCTCGTCGCCTCGTCGGGCTATACAGTCCGCGGTCCCGGCGTAGAGGAGAGTCGGATGATACAGGGTCGGCTCCACATCTACAACTTCCCACTCGTTCTTAATGACCCACTCAGCAATATGCCCTGCGGTCGTGGCGACTGTCTCCGACATATTCTGAAGGTCGGTCTTGCTAACGCCAGAGTCAGACCCGAACAGTTTCTCCCACTCATTCCCGGCGGCTTCCCCGGCCAGCGATGTTAGTCCTTCTTTATGTCCTTTTAACAGTAGCTCCACCGCTTTATGTATCCCGGTCCCAATCTCACGGGCTTGTTCCGCATGGTTGGGATAGGCCTTCGCCGCTTGCTGGATCTCATCTAACGAAGCAGTTGCGAACCCGTCTTTAATGAACTGAGCCAAGATACCTTCCCCGTTATGCGTCTTAGAATCCGGGCCACCGAATAGATGCTTGTAAATTGAGTCTTGGCCCGCCCCGTAAGGCGGGCCTTTGTAAGCTCCCGTAATGGTGGAAGCTCCCTGCATCCCTTGGCACGATTTGGCCCGGGATTTCGTTCCATCCCGTTGCCCCACGCAGAAGGAACAAGTCTGACAGGGGATACCGTCGACAAGATAGCGATGGCCTCCCCCGATGGTCTTCTGGGTCACTACTCGTTGGAACTCTGGTAATGTTGCCGCTGGTAATATCATCTCGGTCATTAGGCTACCTCCAACTCAGAATATGCCGCTCTGGTTACTTCATCGTCCGTCAATCTCCGGACATTGCCCCATGCTAGATCTCCCCGGTTCGCGTAGTCTTGCAATAATTCCCATGCCCGGATCTTCAAGCCCCTGCCCGATTTAAACCACGCTTTATACAGGCGGGCATCGGGGGCTTCTCCCAGCTCTCCATGTCCTACCCGCTGGAAGTAGTCAACGAACTCCGTCGCGGCGTTGTATGCCGCCCACGCGGTCCCACGGACCCCGGGAATATCCTGTCCCCGTCCGTTAGTGAAGAGATGCTTCAGTTTGAGAATGTCCTCTTCGGTGTTCGGGTGGATGTGATGCTCGTTTCGTGGGCTGAACAGAGAGAATGCGAAGTCGTCTAGGCTCTTGCCGTTTAGCTGTGCATCTACCAAGGCGTTCGCTCCTTCCATCATTCGCTCAAAGTAGACTTCAGTTAGCCCAAGGACTTCCCGCGCGTTCACCGCCTTACGCTCCACGTTTCCGGTATGCCTGATCGTCACTACGTCGGAGTTGGAGCGGCCCCGCATCTTTGCTCTGACTGCATACTGCAAGGTATTCCAGCAAACCACCCGAATGGGTGTTTGCCGCAACTGGAGCGGTAAGCTCCCATCGTGGCTGGTACTGAGTAAAACGTAAGGACGGATTTCGTCCCCTTTAACTAGTTCTTTTGGATCCCCCATACTGGCAAGTATCCAGACGATCCGTCCTTCCCGTAATGCTCCAGCCGTCTCGTAGACTCCTTGCCCCGGTCCAATGATAGCGTCGAATAACCCGAAGGCATCTACGTTCTGGACTACGCTGTAGGTCTTGGTCCGGATTCCTAACTTCTTCCCGTTGTCAGTTCTAACAACGAAACGGTAAGGGTCCACTTGGTGACCTGCCGAGTCGTGGACACTGGTTAATGTCACGTTCCAGTCCAGATGAGCCGCTCTGATGGCCTCGTCCGCGGTCGCAGGTCGGTCCAGTTCTTGCCCGAACCCGTGCCAAGGTTTCCGGTCTCCTGTGTAAAACATTTCGGCTTCGCCGTTTGCGCTAAATGATAATTCGTGAGGTGCCACTGTATGCCTCCAATATATTTATTTGATTACTCGGTTTCTCTTATAAGGTTAGGGGATACCGGGAGAGACTTGTACTCATCAAAACTCATGTCCAGTATCCCGCAATCACCATGACGGGTCAGAACTACAACCGCCCGGATCTCCTCGCCGTTGTGGACGAAGGCCTGTAGAATAGGGTATCTCTCGGATCGGTCGACTAGTCGCGGGATCTCCGGGAGTGTGACCTCAGAATTATCCGAAATCTGATTTCGTAAGAATCCTTGGTCGTCCCACTTGATGGTATACGCGGTCATGTTCTGATTCCGCCCTTGTTCCCATGAGCTACGATTGATACGCTCAATTAGCTCGTATGTGAAATACTTCCCTTCGGAAGCGATAAATTCCATGTCCCCATGTTCCATGTTTCTCACTCACTCCAATGTTATTTGATCCACCGACCTCCCCCACTGGTAGCGATGGGGGAGGTTTCGAGTTCCCAACTCTCATCAGGGTGGCTACTTGTACCAACACCTCAGCTCGTCACTAAGATGTCTTAACGATTCTGCTATGTCGGCCCGCAGAGGACGGGCGGGCCACGTTATGGTTTCCCCGTCCACCTCTGCGCTGAATCTCTCAACGGTGCTTTCATCCGCGGGAAGGGTGGCAACCAATGTGTTCAAAGTTCTAAGGCCCAAGGCTATCTCTTCCATGCGTTCTTTTTTAGTCACGATATTCTCCTCTCTCACAATATGGCTAGTTTATCTATGGGGCCAGTTGGCTGAGGCCTCCCAAGCGCACTCCGCTCCTTCTATACTATTGCAGAAGGTATTCCACCCCTTGCCGCTATGCTCGTCTCCACGAGTCTCCGGCTTCCATTCCCAGATGATCTGGTAGGTTTCTTTGTATCCGCTCAATTCCCCGGCGGGAACATCTCTATATGCTCTAAGCTGGAATAGGTTCGTCTCCTCGCTGTAATGAATAACAGTTCTAGGGTTCAAAATGATCTCCCAACCCACTTATGTATTTGTCGGGCTTGCCACCGACGATGCGGGTTACGCTGGCCCCGAAGGGCCAGTGGCTCACCTAAGACTGTGATACTGGTTTCCATGACACCCCGTCAACGAAAGGATGGGGGACGTCGTTCAGATAATTTGCGCCGTAACCGTTAATGCAAGATCTCCCGAGATCGTCAGCGAAGATGTTCCCCCGAACCCCGTTCTTTGCAGGGGCTTTATAAGATGCCGCTTTTAGAATGTCACCGTTCGTCATGTCAATGAAAGTGTGGACTGATTCAGCGGTGAAGGGTTTCCCCAGTCGCGTCATGCTTCCAGTAAGAGGGCTGTTCCGGTTTAGTTCAGCGGTGACGACTTTCGCGTACTTTTTCCCAGTCCGGACGAAGGCTGTCTTATGTAGCTCAGGAAATCTGTCGCTCCCGATGGATGCTTCTTCGATCACTATTAAGTCGTTGACTAGTCCGACGTAGGCTTCGATTCTGGCTGTGATGTTCTCGTTATTCATGGTCTTGTTCTCCCGCTTTTTGT
>VTLG01002444.1_pt1 | contig 30966 bp, 49 predicted proteins | sample 4694571 | NCBI WGS metagenome assembly VTLG01 (sample SAMN12604809, study PRJNA352737) | marine metagenome | biome: ENVO:00000447; feature: ENVO:00000209|ENVO:00000569|ENVO:01000036; material: ENVO:00002151; isolation source: viral sequences binned using virsorter ...
GAAGAAGCCAAGAACAATGGCGAAGCACAAATCATTGACCTTCTTGAAGGAAAAATTTTCCAAACTCAGGAAACAATTATTGAGAACATGAACACCATGTTCTTCGGTAATGGTACTGGAAACAGTGGTAAAGACTGGATGGGTCTAGCGGCTCTGGTCGGTCTTGGCAATGACGCTGGTGGATCGAGTCTTGCAGGTATTGATGCAACCGATTCAGATAACTCTTGGTGGAGATCACAGGTTACCAACGTAGCAGGTGCGCTTACACAAGCAAACATGGCTACCACTTACAACAACTGTTCAGTGGGTAACGATCAACCAACAATTATAATCACAGGACAAACCCAGTATGAAACATACGAGGGTCTTCTTGAGGGACAGATCAGGTACACCGACACCGACATGGCTGACGGTGGGTTCCAGAACCTTCTCTTCAAGGGATGTCCAGTAACATTTGATGGTACTCTCGCAGGTGAAGGCAAAATGTACATGCTTAACACCAAGTACCTTCAGTTAGTAGCCCACAGCGACGTTTGGTTCAAACCAACCCCGTTTGTGCGCCCAACTAACCAAGATGCGGTTTACTCACAGTTGCTTTGCTACGGCGAATTGACAACTAGTAACCGCGCCCGTCAAGGCTACATGTACGGTATCACACCTGCATAATTGACGGCATAGGGGTAGTTTTCATAGGAGTTTAACATGGGATACGAAAGAGCAGATGCGTATAAGAAAGGGGCCAGACCTTACGGGGAACCGTCGGCTGGCACCAATTTCCGGGATGCGTCACCACGGCCTCAAACCGTTGGACCATCACGTAGAGTTCATCGTGTGGCAGATACGTCTGTTAAACCTGTTGCTCCTGTGAAGACACCTACTAAGAAGGTTTTACGTTCTAAGAAAACCAAATAGGGGTTTATTTTGCAACTCAGCAGTTTGCGTGACTATTGCAGGGCAGTAGTTGACATTGATACAACAGATATCACTAATGCTACTCTGAACGAATTTATTCGTGAAGGGTATGATCTGATTGTTTATTCGGAGAAACGTTGGCCGTTTTATGAAGTGGCTTTAACGTTTGATACTGCCGATGGTAAAAAAGATTACACGATGGCAGAAATTTCTACTGATATGAGTATCACCCATGATGGTGTTGCTTTTACTGGAGGATCAGCGCCAACCAATCTGAGTTTAAGAGAAATTGCTGCAATAAAAACTGATCGTCATGTTTTAGAATACATCGGTTACGAAGTCGGGGATATTATTTATCCTTTAAATCGTGTTCCGGGTGGTACACCCTACTATTTCTCAATGTGGAATCAAGGTGGTAGCGCTTCGGCTGCTGTGAGTGGTCAATCAGTGAGGTTGTACCCCACACCTACAGGTGTTGAAACTTTGTATGTTAGGGCTTATCGTAACGCTGTTGATTTCGCTGGTCAAACGCCGATATATCGCTCTGCGATAGCGGATGCTGATACCCCTGATTTACCTGAGGCTTTTGATCCTGTTTTGTCTCTGTATGTGATTTATAGATGCTATCAACAGCAAGAAGATGCTGGTATGGGTCAACAGTATTATGCCCAGTTTATTAGTGAATTAGAGAATCTTCGTGCTAGGTTTGAGGACACTCCTGCTCCACAACCAGTGTTGTTAAATTCGGTTAGTGCCAGCAGGTGGCGTTCAAATTCTATTCTTCCCAATCGTTTGCGTTACTCTTGGGAATGGTAAATGGCTTTACAAGTATCTTTACCTCCTCCTCCAACTACAGAACCTTACCGTTACGATGAGAAAGCGAATTTTACTGGCGGGTTAAATCTTAGGGCTGATCAGTTTAATATCGGTGAAACTGAATCTCCTGCTTTGTTGAATGTTTCTGTTGACCCTAGGGGTGGTGTTCGTCGCAGGGATGGGATTGTTAAAATCAATGCTACTGCTACTACTGGTGAGATCATTGGTTTAAACGTTCATTATGAATCTGGTCAAAATCAGGTTTTAGCAAGTGTTTACGATTCGACTGCTAATACTTCAACTGTTCAATACAATGATAATGCTAGTGGTAATTTTGAAGGGACTATTCAATATAGTGCTGCTGATGTGGTGTTTGCTGGTAGTCAGGCTCCTAATGGTGTGACGTTTAATGGTTACACTTATTTAACTAATGGCGATTATTTGAATACTCCTTCTGGAACATACACTGCTTTAAGGTGGAATGGTTCTGCTTCTGCTGTTGCAACTGATGGTGGATTTGATGGCAGTCCGGGACATTTTCCTGCTGCCCGTTATGTCACTTCTTGGAATGAGATGGTGTGGGTGGCGTACACGGTAGAGTCTGGTGTTTATCATCCTAATCGTGTGCGTTTTTCTAAAAGTAACGATGGGGAAGTTTGGGAATCTTTAGATTATTTAGATATTGATTTGGGGGAAGATGGCGATTTTATAACAGCCATTATTCCTGATCAAGACCGTCTTTTAGTGTTTAAACAGAACGCTGTTTACGGTATTTACGGTTTTGATAGAGACACTTTTGAAGTGCGTAATCTTACAAGAGCGGCAGGTAACCGTGATGGTTGCCAGCCTACGGCTGGTAGACAGGGGATCTTTTTCTGGTATGCGGAACAGGGTATATATTTGATACAGAACCCGCAGAATGAGCCTGTTTGGGTGTTTGAGCGTATACATCCGGCCATGACTTGGGATGTTGGTTATCCTGCTTTAAGTTTAGATAATGCTCCTTCTTTGATGTGGCATGATGAAAAGTTGTGGGTTTCTGTGGATTATGCTTCTGAAGATAATCTTTCTCATTCTGCTCAATCGGGGCGTAGGAATGTATTTATGTGGGATCCCACTTTAGGGCAGACGGGTGCATGGGTGCGTTATGATATTAATGCTCGTGCATTGTTAGCGTATCGTCCTAGTGGAAGTACACATGTGCCTATTGGTGTTATTTCTGAAATTGAAACTGATGCACCGGCTAATTTTGTGCGTATAGCCAAATTTGAACAGAATGTTGACACTGACGATTATGGTGCTTCTACTGTTAATGTTATTAATTCTTTTTATCAGACTAGTTGGTTTGATGGTAATCGTCCTACATTTTTGAAAAGGTGGGGTAAAACTAGGACTATTCTTTTGGCTGATAACACTGTTGTTATCACTATGCAGGTATATAAAGATTATAGTTTAGCCAGTTATACACAGGCTCAATCGGGTTCTTTTACTGGTGTGGCAGGCGCAACATGGGTTAATGATGCTGGAGATGTTGGTACGGGTGTTTGGGATACGTCCGAATGGGCGCAAGAAGGCACTTCTGATGTGTATGAAGTGGTTCGTTGGGGGTCAATTGGGACAGCGAAGGCTATTAGTTTGAGGTTTGTTTCCACACCAGCAGTAGATGCTACTGGTAAGTGGGGGGTTACCTCAATAGTAGGAATGTATAGAACTAGGAGATTACGTTAATGGGCGCTCTATCTGTAACGAATAGTTTCACGGCTGGGGCTAAGATTGTAGCCTCCCAAATGAACACTAATTTTACAGACGTTGTTACGTGGGCGACAACTACGCCCACATTGTCAACAAGCGGTTCTGCTACAACTGTTAGTGGAAGTTTAACTGTTACTGAAGCGGCAACTTTCAGTGACATGATATATCTACGAGGGACAGCAACAGGTAGTCAAAAAATACAGTTTGAGGGTGCTACAGATAATACTTATGAAACTACTTTAGCGGTGACTGATCCTACTGCGGATCGTACTATTACGTTCCCTGATGCCACAGGAACTGTAGCCCTTACGACTACTACAATACCCACAAGCCTAATAGACGCTAAAGGCGATCTTATTGCTGGTACAGCGGATGATACTGCTGGTCGTTTAGCGGTTGGCACTAACAATTATGTTCTAACAGCGGATTCGGGAGAATCAACAGGTTTAAAATGGGCTGCTGCGGCAGATCCTACGTGGGAAAACGCTAATAACGTTCTTACTAACTCGGTTTTCAATTAAAGGAAAGGTAATATGGCAACATATTCAAAACAGAAACTGTCTCATAACACTAATGGTATGAACATTAAGGTTTCACAGACAGCCACTGCGGGTAATGACATACATACTGCCACTTCTGGTACGGGCGACAACTGGGATGAGGTTTGGCTTTATGCTTGTAACACTCATTCGGCGGCTGTTGTTTTAACCATAGAATGGGGTGGAGTTGCTGCGGATGATTTAACAGAGATTGAACTTGCAGCAGATTCAGGTTGGGTACTTGTAGTTCCCGGTTTGCTTCTTCAAAATAGTAAAGTTGTGCAGGCTTTTGCTGCTACAACAAATGTTGTTAACATTAATGGTTTTGTAAATAGAATAACTGCTTAAGAGGTCTTATAGTGTTTCGACAAGATAGGACTAACCCTAGTTCTGCGGTTTCCAACTGGAATGGCAGGAAGGACACGGCGAAGGCGTGGCCGTCTACGGCTGTTTCTAGTTGGTTGAATGGCGCTCTGTTTAGTGGCGGTGGTGAAGCATACAACGTGTATTGGGTTGGTGGCACCAACACAAATGACGGTTATGCAAATGCCACAGGAGACAAAATGGGGATTTCAAGTGAAACTGTGACAGCGCTTGATGCTGGTCTTACTCAGGGTGTTGCTTGGACTAGCGGTATGAACAATAACGGTGTGGCAGGTTACACTGGTGGCGGTTATTCGAGTGGAGCCAAAAAAACTGCTTCTAAATTATTGTATGCAAACGACACTGTTGTAACTTTATCAGACATGGATCAAGCAGGTTATGGGGTGGGTTCCTGTAGCAATAGTAATGTGGCAGGATACGTCATGGGAGGCGATAATTCTAACACAAGAACGATTGCACAAAAAATTACTTACAGTAGCGATAGTTGGTCAACTGTCAGCCCTTCACCTTCCATATTTTCTACTGAAAGTGGTGTAGACAGTTGTTATGTAGGAGACATGGCTTCTAATAGTGGCAGCGCAGGCTACTACGGTGGTGGTATACGAAGCACACAAACCGCAGTTGTAGACAAATTTCTTTTTGCCACTGAAGCACGAATGACTGCTCTTTCAAACTCCATGACATGCGCTGCTTACTACTCTAGAGCGACTGAAGATCAAGGAACTTCATGCTGGTTTTTTCCGGGGCAACAATGTAATACTACTGTTAACAAGATGCCTGTTGGGTCGGAGACTCCAGCGGCGTTATCTTCTGGTTTGTCTGTTGGTAGGCATTATATGGGGGTTGTGGGTGCAAAAGGTAGCGCTGTGTACGCTGCTTCAGTCTCATATAGTGCTGATGAATCAACTAACACGATGGATAAATGGGTTACTGCTTCTGACACACGTTCAGTGATTACAGGTGTGGATAGAAGAAACGGTCCTTCAACTTTTGCTAATGCGGACTGGAGTTAATAGTGAATATTGATGAAGCAATAGCAGAAATTCAGCAGCCACGATCACGGTATCAGATTATTCGTTTTGTTTTAGGTCAACATGACACGCCTGAAATGCAGTTTTACCAGTTGTGTTTAGAGTTGGGTAGTATGCGACACACCATGAAGCACACGTTAAATATTATTAAACAACAAAAAGTAAAAATTAAACGTCTACGTGCTGAAGGTGATGAACTTAGCGATTTGGAAGCGGAAGAATTGGAAATAAATTTAGAACAAACGATGCTGTCAATGAAAGGTGCTGAACGTGAAATAGCCATATTGGAAGATTTGTTTCATTCATGCACACACTTTACCCGTGATGAAATTGAACACGCTCAACCTGATTACTGGGAGAAGCGTTTAACAAGGCAAACGAATTTGCAGATCATGTCAGGAAATGTTGGTTGGGCGCAATTAGATTCGATGCGTCAAATTGGTCTTTTGGATGAACTTGTTGAGGAACGTCAAGCACAAATCGAAGCAGAAACAACGATGGAATTAGCATGATTTATTTGAAATGGAAACTTTCTGAAGGCGTTTTAGGAACTGGTCCTGAAAGGGACCTCACTGATCGTGGTGCAGGACACACGTTTGCAGCGTGGTGTGCGGACAGTGACGGCTACCGTGTGGGTTACGCCGAGAATACTGTGGATTTATCCGATTTAGAAACTTGGGATGTGACCGAGATTACTCAGGCGCAGGCTTTGGCTTTTTGTAAAGATTTTGACGCTACTGTAAAAATTGACAGTAACGGTTATGTAGGAACTCCAGTTGATCCTGAGGATGAAAAACTAAACGATGAGTAAACATTTCTTTTTCATGTCGGGTTTACCGAGAACAGGTTCAACTGTGTTAAGCGCTATTTTGTCGCAGAACCCGAAAATACATTCGGGTACCGCTTCACCTGTTTGCCCTACGATGTGGGATTTGACTTTGGGTTTTTCTCAAAGTTCCATTCAAGAAATGTCTGTCGCTAACCGACCTGAGTTTCAAACGGAACTAATCAGGAATGTGCCTCATTTGTATTATAAAGATGTGAACAAGCCTTTTATTGTTGATAAAAGCAGAGACTGGTTGCATCCACGAAACATGACGATGATCCGAAGTCACATCACTTCTGATCCTAAAGTTCTTGTGTTGTTAAGAGACAAGGAAGCGATTATAGAGTCTTTCACTAGGGTGTGGAAAGATAATGGTGTTAGAGGTGGCGAGTTAAGATATCTTATCGAGGATGCTACTTGGAAGATGACGTATTATTGCGAGGAGATTATCCCTACTGTTAAAGCGTCACAGGATGTTATTAAGGGTAACAATGTTCATCGTGGTAATCCTGTTTCGGATAATGAACAGTTTTTGTTTATTGAGTACGACAAGTTTATGGAAGATCCTTCTGAGACTTTGAACAGCATTTACCGTTTTTTCAAGTTGGAACCGTATGAGCATGATTTTGAGAACATTTTCCCTGCTGAAGTTGAGAATGATTCTGTTATTGGTGATGCGTGGAAAAATTTACATAAGGTCAGACCTTCTTTGGTTGGTGTCTGATGACTTTAACTTATCGACCAACACGAAAAATGGTGGGCGATAACGCCAGATCGCTTGAGTTTGAATTAAGAAAGATACAACAGAAAATACAACAAATGGACAGTTTGATAGATGCGAATCGTTTAAACATATTTGGAAAGAGAGATTAAATGTCAGGAATAAGATATAACGCCTCTCAGTACGGGTCGTCTATCGGTGATCAAGCATTAACAGTGTCTTCCACTGCTGTTGCTTGCACTGTGCCGACTGGTGCTATTGCGGCGATGATAACGAATGGTGCTGAACCGATTAGAGTCAGGTGGGGTACACCGACTGCTTCTGTTGGTCACTATTTGAATCCGTACAGTGTCATGGATTTGTACCAAGACGACTTAACGGATGTGAAATTTATTAGGGCTGGATCATCAGATTCTGATATTCAGATTACATACTTTGGGTAGGTGTTGTTGTAATGAGCGTACAGAGAATAAACCAGCGTATAACACAGACAAGTACGGGCGACATTTCGGATGTCAGTGCTGGTACTGCTCTGAGCGGAGGTGGGTCTTCGGGGGCTGTCACTCTCAATGTTGTTGTAGAGACTGCCACCCTTGTCATTGCGGGTCAGGTGTTTAACTAATGGCTAAATTGACGGCAAGGCAGCGGAGAAACATGCCGAGGAGCCAGTTTGCTATTCCTTCTAAAGCGCCGGGTTCTGGTAGTTATCCTATTAATGACAGGTCGCATGCTAGGAATGCGTTGGCTCGTGTAGCCCAACATGGCACTCCGGCTCAGAAAGCACGTGTTCGTGCCGCTGTTAGGCGGCGTTATCCGGGTATTAAACAGGGACGGTAATGGCGTACAATCCTTTGGCTGATTTTAATGTGAGGGACCCGTTGGGGACTTCTCCTGCTACTCGTTTGGCTACTGCTTTGGCGGGGTCTACGTTGCAGGAGAGGTTGGCTCGTAACAGGGCTGCCCGTCAGGAGTTTGATGTCACTAAGGGTATTCCTGATACGTTGCATAAGTTGAATACTGGTTTTGCTCGGAGGGGTTTGCAGGATTCTGGTTTGCGTCGTCGTGGTTTGGCTGATTATTTTGAAAATGTTTATGGCGCTTTGGGTGACACTGAGATGGGGTTGCAGGATGCGTTGTTTAATTTGACGGCTGAGAATGTTGGTGCGTATAACGAGTTTTTTGGTAGTGCGTATGGTCGTGATTTTGATGCGGCTGCGGATCGTGCGGCTCGTGCTGCTCAGATCAGGGAGGCTAGTTACTAATGGGTGGATTTGGTCAGGGTTTTGATGTGGAGGCTGCTTTAAGACTTGCTGAAGAGATGGAAAAACCTAAAAGGTCTGTGACTCGTCCTCCTGTTGCTGGTCCTTTTGACGTTGATAAGGCTGCTTTAGCAGCGGCGGTGGCTGGAACCCCTTGGGCTCCTCCCGCTAGTCCTTTTGAGTTGGATTTGGCTGCTATAGAAGCGGCTGTCGCTGGAACGGAGTGGGACAAATCAGTTCCTCCTCCTACTGCACCTGCTCCTGCTTTGACTAATGAGCAGTGGATGGATCAGATGATTGATCAAGGCAGGTTTGTTGGTGACTTAACAGATCCTGTTAATGTGTTTAATACTGTACCTAAAACCACTACTACAGTTCCTGCTGAGATGACTCAAGCAGAGTTTGATGCTGGTGAGATGGTTGTTGATCCTCGTATAGCGATGAGGGAACAGGCTGCTGCCGATTTTTTAGAGGGTGGTGGCACTCAACAACAGTTGGATGATTTTTTGAATGTTGTTGGTACGGAAGATTGGTTTAATCATCTAGCGGCTCAACCTGAAGTGATGGCAGAAATTGATCCTTTAACGAATCGTCCTAGAAGTGATGTGGTTAATGCTGCTTTAGGTGCTATACAAGCAGGGCAATCTCCAACGTTACCTTGGATGGATTCACCTGAATTTCAACAACAATACACTGCGCCTACAATAACTAACGGCGGTAACGGCGGTAACGGTGAAGACGGCAGTGGTATTACTGATTTTGGTGGACCCGGAGAAACTAAACCAGAAATGACTCCTGTTGGCAATTTTGTTGACAGTCAAAACGAAGCGTTGAATGTTATCCAACGCAGATTAGATGAAATTACTAAGGCTACTAATGATGCTAGAGATTCTGGTATCGCTCAAATTGATGAAATTCAAAGGGAGGCTCAGAAGCAGTTAGATGCTACTTTCGCTAATCAGTACACTGTGTTAGATCCTATGACAGGTGAACCTCTTAAAGAGGGTGAGATGGACAGGTTGTTGAACACTTGGAGTGAGAAGCAATCTAAATCTAAGACTGCTCGTGAGACTGATAAACAAACTATTAAAGACATTGCTTCTTTTGAAGGTGTTATAGAATCCGACATGGAGTTCGATACTTTGGATGCTTTGTATGGGGATCAGATGGATGCCCAGTTTCAGTACATTGATTCTCTTTATCGTATAGGTAAGTTGGCTAAAGATGACCGTGACGCAATGTTGGGTAACATTATGGCTGGCTACAAGTCTGATCTTGTAAGTAAGGCTATTGAGATTATTTTGGGCGCTGAGATTGATACGGCTGATAGGCGCGCTGAGATGCGTGAGGATGCTTTGGCTGCTAGGGATGTAGCCGATTATCTTGGGGCTGATGCTAATGCCATATTTGGTGGTATGCGTGGGGATATTCCTATTGGTGAGATGGCTTTCCAAACTAGTGAGCGTATAGCGGGACAAGATTTTGCTAGAGATGAAGCAGCGTTGGATCGTTTAGCGCAGGGTATTAATCCTGCTACTGGTAGACCTTATGGGTTTATGACTTCGGGTCCTTATGCTGGTATGACTATTGGTGAGGCTAATGCTGCGCGTCAGGAAAAAGATTTGATTGATCTTCAGATGGAAATTATGGAGGCTGAGGAACAGCGGGCTGTTGATGCTGTTGATTTGGAAGCGGAGCGTTATGCAGACATGTGGCGTGAGGGTGCTTTCTATGATCAACGAGGCAATCTTATAGAGGGTGTTGGTACTGGTTGGTATGATATAGGTATCAATCCGGCTACGGGTGAACCGTGGACTACAGATGATGATGATGTTTATGGTGAGCCTATTCCTACTGGTTTTTATGCCGCCGATTTTGATGATGTCAATTTGACAGGTGTTGAGGTTATTGATGGCGAGTATTGGATGACTCCTAGCCAGTTCGCTCAGTTGGGTCCTATTTTGGAAGCCAAGGCTGCTAAGGATGCTGATCCGTTTGGTACTTTACAAGATCCTCAGATGAGTATTACTGCGGCTGTGTTACAGTTGGCTTCTCCTGAAAAGTACACTGAATGGCAGAATGCTGTTAACACTATTTATCTTTTAGATGAAGGTAGTGTCGGATCTGTTCCTGAAGGAACTCCAGCAGAAGTAGTGTGGAGTCAAGTCATTTCTAGACAAGCATCAACTGATCCTGAGGCTGCTAAAGTGTGGGCTAATTTGACTAATAGAGAAGTCATGGGTACTTTTCAAGGTGTTCCTTTTACTGCTTCTCCTGATGGGACTGTAAAGTACGGGAACCCTGTTGGTGGTGGACCGCAGGCAGGTGGTGTAGGTCCCGGCGGTTACTAAATGAGTGTATATACACAGGTTCAGCAGGCTTTAAACAGAGCCAAGTTAGGTAAAACAGCCGCTCCTTTTACACCTCCTAAACCTAGTGGTTTAGAACGTTTACAATTACCTACTGCACAGTTGGGTGCTACTGCTGTTCCTCGTGTTAAGGCTCCTAAGGTGGGTAAAGGGGCTATTCTTTCTGCTTTAGGCGCTCTTGATTGGGGTCGCTCTGCTATTGCGAGTACCCTCAAAGAGACTATTGACTGGTTCCAAGGTGAGGATTTTGATACGTCTGATTGGTGGGATCAGACTAAATCTCATTATGGTTTTGGTGATTTGATTCGTGAGGAACGCACTGCTGTTGGTATTGGTTTAGCAGCGTTGGCTCCGTTTACTGGTGGTATAACTGCTAGCGTGTTAGCGGGTAGTGTGTTGGCAGATAATATTCATTTGGATCGTGCTATTGGTTTTATTGGTGATGTTGCTATTGATCCATTGACTTACATGGGTGGTTACAATGTTATTGCTCGTAACATGGGTGGCTACAAAAAGATGGGTAGCGAGTTATATGATTTAAGTAAGTTGGATCCTCAAGATTTGGTTCGTTTAGGCAACGAGGCTGGTGTTAAGAATCTTGGTAAGGGTTCTGCTGGTAAGATGAAGAAAGCGATTGATGATGCTATCAGGGCTGGTCGTGATGGCAGGTCGATGTCTTCTATTTCTCGGTCTTTAAACAAGACTGAGGCTGGTCAGGGTGTTGCTAGGATGATGGGGTTGGATGCTGGTATGCGTTTACGTGTGCCTTTCACTGGTCCTGTTTCTCGTGCTGGTAGGAATTTTGACAAGATGGTTTGGGAGGGGTTGAAAGGTTTAGATGGTCCTATTGGGAGCGGGTTAACTGGGGCTGCAAAAATGGCTCGTCGCGTGTTCCCTGATGACACTGGTTTGCATCGTTTGTTAGATGGTCAGCGTGTGCGTAATGTTCCTGTTGCCTACAAGAGGGGTTACACGGATGCGCAGTATAAAGATTTTGTTACAGAGATGCGTAAAGGTAGAGCATCTCAGGTTCCTGAAGATATAAGAAAGACTGTTGGTACTGTCACTCGTGCGCCTAGAGAAGTTAAATTACCTACGGGTGTTAAAGGTGGTGCTGTTTTCCGTCAAGCGGATTTCATTCAGCGTGGTTTAAGAAACTTGCCTCTTTTTGGTTCTGTTAAACCTTGGAGGCTGTGGCAGAAACTTTCCGAGAGTGAAACAGAGGACGCTAGGCAGGTTTTTAATCGGGATTATTGGAAGACTTTAACCCCTGAGGTTCGTGATGAACTGCAAGGCGGGTTGGTTAAAATGTTCCGCAACAGGTTCAGTGTTTCTGATCAGGTGTGGAGACAGGCAATGTTGTCTAATGATCCTGAGACTATTGCTGGGGCTTGGGCTGCGGAATCGGCGCAAAGATTTAGTAAAGGTCGAAGCAACTTTATCAGAGACATTGTTAAAAAAGGGCGTAACGCTATTTTTAATCGTTCTTCTGTTGTGGGTGCGCAGATAACTGCTACTGATGCTTACAAGTTAGCGGAGGCTGTTGCACGATTAGAGATGCTGATCTTGAATGCTGATGGTGTAGCGACGGGCATTAACCGTAACAGTGATTGGTTTAAGAACCTTCCGCACGAGGTGCGGGGACTCCCTGACGAAGTGCTAGTACAGTACGCTAACGATGTTCTTAGAATGATGAAAGGTGTTGAGGATGTAGCCTCCAAAGAGATCCCCGAGTTTGACATGCTTATGCAGGAACTTCTCGCTAGAGAAGGTCAAGGGTTTATTCCTCGTCGTATGACACAATCTATGCGTAAACGTTTCGGTTTCAGTAGCAAAATTTATGAGGATGATTTCGATATTTCTGGGAGGGTAACAAGCCAGTCGTCTAAACGCAGGGGTTGGGGTCCGGGTCAGCCTGTGACGCTACAAGGACAGGCTGTGGCTGATGCTCGTAGCGCTGGCAGGTTGACTACTTATAGGGGTGAGTTGGTTCTTAATCAGGCTAAGGGTTCTAATAAGCCTTTTATTGTTCAGGCTCCTCGTGATGCTGGTGTTTCTGTCCGTCAGCAGATTAATGATTTGAGTATGGATGTTTTTGGTGAAGCCATGTATGAGGACAATTTGTTCAAGGTGTTGGACAATTGGGGTTCTGGTATGGGTATGGATGTTTCTAATAATGCTTGGTTGTCTGAGTTGAAACGTCAGGGTTGGCCTATTGAGAGTTTCCCTGAGAGTATGCAGAATGCTTTGAGGAGGGAGTCAGAGAAGATGGTGGCGGATGCTGCTGCTGCTGAGGCTCGTGATTTGGCTAAGGGTGTTAAGCGTTTAACTAGGTTGCAGACTGCGGCTATGGCTTATAGGGCTACTAGTGAGGAGGATTTGAAGGAAGTTTCTCGGGTTTTGGAGGATTACCGTCGTAGGTTGGTGGAGCCTGAGAAGTTCAGGGATGATATGCCTATTGGTGTTGCGGAACCACGAGCAGGTCAAAAGTTTGATGGTACATCCTATGTACGATGGGGACCAACTGGTCAAAAAATAGTTGATTTAGAAATGTTAACTCCTGCTAGATCCAACATGGTTGGTACAGGTGCTTTCTTTAAGAATGCTGAACGTACTGGTGCGATTGATCAGTTGTTTGCGAGGATAGCGGAGTCTGATCCTGATTTTACTGAACGGTTAGCGTCATTTATGAGGCATAATGCGGGATGGAGAGAAGAGCCGGCTGGCTATTACACGGACTCGATGTTAGTGGAACTTTATATTCAAAGTGGAGACTATTCTAGCAATTTATCAAAACTACTTCCTAATTCTCCAGAGTTTGTTGATGAGATAGTTGAAAAACTTCCTCAATTATTTTCTAAAGATGCTAATGGGTTAGTTCATACCATAGATCAGGATTGGGCTAGACAAGTTCTGTTAGATGAAGTTGATCGTGGCATACAGGAAATGGATCAGTATAAGAGACTTGTTTTAAGTCAGGTTAGTGTCGCTGGCGAGTTGCAAAACATTGCTGACGAGTTGGATGATATAGGACGCGAGTTGGCGGCTATTGGTAATACTTTACAGCCTGATGGCAGAGTTCCTGACAGGGTTGATGAGTTGTTGTTACGACAGTACGAGTTGGGTGCTAGGTATCAGGAGTTGCATGACGATTTTATTAATGTGATCGCTCCTCAGATTAAGACGTTTGAACCTAGGATCACTTCGTTGGCGGAGGGTTTAGTTACTCGTCAGATACCTGAACAGATTGGTTATTCTCCTTCTGAGCCGGTTGTGTTTAAAGGGTTGTCTAAAGTAGAGAACGAAAATGTTAATGGAGTTTTAGACAGGATTTTCAATAACCGTCAAGAAGGTGACACTATTTTGTTACGCCGGTTATTGGGGATTGGTGAGGACACTGTAGAGGGGTTTCATTCTGGTGCTATAGAGGCTAAAGGTTTAAGAGAGATAACTTTAGATGTTCAAGAAGCGTATCTGCAATTGAGGGGAATGGCGTTAGAAGGTGATTTGACTACGATTCCTGAGATCAGCAAGATAAGAGGCTACGATCCGTCATATTTTGGTGGTAAACAAAATTATACAGGTCCGATGCCAAGTGCTAAAGAGATAAGAGCCGTTCAAAAAGAATTACAGAGACGCAGTCAAGAAGCATTAGCGGATTTTCCAGAAACAATAACTGTTTACCGTTTCGGAGAACAAGAAACTAATCCTTCTTTTACTTTGAACCCTACTTATGATCCTGTTGCAGCAGGTATAACTGGAATGACTTCTGCGAGAATGGCTGGAACTTCAGGCGCTAAAATGGAAGCGTTCACTGTTAAAAAGAAAGACATTCTTTTCGCTATGGACATACGTGGCGGTCCAATAAACATTTTTGATGTTCCCGAAGCGGAAGTTTTAATTCGGCCTTCTGTGTCTATGAGAGTTGCTCGTAAACCTATAACTATTGTTAATGATTTACAAGCAGGTAACAAAGAGTTGGGGAATCTAATTGAAGATTCTGCAACAAATACACTAGAAAAATTAAAGTTAGTTAATGAGAGTGCTAAACAAATCAAGTTAACTGATCGGTCTATTGCGCTGATGAATGATGTTGAAAACATTATTGAGGGTCGTGAAAGTCTGTATGACTGGTTTATTCACGGTGATACACCAGTGATGATAGATGGAGTAGATCAAAGAATCCCATACAAAAAAATCAAATATTTTGACTCGTGGGAAGAGTACATGAACGCCGCTAAAGGCGACGATGTTTTTGGACACGACAATTTTATCGAGATTCCTATTAACGGCACGATCAACATGGATGAAGCCAGAGGGCTTCTCGATGATGTTCTTAATCGTATGGCACGGTTACAGGAATCAGAACTACTATCTGAGACTTTGGATCCTATTGAACGTGTTGGACGTAAACCGTCCGTCAGATACAAACAATTTGATATGACTAACGAAGAGATCATAGCGGCCACACAGGACCTTACTGATAAATCTGAGGATTTGTTTACTGAGGCTCAAAGGTTGCGTCAAGAGGCTGAAGCGTTACGGACACGTTTCGCTGGGTCTGAAAGCCCCCAATCCGCTGGTGACATAGAAGCGTTAGAAGAAATGGCTCTCGTCGCAGAGTTGGAAGCACAGGCTTTGGCTCGTGAAGCGGCAGATTTTATAAACTTGTCCGGTATGCAACGTGGTGTAGCCTCCTTGCAGGAAGCAGGTGTTGATCTGCCTAGCATACCTACACGTGGCGAAGCCTACGAACGTTTGTCTTATCTGTTACCTGACGAGTTTGATCCTATAGCGAACCCTATGGGTATGGACAGTAGAGAAATTAACACTTGGATGGATTCAGTGTTGGACGGCATGTCCAACTGGGGTCCTTGGCGTGTGGCAACAGGCAACACAGAGTTGAATGAGGGTATGGTTGCTGCTGCTGAAGCGTTTAAACGCATGAACACTCCTAGAGAAGTTGAAGGTTTGTTAAGAACTTATGACAAGTTCCAAAACTTCCTTAAAGCAGGAATGATCGCTACACCCGGATTCGTTTTCCGAAACATTTTCGGTGCTTTCTTTAACGCATGGTTAGATGGTGTCAACCCTGTACATATAATTAAGTCAGCGAACATCACGAAACGTGTCGGTGAAAAGGCGAGTAAGGATAATCTTTCTTTTGTTGAGGCTGCCCGTGCTTTAGCGGAGGCTAGCGATGATGAGTATTTGAAGAATTATGTGACGTTGTTGGAGGCGGGTGTGCGTGGTGGTGGTCAGGCTACTGTGAGTGTGAGGATACCTACTGCTGGTGGTGTTCAACGTCTTCTACCTGACCAGTATTCTATTAATGCTGCGGTAGGCAGGTCATCTGGTGCTGGTACTTTACAGATGGCTAACACTCCTGTTGGTTTAGGTAACCATGTGCGTGGTCAGATAGTTTTCGGCATGCCTGATGCTGCCGCTAGTGATCTTGTGGCTACAAGCCTGTCTCCTTTGTCTAGCAACTTTGCTTATTATCAGATGATAAGAAGCGCTAACATGCAGGTTGAGGACATTATTCGTTTGGGTGTCGGGTTGGACACTATGCGTTGGGGTGGTTCTGTTGAGGATGGTTTGGAACGGATCGCTAAGTCACAGTTTGATTACAGTGAGTTGACTGAGTTTGAAAGAAACGTTATGCAAAGGTTTATGCCTTTCTACACTTGGACTCGTAAGAATGTTCCTTACCAGTTGCAACAGTTAGGTAAGTACCCTAATAAATATAATGCTGTGATGAACGCTAAACGTAACCTCGAGTGGGGTACTGAAGAAGAAGGTTATGTGCCTGATTATTTGTTGCAACCTTTTGGTATCAGGATGCCTTTCACTGCGTCTGGTGCGAGAGTTTACTCTGTGCCTGATCTTCCTTTCCAAGATTTGTTGAGGTACGATCCGACTGCTAGGCAGACTGGCGAGTTGGGTGACCCTTTGTATGGTGTTAAGGAGACTTTACAAAATTTTGCTTGGCAGTTGTCTCCTATTGTTAAGACTCCTGTTGAGATGGCTTTTCAGAAAAAGTTGTCTGGTTACGGTGCGCCTTTTACAGGTGAGAAGGTTATTGCCCCTCAGCCTATTCGTAGTATTCCGGGGTTGATGCAAGCGTTGGAGACTGTTGGGTGGGCTACTAAAGATAAGAAAGAGGGTTGGCAGATGGCTGATCACACTTTGTATTTGGTTACTAATGCGTTGCCTGCGTTCTCTACGTTTCGTAGGTTAATTCCTTCTGAGGAAAAGTATCAAGAGAGATTTTTTGAAACAATGTTTTCTTCTATGGCTGGGTTGAGTGTGAAACGTAACACTCCTGAAATGCAGCAAAGTTATTTCAAGTATTTAAGGTATTTGAAATCGAAACTGGATGCTGAACAAGGTACACCTAGATGGCCTAGGGAAAGTCGGCGGGGTGATATGTTTGATTATACCCCGAAATCTAGGTAGTCGGGACAGAAAGGGCTGATAGTTATGAAACACTTATCCAGAAGTGATTGGGGAGCGAAACCACCTCCTAAAGGAAAGTTCGACAGGTTAAACCCTGCTCGTGTTACAGGCGTTGTTATACACCATTCTGGTGTAGAGAACGGACCTCGTGGGTCAGAGGCTGTTAAGGCTTTTGAACGCCATCACATGGGCAAAGGCTGGGATGGTATTGGCTACAACTGGCTGGTTGATGAGACTGGTACTATTTATGAGGGGCGCGGTTGGGATAACCGTGGCGCTGGTACTAAGGGTTGGAACAGTCGTTCCATTAGTGTGTGTTTCACTGGTTGGGGTTTCAAGAGTGTTCCTGAGAAGTCTTTGGAGTCTTTGAAGATTATTGTTGAGGCGGCTGAGGCTCATTTCGGTAAGGGCTTGTGGGTTTCCACTCATCGTAAGAAGAGCCGTCAGGGGTACACGACATGTCCGGGTGACTGGTTGGGTGACTGGGTTGAGAATGGTATGGGTACTCCTCACGCTCCTGATGCTGTTGATTGGGCTGCGATTATTCAGTTCTTTAAAGATTTACACGAGCAGGTTAAGAAGACTCCTTTGTCTCGACCTTCTCGTAGCAGAGGTTTGCCTGTGCGTTTGGTGCAGGGAAAGTTAGCGGAGCGTGGTTTCAATCCGGGTCCTGTTGATGGGGTTTATGGTAAGAAGACAGGTGATGCTGTTAGAGAGTTTCAAAAGACACAGGGTTTTTTGAAGGTTACTGGTGTGGTGAACGGTGATACGTTTGGCGCACTGTTTATACAATAAGGATATATTATGCCAAAAGGTAAAGGATACGGTCCTTCGTTCCAAGAAACATTTGGGTCGCAGGATGATCAGCCTTATAACTCTACATCTTCATTTAACATGTGGGATATGAGTCAGAAGGCTAAGAAAGCCGCAGCGTATTTGCGGGGAACTAATTTGGGCAACGCCAATCAGAATGGTCGCCCTTTCGGAAAGTAGGTTATGATGCCACACAAATTAGATGGAACATCTCCTCGGTTGGTTAAGACTGGACAAGTGTTGGTTGACACTAATGTGCGTCCTACTGCTAATCAAGGTTCATTAACAGGCGATGCTATGCTTCGCATGGCTAATGGAATGCGAGCCAAGTTTGACGAGAACGATTAATGGCTGGTAAGAAAAAACCTCGTCGTCCAAGATATTAATCTAATAAAGGAAAAAAATTGAAGAACATGGTAGATATGTTGGAACGTGCAGCGTGGACTTTTGCGCAAGCGTTTCTGGGTGTTTTTGTTGTAGCCGATTTGTCATCGGTGAAGGGTGCGGGTGTTGCTGGTTTGGCAGCGGCTGTGTCAGTTCTTAAGACTTTCGTTAAAGATAAAGTAGCGAAGCAATAATGGAAGAGTCCGCTCTTGATGTAGCGTGGAATAAGTTCATTGAGGATGAAGGGCGGGCTATTGAAAAAGAAATATATGAGGAGTTGCAAGAGACTGCAAATATATTTGATGTCGAAGACGGTACTCATGCTAAATGGACTAGCGACAGGATTCTTGGTTTGCTTCTTGTGTTTGATGAGGACGAAGCAGAGTTTTTGTTGGCAGCGTTTCACGCTGGCATTGAGGGCGTTGACGATGCGTCGTATGCTTGGGCTGCGTGGGCGACATCATTGATGGGTATTATTAGACAATCTCTTATTGTTTTACCTGAAGATTAATCACGCAAATAGCCTCTAACTGCTGGTGAATCTACCAGTGCATCTACTAGTCGTAGGCGTATTTTGTCGCGTCTACGTGCGAGTGTCGTTTTTGGTATGCCTAACACTGCTCCTGCTTTGCGTAGCGACATGCCTTCTATGAGGAGTCTTTCTGCTATCCATAAGTCTTCGGGCGACAGGCTTTCAAACGCTTCGGCTAATGCTTCTTTAAGTAGGAGTGTTTCTTCTAGGGGTACTACTTTAAGTGATACACCGGGCGCTTGTTCCATTAACGCTTGGAGGTGGGTTAATGGGCGTGTGTCTGAGGTGCAACCAACTACGTTTGGTAGTCCTGCTGATGCCATCCATACTATTTTATCGGGTTCGTAAGAGTACTCTCGTTTTTTTGCCATTCCGTCACTTCATGGAGGAACTTCTCGGCAATTACTCTGGTGTTGTCAGCGTCGTAACCTGAAGGCTCTCCTAATTCCCATGCTTCGTCGTGGTCTATCCACCCGAGCATTTCTACTTCTCTGAATTCGGGTGGTACTGGTCGTACCACGAACAGGATCAGTCCTTGTCCTAGTTGCCTTTTTCTTACGGCTGCGTTGTTAGATGTTCTAACTCTTCTTACTTCTATGTTGTGTCCTACGTCTGCTCGTCCACGGTTTTCTTGGTGCCTGTTGCCTGCCCAGACGTGTCCTCCCCAGTATTGGTTGGTTACTCTTGCTACTGCCAATTCTCCTATTGCTGCTGCTACTTGTGCGGATCTGTCATCTTCCATGTATTCGCGCTTATAATGGGTAGCATCTTGTTTTTCCCAGTTTTCCGTAAAGCGTCTGATACCTACATGAGATGCCCATTCATATTCCCATTTTTCTAATTCAATCAGGATCAATTTTGTTTACCTTTACAGCGCTGATACGAACTACTTGTTTGTCATCTTCCCACGCTGTCCCGTTGAGTGCATCTAATGTGAGTTTGACATAGTTGTCTATGTCTCCTCTCAGGGTTGTAGCATCATGTGGTGATTCCTGTATTGTAATTATACTACATTCCGGCGTGTAAGTTAAGGACACTTCTACTGGTCCTTGCATGGTTCCTAAGTCTGCTTCTTCCCATGCTGCACGGATTGCTTTCTCTTCGTCGGTGGTTGCTTTGGGTGTAAACACCTGTCCTTTTTTGTTGTGCCTTGGTCTTGCCTTGGCTTTGGGTCTACGATTTATTTTTAGTGTTATACTTTTCACGGTCTTTCCATGCGTCGTTGTGTGCGCTGTCTATTAGTCTCCGTAGTCTTTGCTCACCGTCGGTGCGTAAAGCAAACTTTCCGCCCCAGTCTTGGTCGGCTGAAGTTAACTCAGTCATTATGTCCCCGTCGGTGTAGCCTTGTCTTATCATGGCACATGCCAACCCGAATAGGGTGGACGATCTGTCACCGTGTGGTTTGTCGGCTGTTCTACGTGGTCCGTTACGTCTGATTGCTTCCGCTAGTCCGGTGAGTCTGCGTCCTGTGTAACTGAACGATTCTCTTCTGACAGGTGGAGGTTCTGCTTGTTTGTACAGGGTGTGTACTTGTTCCCATTGTTCAGCGGTGACTCTGGTTGGTAGTGCGTCTTCTACGAACACTCGTACTGGAACCATTGAGAAAGAATATTCTAGGTTATTCATTTCTTGTTTGCCTGCTTCGTGATCGTGTGGGTATGGGAGTCTCAGTCCGTTGCCGAATCCTTTTCCTGTTAGTTCTATTTGTTTAGGGTTTACTTCTTTGATGGGTGCATCAACTATGTTGCATGCTCCTATTAGTCCTTCTCTGACTTTACGTGCAGGGAGTGGTTCTTCAAAGAATACCCACAGGTGGTGTCCTTTTGATCTGGATGTTTCTACCCATGATCTGACACCTAGTTGTTTCAATAGATTGTATACATTATTGGCGTGTTTAAAGGATTCTGCCATTCCTTCGTCCCAATCGACGCAACCCCAGTGTACTACAAGGCTCTGAGAGCCGTCTGTGGGGTCCTCTGAGGCGATGAGAGGGTAAACTCCTATGCCCGCATCATCTTCTTTCAGGTGAGCCTCCACAGCCCTTAGGAATACGTCTCCTGTGGCATCAAAATGTGTGCCATCTGTTGCCTCCATAGGAGCGAAGTAGCCATCTTTGTATGATTTGGCTATCTTCCCCCCTTTGAATAGTTCTGCGAAGCCTTCTATTGTTTCGGGATTCATATGTATACCTCCACGAAAGCGCCGCAGCCACCCATGTATTCGGGGCAACTCAGGTTGGTTACCATTGAGTACGATCCGTCCATGATGGCTGGTCTAAGGTCATCATCTAGGTCGTGGTCTGCACCCCATATGAGTTCTGTGTTGCAGTGCCAACAGTTCATTGTCCGGCCTCTGGTATCAGGTTCTCATGGTATGGGTGTACATGCCCTGCTATTGGGTCCATGTAATAGGTTTGGTCTAACAGTTTCGCTGTGCGTTTGTTTTTACACAGGTTAATGTTGACAGAGTTGGCGTGGTATAGGGTTTCCCAGTCTGACAGGTCAGTTCTGTCTTTCTTCCGGTAGACTTCTAACACGAAGATGGCTTCTTGTTCACCTCCGTATCTACCTCCGTACAGTCCGGCTGCTTTTCCGGGGTCAGCACTGCCTCGTCCTGCTTGGTGAACTAGCCCTATTGGTACTCGTTCATCTTTAGCCCAGCGTTTAACTGCTTGGGCTTTTGATGTGACTCCTGTTGCGTCTGCGTCCCCTCCGGGTAGCAGTTCTAGGTAGTCGATCATACAGAATGAGGGTTCAGCACCCCACCATGCTCTGGCTTCTTCCATTACCCGACTCATTTCTGTCAGGTTGATCGCTTCGTCGATGATGGCTACACGAGATAGTTCTTGTGTTGCTGCACGTTCAAGGTCAGAGAGAGTGTCTTTGTCTCCCGCTTTGATCGCGTCTTCGACTTCTTCTGATGAGCGTCCTTTGAGTAAACAGAACAGTTTCATTAAAACTAGTTCTCTTGGTTCATCTAAGGAAAAGATCACGGCATATGAGTCGTGTTGGTTGATCAGGTTCCACACTATGGAGTTTAAAAGTATTTGACTTTTACCTGTGTGGCTACGTCCGATAACCATCATAACTTCACCTCGACCTATACCTCGGGTCGCCAGATCAAACTCTGGAAACCCAAGGTACCAGCGTTCCGTTGGGTTCCTGATGAACCCGACCAGACTCTCGACTACGGTGGATGAGAGTGGGAAACGCTTAGGTCGTTGTGGTGACGTATCTTCTATCTCTTCTGAAGTTGTGTCGTCCGCTTCTTGTTGTGCTTCTGCCAATCTGCGAGCGATCTCTTCTTCTGAGTGAAGTACCGCCATATCCCCTACTTAGCGAAGGATTTTTGTTTAATTTGTCTACCTATTTCAAGAAGTTCTTCTGCACCTTTGCCTGTCTTTGGGCAGACAAACCATTCTGGGAATGCGGCAGAGTTTTCTTTATCACGGTTGATTAACCAAACTCCTGTACCGTTAGGTCCCTTTTTCCTGTAAGCGGGACGGCTGGCGTTGCTTTCTACGCCACTAACGATGTCAGGCCAGTTAACAAACCAGTTGTCTGAGTTGTCCATTATGTCTCGCCATACGTTATCGTCAGCCGGCGCACTCTTGATTGGAGCGGATGCTGGCGCTGACGGGACGGCAGCCACGGCAGGACTCTGGTTGTTTTCGGGAACGCTTTTTTGGAGCCGTCTAACAGCAACCTCATCGATCTCGTAGCCTATACCGAGTGCTTCAAAGTTAGCGGTAGCGATACGATCACCCCACCCTTTGAGTTGTGCTATCACTTCCTCGGCTGAAGTGTCAGCATCTAGTGAGAGTTCCACACTGGCAGAAGCCTCTTCTGATTCGTACGGTGCTACCTGTGCCACGCTTCTGCGTGATATGGATATCCGTATATCTTTTTCTCCCATAAGGTTATTACCTCCTATAGTTGATCCCATGGGTCGGGACCCGCATACCTACCCCTGCAAGAATTCCATGCCGGACACCACTTTGGTGAACAGTGCCAGCCACTCATTTGGAGTGGCCACTCTGGTAGGTTGGCGGCTATTTGTGTTCCAGCAGAATGGGCAAGTGCAACCAATCCTGCCCAATCTGCTGGTCCAAGTTCTAAATATGTTCTGTGTACTGCACCTTTCACAAGGTAAACGAATTCAAAGTTCTGCGCCTGTCCGAAGCCTTGTGGTTCCATTGCTTGAACAGCCCACGTGTATGCGGCGGCTTGAACTGACCAGCGTTTCTTCTCCCACTCAGCCGATGGTTTACGACCCGGATTTTTCCAATCCAATATAGGCAACGGTGCTTCTTGTATGCAGTCGATGGTTCCTTTTAACCATATCTCTGGCGTGTGTTGGGGTACAAGCGGAAGGCAGAACTCGTACTCGACTGCTACTGGGTGTATATCGGGCATCACTTCGTCCCACCAGACGTTGGAGTTGGCTTCAATAATCTTTTCTGGTTCACCCTCTTTGTGGTTCCACCTTACGATGTCTTTGATGTGACTCTGCCAGTACTGCATCGCTGCGTCTAGTGTGTCTGCTTTGGACATGGGTACGCCTGTGTCCATCTTGTCGATGAGGCACTGTTCTATCCCGTAGTGAACTGCGGAGCCTAGAACGGTGTTGGATGAGTCTGTGCTTATCGCAACGCCTTCACGGACTTGTCTGGCTCTCTCAGGACACATTGCGAGATCACCTAGCCATGATTGTCTGAGGATGATTGCGTCTTCTGGTGGTTTCGTGGGCTGCATGGTTTCCATCTTAGTACAGTTTTAAGTTCCGGTCAAGTACCATATGAATATATTCATATGTTACCGTCACTTCGTGACGGTCATTTGTTCATATTTCATATGTTCATATGGGAGGCTACAACAAATTACTCCTTTTCGCCATCAATTAATATTAAGTTTGTGTTACTTTTTTCTTCTTCTTGGAAGTCTGGCTGTGGGACATGCTCAAACCCTTCCATTAACCCTGCAAAATCATTCATATATTTATGACATACATGTCCTAAATCGTGCAGGAAATCTCCTATTAGTTTGTTTTGTATAACAGCCAAAGAAGCAGCGAACTGTCCTATGTCCATCTCTATTTGTTCATTGTTGTCGTCTGACATTTTTTCTCCTTAAGTTAAAGGTGACGAGGCGCAAAGGAGGGGGAGCGCCCCGCCACCCAAATTGTTATCATCTGATAATATCGTCTGCACTTTCAGCAGAATGGATACCTTCAAGAGTATCCAACACACTCTGCTTATTAATAAGTACAGAGTTTAAAGCAATTACTTCATGTTTTAATATTGTAGCCCAATCAAACTCAGCAGGGTTGCACCCCCAGTCGATTGTGACAACTGGGACAAGATCATGCTCATTTCCACTATGATCTGTCAGTTTTACCACTCTAATATTTCTCCATCATCATCGAGAATGAATTGAATAGCCAAACCTGCTCTTGTCTTAGCAGTACGGACAGGTACACCCATGTTACTAGCATGTCTATAGACCATAGCCCTCATACTTTCAACCGGGACTTCAAAGTCGTCAGGGTTCACAAGTTCGTGAACTTCCCCATCCTTCCATTCATCCCAGTCGTATCTACGTCTGATTGCTCCCTTCGTAGTAGGGAAACTGTCTAATTTATTACTCATAGGCTTCTGCCTCCTTATATATTTGCTTTACCCCTTTGGCAAAGACTTTTTGTTTACGAGCATCCTCATCACGATACCGATGGTACTCTTCTCGTGTTAGTGTCTCGCTTACACCTGATGGTATTTGACCCATTACTTTCCTCCCCAACATCGTCTACTTGGATACCAGTGAGATGCACCACCCCACCTTTTATTATTATCCATATTGTAATATAGATATGCTGCTACCCCCACGTTAGCACGTGGTTCAACAGAATGCCAGCCACTGAACCCAGCCTTAAAACTACGCTCCTCCCACCAGTCAGGCATGTGCTGAAACCAGCCTGTCGCCCCACTCTTAGGATTGATAGCCTCTGACCATTTATCATCTGGTTTAGCAGACGATTCACAGAAAGCAATTCGTAACATTAAAGACACATCCTCTGGTTCAAAGTATTCCCGCACCAGTTCATGCAACGTAGGAAGATGAGCGATGTACTCATGTTCCGGTATGTCACACGAACCGTATGCAGGACACTCCTCTATAGGTTCAGAAGCAACGTGTTTAGCGTAGTCGGTTTCCTCCCACACTATCGTTGTCGAGGTAGGCACTGTGATAACAGGCACTTGAACTCGGCTAGTGTGAGAGACAGGGTAACATGACCCTATGAATCCCAACACACCCACCAATAGCATTTTAGTTACCATGATTCCGATATTTCTCCTTCACATTCGATTGCACCTACTGTAACTTCACAGTATTCCCATTCTTTAGGCATGCAACCTTCAGGTAGTTCTATGAATTCATCCCATTCGTCACGCATGTCATCTAAATCCATGTCATCTTCAAATGTTTGCTGAACATCATATTCTACTACGAGTGTGATAGTTGCTGTTGCTGTTTTACCCATGATTCACCCCCTTAAATAGTTGAACGCTTGAGTAGCCAACGGTGTCTTACCATCGATAGCCTTAATCAACGCACGGTCACGTGACCAGTTATGACCACGACCTTTAGCATTAATGTAATGCTGTTCCGCTCCTTGAAACGCATTGTAAGCACACCATGCGTCACCTATCCCTTCATCACCATCACCATACTTATTACGTTCCTTGTACCAACGGTTAAGAATATCGTTACGTTTCATTTTGATCCTGTCCCTAACCAGATCATTAGTGTTGTCATACTCGGGGATGGGCATCAAATAACTGACCATATCAAAGAACTGTTGGTCAACCATCTTCTGATCCTTCCACTCCCGTGCCTGACTAGTCCATGCGTTAGCCCTAGCCTTCGCACCTTCCAATATTTCAACACGCCAAGACAACAAACTGTCATGGTTCCTAGTGTGCTTCACATTGATCAAAGGTTGACCAATCAACTGGTTCTGACAAAAGAATCGTTCAGTCATGTCATACACTTTGGTGGACCAAGTTCCATTCAATGAACTGACCCAAATAATATTAGACTGGATGGTATCACCATCGCCTAAATCCACCGGATCCGTGAGTTGTTGCACTAAAAGTACACGTTCACCGTCACCAAACAGTGTGCATTCCTTACTAGATACTGGGAACATGAACTCCGCCATGTCCGCTAAGTGTTTGTAGCCATCCACTTCAGGATAACTACCTTTATGTATAGCCAACGGAATACTGTTGTCCATAGTTACACGGTTCACCCACTTATACATAGGTTTGCCCGCCTCTCCGGGGACTCGAGTATAAAACCCGTTGTCTTGGAAACCAGCGGGAATATATTCAACATCGAATAATGCCCCCACGTTTTCCATTACTTCATGAGCAGTTTGTGTCATACGACCTCCTTTTGATTAGCCCATCTAGCAAGAGCGGTGGCGATAGCCTGCGCTTGTGAACCACGCCCATATTTCTCAGCGTAATCTACACCACGAGCCAGTCCGCACTGCCCTGCTACCCAATAGTGAAAATCAAGAGCCCAAATGCCCTTCATTTTCTCTTGTGGTACACCATCTTTATAGATGGTGGTCTTAGGACTGCTAGTATCTGACTCAAATTCCGTAGTCAAATGCTCGCAGTCAAACCCCTGCCCTACATAGAACTCAGGGGGATATATACTGTGACCATCACCATTGATGAGACCTTCATCAATAGCATTGTTCACCTGCTGTTTGGTAATCATCGTTACCCTTTCTGTGAGGCAAACCTCACGTTGTTAACGCCATCGATACACATGTTGCATTCAACACACGCACCGTGGCCTTCTTTCTCCGTGTCCCAAACCACCAACGGCAACTTGCCTGTCAGTTCAGGACAACGGGGACCTTTACGCTCACCATCGAACTGGTAAGCAAGACTCTCTGTTTCATCCCACGTGTCAGCACAAAACGCCAACTTAACCTCGGGATACCGTTGCTTTGCAGCAAACGCACCCAACATATTCCCCGCATCCACACTCAGATACAGAATGAAATTAGACGGACCTATCACATCATTAACCGCATCAAAGTTCCTTGTGTACGCCCAAAACCTCACGTTCGGATACTCCCACGCTAAATTGCGTATAGCCTTAGCGAAGTTACGGTTAGGTATATCCCCATCCCAAAACCATCTGAACACAGGCTCAACCCCACGCTTAGAGCAATCCTCTACAAACTCTTTCAACATCGGGCGCAGTTTCTCTTGCAACATCAGCCAAGACTGCTTGTTCTGCTGATACACATCCCAATTATGCAGCAACAGTTTGCGCACATTAGGGAAAAGTTTCTCCAACTTACCAGCGTAACAATTACTGAGACACCATTGAGTCGCACCTTTACAAGAAAAGTCCTTACCCGCAGGTAAACCGAAACTATTCTTAAGTGGCTTCATCCCGTTCGGGGATTTGCCCTGCTTTCTGCCGTATGGTGCGACCTTCCGGTCACTCGATGCTCTGAACACTGTCGTCATGTTCCTCCTCTCTGTTATCATCTGATAACGCTAAGTCCAAGAAATACCCGAACTGTTGTATCGAAAGAGGAATCAGTAGAGTTTCTTCATCTTCCATTATGTTCCTTCCCTGTCGGATAGTCGTTGTGTCACCAGCGTCTCAACTGAATCAAAACATCCTTGTATATAGATGCTTTTCAAAAAGTCTGTACGCCTTCTCTCTCCCCTCATGCAAAAAGCCTGAGTGATAGGTACAGTAGGTATCACACCTACGGCAATCCACAGGAATTTTTCAATAATTTCCATTACTAACCTTCCTTTATTATTCTGGTAAACAACTCGATTAAACGAGCGTCTACTGCTTCTTTGATAATTGTATGATAAACAACTCCCCCAACCTCTAGGTCATTGATCCGCACATAATTGTTATCAGGTGATAACCCACGTATCCTTTCACGCAGTTCATCAACATCTCTTGCTAAGTCATCGACTTCAACTTTCAGTTCATAGTCATTGATCCGTTCATCCACATAATTATGCAGAACAACGTCATCCACAAAGTTGTGGTCTATGGCTAAAGTTTCAGCCAAACTGCCAACGTCAAGTTCTACGTCAACGGTGGCATAGTGTATTTCACCATTTATTTCCATTATTTATTCACCTCCTCCCCAAAATATTTAGACATCTCCTCATCCTCCTGCCGTAACTGCTCAGACACGACAAGCCTGTTAGTACACCACCGCTTAGAATTGAAACTATCCCCGCAGTACTGGCACTCAACAGTCTCATTATCCACGCTGTTAGTCCAACGATGCCCGAAATCATCAGGCACACTATTTAAATAGCCATGTATCATGGACATTATTCATCTCCTTTGTATAAATATTCACTCAATGCCTGCAAATTACCGGACATTGAAGCCAACGCATTCACATGACTCTCACACGTATCACGCACAAGTTCCATATTGTCAATCAACTCTGACAACAAACGATCCACCTCTTTGTAGCCTCCCATAACACCTCCTTTCTATATTGTTAACCACGTACAGGAACGGCATTTCCATCCCCGCCTAAGACTCTCTGCATATTTTTCTTTCTGCTCATCGGATTCCCATTTAACCTCAATGCCAAAAAGTTTGCCATCGAAAGGTTTAATGAACCCGTCCTCACCACAGTCTCGACAATAGACTGGGATAAGATCCTTGTTAACGTGCTGTTGCACATTACTGTCTTCATAAGTAGGCATTAGCCCTCCTTTGCTAGTTCAGACAGACGGAAGATCAATGTCCCTTCCTCGTCTTCTTCGATCCAGTCAGCACGATCATCGTCAAGGACAACGGCTTTAACCCCATCCATTCTGACAATCACGCCCCATATATCTTGATCGATGACCTTCACACGGTCACCTATTTTTAACTCAGACATTAGCCCTCCTCCACTTCCACCTCACAATACATGCCAAGTTTGCTGAGTTTAATGAGCATCTCATCAATAACTTGCCATGTTTCAGGGTTTTCCTCCCAAATAGCATCCTCTGATGAGGCGCTTACTTGGTGAACCACATTCCATGTGGCATCTATACGTATTTCATAATCAGGCATCAGCCCTTCCTTTCATTCTCGGTGAACCACATGACATTATCTTCGTCAACAGTCCAGTCTTTCCCATTCGTGTCATACTTCAATCCGTAAACACAAATTCTCCATAGACCATCGACATAATGACTTCCGTCATAGAAAACCACGTCATAGTTGTTCTCTTGGAAAGTTTCATCATGGTCTTCAGGTGTCATGTTCTTCCACAGGTACAAACCTGATGTCCAAAACGCACCACCCTGTCCATTCTGAGGAAGATCCTTTATCACTTCCGTTATCTTTCTAGGCATTAGCCCTCCTTTCCTCGAACTCCACCTGAAGTAGTTGCTCGAAATCTTCGACTGCCTCGGTGACATCTGCCCCAAGAGTGGGATCGAAGTCATCTTTTATGGTTACTGTTATTGTTCTAGGCATTTAGCCCTCCTTTATCATCCGCTGAACCAACGCAGGGCATCTCTCCACCGTCTTAGCCCGACCTGAACGCCCACCTCGTTTATCAGATGATAACTTAGGCTTACTGCAATCCAAAATAGGAACACAGCGTTGCTCATCGAGCGTAGCAATATCAACATACTCCGCACCATTCAACAGAATCAATCTATTATTATCCATACATATATACTAGCATACCTAGCACCATCTGTCAAATCGCAACATCACACCCTCAAACACCCCATTATCAGATGATAACCACACAACAAAAAAAAATAGAAAAAGGGGACAGTCTCCTGTCCCCAATTCCTACATTTCTAATTCAACCGGTGTATCAACTTCTACCGACTCGCTGACCGCCTGATTAATCTGATAAGTCTCAATAGCATCCGCTAAATCACCTATCAATTTATCAAACCCAGCCTGACCGGTGATTTTAATATCACCACTCAACGCCCTGAGAATAGTATCGCCTGCCTTATGCACTTGAGCATCCGGTGTATTAGGCTCCTTGTTATCAGATGATAACTTTTGAGCAGACTTAACCTGTTTAGATTCAGCCTTATCTAACTCACCGCCTGTTGACTCAATAGCACCAAGCACGTGCGCAGTCTGACTGTTACCAAAATCGTTCTTATACGATGTGGTAGCCATCTGACGTAGAATCTCATTCATACGAGCAATATACTGCTCAGAACTAGCACCCTCAATCTCACGAGTGAAAGCAGTTGACTGAGCAACCAATCTCACGTTAGACCAAGACACACGCTCGACACCATCAAACAGTCTCGACACAATATCATCGACACAGTCTCTAAGTTGAGCATTAGTACCAATGTTATCAGATGATAACAGCGACTTAATACCCTCGAATACAGACTCCATAGGACTTCTAGTTGACTTCACAGGCTCATAGAACACAGCCTCAACAGGCTCCGAACTAGCACCAATAGTCACCGCTTTAACCTTACGGGAAAAGCCCACCGTCTCACCTACAAGATTAAAGAAAGCCTCTCTAACCCATAAGCCTACGTACTCCCCAACAAGAGCGACCAACACAGCGTGACAGCCGTTCCTTATCGAAGATTGACGGTATAAGTCAGTCCAATAGTTGACCGTCTTAGCGTCATCGATAGCCGTTATTTCGTTATTCATAATAATGTCACTTTCTGGTGACCGTATGAATCACTTGCCTAGATGCGGGGCACGGTAAATAGAGACCATGACACCGACTAGATCATAATTTATTACTAGGTGATCCTCTACGATCACCGGTTTATATGTTCAGTTATCAGATGATAACCGGTAGACAATATGTACTTCATATCTATCTATATATACATAATAGGCATAGATTCAAAAATTTGTCAAATCGTAGAGCATGAAGAGTTTATTACAATCGTAACACAACCGTAACACAAACAACCACTAGGCGAACCAAAAGCATAAACCAAACTTAACAACGCTTGTAAAGTCCGCCTAACGTTCGGTGTTAAGGTCACCTAACAACTTTTGTGAGTCAAGCCTGTTTAAAAGTGTTAAGCATACCTAACAAACACCGTCAAGCACCCCTACCCCATAGCCCCCCCACCCCCTATTCCCGCTTA
>VTLG01007739.1_pt1 | contig 30960 bp, 45 predicted proteins | sample 4694571 | NCBI WGS metagenome assembly VTLG01 (sample SAMN12604809, study PRJNA352737) | marine metagenome | biome: ENVO:00000447; feature: ENVO:00000209|ENVO:00000569|ENVO:01000036; material: ENVO:00002151; isolation source: viral sequences binned using virsorter ...
ATACCACCACTTTTTTTACTTACTCTTGTGGGATTACTTTCATTATTGTAAAAAGATATTGCAACCTCGTTTAATTTGGTTCTTGTATCTTTATCGGCCCAAACAGTATCATTATACTCACCTTCTTCATTCTTTTGTGATGGCATTGAAGTAAATAAACCATTTGATCCTTCTACTATTTTAAATCCCTTAATAGTAAACCCATTAACCTCTAAATCAAAAAATGCTCTCAATTTACCCCATTCACCAACCTTCATTCTACTTACTTTCATTATTGACTATCTCCTCTTTTAAAATCATCTGCCTCTACTTCACTATATATACCATATTGGTATGCTTGAATAAGTTTTAATACACACCTATCAATACCTCTTTTTTCAGCCATTGATCCATAGTAATTGTTTTTACTATTTCTATTATCTGCTTCACCAACTGATGTAATGCTATCAACAACAACATCATTACTATCCATTTTTACCATTGTAATTAAAAATCTACAACTTGTTTCAGATTGATATATTGATTCTATTTTAGATATTTTAATATTTTCCAGTAATGCAATTTTAGTTATTGCATCGTGTGTTAATATCCAATTATCGTGGCATTTCCAAACATCTACCTTACCATCTAATTTATATTTCTTTCCTAAATCACTAATATTCATTATTCTTCCTCACTTATTTTCTTAAATTCTGAATGATCGCCACATTCAGAACAAACTCCCATATCCCATTCATCATCATAACTAAACATTTCATTATGATGTGCATTACAACATTCGCTAACCAACATTATTCTTCCTCACTTTCTATATATTCTGTCCATTCTTTAGTATATTTATATGGACATTCAACTACATCAATAATCATATTTGCATCATATTGATGTTCTTTCACTAACCACCTTAAGAAGAATATAAATTGATAACTATCTACTCTTTCCATTATTCCCATTATATTACCTCACTTTCTAAACCCTCATACCATCTTGGATTTCTTTCTTTATTTTCTACGACTGTATAAAAAAACCAATAATCTCTCTCTATTCCCATTATACTACCTCACTTTTTAAGACATATGCCCTATATCCCTTAAAATTTAAAGCAATATGCACAATGGTTCTATCTATCTTTGCAACTATCTTTGTATCAGTTACAAAATATCCGTCATATAAGTTTGTATCTAAACCTAGATTATCTAGGTATTTAAGTACCTTTAATTCCATAATATGTTACTCCTTGTTTTTCCCTAGTTATTATATTCCTTCTAACTTAATGTTATAATCATTTGCTATTTTTTTTAATAGTATTTTAGTATAATGGATTCTATCACTATCTTCAGATAAATCTACTACTTGCCAAAAATAATCAAGTGCATCTAAACATTCTTTTTTTGATACTTTGTTAATTTGCTTTTTCATTGTTACTCCTTTATTTGTTTTTCCCTAGTACATAGCCATTTGCTATATAAGTAATTTATAATGAAATATATTACCAAACAACAAAAACTTTTAAGTATTTAAAAATAATTATACTGATATATATACAAGAATCCCTATAAAAGAGATCCTTGTGGCGTTCAGTATGAGAGGTAGAGGAAGTTTAAATTTGTTCTGTCAATTTTAACTTAATATTATAGAGGTTTGGAGTTTTTTGGGTTATTTGTAATGAATTGCCTGATAAACGAACTATTGCAAAATTCTGTGGTGATGGATCATCTGCATCTATTTGTAGCATCATAGGTAGGTGTCCACCCATAGTTCTATGCACTACATTTGTATAAAAATCAACAGCATTGTTAATATTATATTCACTTTTAATACCATCTGCTTGTGTAGTATGGTTATCTTGTGCTGTCCAACCATTGCTATTCATCATCATTAATTGATTCATAACTTTTTCAGGTGCTAAACTATCAAAACTAATAGTCCAACTTCTTCTTCCTGATCTTCTTTGAAAGTTATCACCACGTTCACTAGGTGGTTCTGATAATCCAAATGGTTCAGTAATCCAGTTATTTGGTTTTGTCCAATTTGCTGTTGATATTGTTTTTCCTGATATTGTTTGTTTTTGCTTAACACCATAATCAGTTGTTATTGTTTCTGATAAATCTGCATTCTGTGGGAATGTGAAGGATTTTCCCCACATTATATTTCCAATAAGTATTGGTAATTCAGTCCAACTATCACCCTCACTTTGTAAACAAAATCTCATATTCCAAGAATCAGTATTAGGTTTATCATCTAAATTAAACAAACTCCAACCATCATATTCAGGAACACCATTGTGATTGTGATTAACAATAGTTGATGTGCTTATGTTTGTTACACCACCTTGTGTATCATTGTTTGCTTGTATTAATGGTTTTGCTCCTGCTGATGCAAGATTATGCCCTAATATTGCACAAAAATCAAAGTTCCATAATCCTGAATCTATTACATCTGTAAAATTATCTGCTTGTGGAACAATCCTGTATTTCATAACATTATGTTCTCCTGCAATAGGATAAATTGGTGTTATTTTAGATGGATCTAATTGTATCATTTTAATCATATCTTCATCTATATCACCAAAGTTTGTTTGTGTATCATCTAATGCACCATTAGCATATTGCCATAATGGATATGATACATATAATTTTGGTTTTGTAATTGTTTGATAGTAACTGTTGGCCATTATTTTTTCCTTATCTCTCTTGTAGTTGTATATGTTTTTGTGTCTTTATCAAATGTTGTTTTTTTATGTAGATATTTCCTTTTGTTATTATTCCCATCAAAATCTATATTTTCCCAATTATCTCCAAGATAATTCCAATCCATATTTTCCGAAGATCCACTTGCCTTTTTTAGGCTATCCCATATTTGTAAACTATGTTTATTAATATATAAATTATATTTATTTAAATCTAAATCAACAAGCACACAATGTGTTATTATAGCCATACCCCTGTAACTAAATAAATCATTTAATATATTATCATCTTTTATCATTTTTACTATTATAATTTTGTTTGAACCTTTTTGTAATATATAATTATTAGTCAATAAAGATGATACATTCATAGTTCCTGCATATTTAATTTCAATAGCTTGATAATTAATATCAGCATCTATTGATATATTCTTTTTACCAATATTTAAATTTCCTATATATTTCTTTTCTTTACTCATATTATCCAATTAATATGTTCATTAGAGCAACAATATCTATAACATCTATAACATCATTATTAGGCAATCTTCTTTTTTGTGATTCTGATAGTTCTGAATTTCCAACTATATAACTCACTAGCAATACAACATCTGTTACATTTATATTCCCATCACCATTCAAATCATAAAAAGGAATCTCAAAACCACTATCTATATTTGCAGAAGGATTAAAATTCCAATTAGGTATAGGTTCACCATTTGGATATGTATAATTAGAATTAAATTGTTTCATATTGCCAATAATATCATAGCTTTCCTGTTCAGGAAATAAAAATCCGTGTGCTCCATCTGTTCCCAAATAATGAAGTTGCACAGCTTTTATTTTAATATCATTAATCCCTAAATCTGTACTCATTATAATCCACAAAGGATAAACAGGCTGTCCATTTAAATTGTCAACAACACTATAATCAATATCAAATGCTTTTGTATTATTGATAAGAGGGAAATGTATTATATCCCCAACTTCTAATTCTGCATAATTCAATGGTAATGATAAATTAACTTCATTATGAACATTACAATTATTTAATAATGTGTATTTAGCAAACTTATCAACCGTGTTGCTATCCGTGTGATATTTTAAATTAATATCTTTATGTGTATCAATATCTGTACTATCAATATTATAATATTCATATCCACCTGATCCAACATATTCAGAAAATATATCTTCAATCTTTAGTTCTTTATAATTATTATATTTTTTTAACCCATAATCATACCTATAAAACATTTTAATAGATGTAATGACATCTTCTCTTTTTGTTTGATTAAAACTATATTTAATAATATCATTTGTATCTATTACCATATTAATATCTTCATAAGCATATGATTCTCTAATGGTTATTAATCCAAACTTACCATCTGATGTAAATCTAGGATATGATTTAGATTCTTTTAATATTTCTTCTATTAATTTTTTACCATCAGTTTTTTTCCCAACACTAAACCCCATTTGCCAACCAGTATGCAAAAGCCTTGATTCTTCTATACTTTCTATATCATATCCATTATAATCAGGTATAACAATTTCTTCCCCAACAACAACTTCTTCATTATGTTTACTAAACCCCATTTCACCTGTCAATATATTCATTACTATATCAGATGGTTTTGTTACTATGTAAGATGTAGGTATTTCTTCTGGTGGGTTTTCATTTAAATAAAAATTGCTGATATTAATTTCTAAAAAATCTATAAAAATAGAATCACCTTCAAGTGAGCTTAATAAATTGTCATATGTATTGCTGTTGAATAAGTGATTGCTATCATTTGGATATGGTGGTGCTGTGGATAATAATGCTTGATTAACACCTTCAGTAAAATGCTGTGTATATTTATCTATAAAATCATCTAAATATAAATATAGATTATCAACCCAATCTTGAAGTGTTGCATTTTCAGGCAGAATATCCCAATCCATTAAACTATCAGTAAATACAGACATATCAATATTTTGTTGATACCATTGATTTATACCCCAAGAATTATTGCCTGATGTATCATTACATATTAAAAAGAAATCAAAATCATAAGTATATTCAATATGTCTTTGATATACGTATTGATAAAAATATTTTGCCAAAGATTTTACAAAATTTGTTCCATAAGTGCTTGGATTATTTGCGTGTATTCCATTCCAATAAAATTGTCTATGATTTAATTCACCATAATCAATATCAGGGTGCGTTCCACTTTCTGCGAATAAACTCCAACTTCTTGCATTTGTATGTGATAAAGTATGGCCATCTATAATTTGCATTAATCTGCTAGGAAGTAATGCCATATTTACAAAATAATCTTTAAATAATGTATATGAACCTGACAGTGGCCCCATTGGTGTTAAGCTAAAATTATCGTACCACCATTGAGATAATATATCTTCTTTATCAAAACTATTAAGTTTGTTAGTAAATGTATTCCAAAATTCAGGTGATAATTTAGCTATTTCAGAATGTGGATATACTCGTGAAGAATTTTTAGGAAATAAAAAATCTTCAGAATCATATATGGGATCACCAACAAGAGTAGAATATAAGTTTAATGGATCTGCTTCTTCCATATAACTGTCTTTCCACCAGTAATACATAGCTGAATAACATTTACCTCTTATTGCACCAATAGTAGATTCATCTTCAAGTGCTAATATATCACTAAATAATATTTCAGGAATGCCATCTTCTTGTAATGGCATTTCATAATCAGGAGATAATTGTGATGTGAAAAACTCATTTCTTCTACCAACAACAGAAGCATATATTTCTTGTTCTAATACATTTTCAACTCTTACTGAATGTAAAAGGCCTGCATTGTTCATTCTTAACCCCTGTTGCCAAAATTCTCCTGTTTCTAATGGATATTGATTAAAAAATTCAAACATAACAATATGGCTATATTGATTAGATCCACCTGCTAAAGCATTACTAGAATCTCCATAATTTAATCCATTTATTTTTTTAAAATCGCTACTGTCCTCATTAATAGATGCAACTTGTAAATCATTTAATCCATTGTTAGATCCGTAGCTTTCCCAATATCTTGAACCACCACCATATGCAGTATCTTTTGGTATGCTATAAACACATTTATCATAACAAGCACCACTAAACCTAGATGATGTTATAAAAGATTCTAATACACCCATATCAACATCATCACTTGAAATAATACTATTATATTCTTCATATTGTTGTTCTGTTTCTAATATTAGTGCATTTAATCCTGCCCAAGAACTTCTTGAATAATTATGGAATATTTCTGTATATATTTTGCTCACAACAGGTGTTATAAAAAACCCTGTTCTAGAAATAGCTCCCTGCGAGTAATTAGGAATAGAAACCATATCTTCATCTTGATATAATCTCCAATCTGATAAAATAAATGTATTTCCTGCTAGTGTGCCATCAATGTTCATATTCAATAAATCATTACTAACACCATCTTCAAGTTTTAATATAATCCATCTTCCCTCACCATCAGATGCAACCCCTCTTTCAAATGTTCTTACCCCTGTATCAAAATTGCTATCATATGAACCAATGCTATCTTCTGATCTATACCAAATCTTATTATAACCACCATTATCATTAATAGCAGATATATTTTCCATTTCTTCATTATTTAAATCATTATAAGATAAATAGGCTAATAAACCTGAACCACCAGCATATTCATTAACATCAGTAGCATATACTGTTTCAATTAATCTTTGGTGTAGTCCTGTTATATCCCACATATTTGATAAACCCACATCTTCATAATCAGGAGATAATTCAGGTAATATTCTGTCTGATATACTTCCTAATACTGTCATAATTTGAAAAGAAGAATATAATTTATTTTGTAATGTTGTTGTATTTCCTTTGTGATTCCATATTATATAATCATCACCTTCTTTTACATATAAACAATTAGCATAATCATTAGGCTGTTTTTCTAATAAAGATGGTATTCTTGCAGTTACATAGTTTGATGTTGTTGGCTGTATATCAACCAATACATTTAAAAACCTTTGATTATCGTTATCTACATATGGTAATACAGGTGCTTTGTCCACTTTTCCAAAAGTCATAGGAACAACCATATCTTCATCTTGATATGATTTAGGAATATTTTTTGCAATATCTTGGTTTAATCTATCAATAGACATATACGGTACTTGTTTATCTGCTATTTTAATCTGTGTTTTATCTTCAGCAGTAATATCTATCTTTACATCATCAAATTTAATTCTACTAATCTCACCTATATATATTAAAGCACAATCATAATCTCCTTGTGTATCAGAAAAATTAATGATATTAGTTGTTGGGGATTTATAAAACAAATAAAGGTTCTTATTGATGATTCCAGTATTAACATATTCAGATAATTTAGTATTAACATCATAATAGTTATATAGTGTGCAACGCAATCTATTTATTTTTAGTTTTTTGGTATCAAAATCGTTAGATATTTTAACATTGGATACTTTACTTATAGAATTAATAATATCAATAGAATCACCATTATTATTAAATAATTCATCTTGATCTTGTGCTAATGTAAATAACACATTATTATCAGAATCAGTAATAACTATAATTGGTTTTAAAGTTTGATTGGTATCTATTGTATCAAGATTAAAATATTTAGAGAAATTTTGCATTAGATTCCCATATTCTCACCAAGTCGTAAACCTTCTCTAATCTGTGGAATTATACTATCTTCGACAAATGATTCGTGCAATACATTCCCTGATATATTTAATGTTATTCCTTGCCCTTGTGGGCCATCAATATTAGGATCAACAAGTGGAGTAACCTGCACTCTTTCAGGCCCTGAACCCTCACCCACCATCATCATCTGTGGGCCATCTGTTATAAAATCTGCACCATATTGTGCAGCAGTTATACCTGAATATAATTTATCTACCATTTTACCTGCTAGTGCTGCCAATGCTAAATTAAATGGAAAAGCCACACTCTCCATTATCTTCGCTACCAATCCTGATTCAGTTTGTGCTTTATGATTGTTAATTATTTGTGATGCAGTTGTTTTTGATGCTGATTTTTTTTCTTCATCTAGCATACCTAATGCTTTTGCTTCTTCAGGGTACATCTTGATAAATTTCTTTTTATTTTCTTCTTCTTTTTTATCTGCTTGTATTTTTGCAAATTGTGTGCCTGCATATTTATGGTAGGCATCTTCAGTTGTTTCAACACCTGTTTTTAATTGTAACCATTTTTCATATAATATTTCTAACATTTCACCTTGTTCTAATCCTTCATCTGCCACTTGTTGTAATATATCAATAAATTCTTGTGATGCCAACGTTGCTCTTATTTCAGAATCAGTAACTGTATCTAAAACACCACCTACTTCCCTAATACCATCTATTATTTGTTGTTCTCCCATTTTCTCTACTTCTTGCCTATAATCTCTCATAGCAACTTCAGATTCAGTTAATATTTTAAAATGTGTATTATATTGTTCTTCTAATCTATCGTTCCAAGTAAACAATTTAGCCATAGCATTTGCTAATGCAGTAATAGCTTCTGCTGCAATTATAACAGCAGGTGCTAATGCTTCTCCTAATGAAACACTTGCATTGGATAGTGCTGTTGTCATTTGTGCCATTTTACTTGAATTATCTAATGTTTCATCTCCAAGTTGACTAACTAATCTTTGAGATTCTTCTAATGTAGCATTATTAAATGCTGTTTTCTTTTCTGCATCAGTTAATTCTTCTGTTGTTTTTCCTAAACTTTCTGCATATGTTTCATAGGCATCTTCCATATTAACCATAATACCAAGATTATCTAACATAAGTTTGGATTGCCTACCCATTCCAGTAACAAGAGAATTAACAGCATCTTTAGTATCTACTCCTAATGCCTGCCCTAATCTTTGTGCAGTATCAAATAATTGAGCCATTTCCTCATCAGATGAAACAACACCAAGCATCATAGCATTATTAGCTTGTTCCATTAATGCCATATCATCAACAGTACCATTAACTGCTTTTCTTAATTTACCAAGTGAATCAGATGTAAAACCTAATTTTTTACCTAAATTATCAAAACCTCTTTCTAATCCTGCTACCTTACCTGCTTGACGTGTTAAGTCAAATGCAATGTCCATAGCCTTCTTTACAGCATATACAGCAGCAGTTGCTCCTGCAATTTTAGTTGCCATTCCTGTTATAGATCCACCTATACCATCAATTTGTTTTTTAGATTTATTTGCACCTATCGTTTTGACTTCTATAATATGTGTGTTTTTAGCCATTATTATCTTTCTTTATGTTTATCATTATATTTTCTATTTCTAAAAAATCATCTATTACTTTTGCAGGTGTATCTTTTATTGAAGGGAATGGAGGGCAATTAAATGCTTTTGAGTAATTATATTCTTTTATTCTCAACTGTATCTTCCTATCTAATAGTTCTGATGTATTACAGAAAAAAAAGTGTTCTACATATAATTGTTCAGATATGTTTGATATATTGCTACCTTCTAATTGTTCATAGCATTTAATCAACTCTTTATATACATCATCTATTGTTAAAAACTCTTTACGTTTATTATCTACTGGTGATAATGCTCTATATGGATATTCAAACCCATTATAACCATCATTTTTTACACCTTTAATAGAAGCCCATATATTAATATAAAATAGTACATCATCTATTTTTTTTTTGACATACTATCAATAATCTCATTACTTATAGCATAAAGTTCTTCATTACCATATTTATTTAATTCTTCATCTGATAAATCTGTTGCTTTTCTTATAACAGATAAATGAAAACTAAAATTTTTAGGGATATCAGGATCATATATTTGATTCATTATTTCTTCCCTATCAGATAATAATAACTCTTTTAATTCTATCTCAAAAGTTTTTATACCCTTACCACCAACTTTATTCTTACTCATTCCTCTACCTTTCCTAATCAGTCGCCAAACTGATTACTTATTATGCTGTTGTTCCTATTGTAATAACAGGATTTGATGTTGCTGCTGAATCATAAGTAAATCTTAATGGTATTGTTTGTTTCCAACCATCATCATCAAAACTTATCCCTGCTTCATCAACAAATACTTTTGCACCTGTTATTTGAAATACTGTTGTATCTAAATCAAGAGCCATACCTGCTGTATTGTCTATAGCCTGATCAATATGCCCATCTCTTTTACAAGTTAAATTGCCTACAACTTCATAAGTACCAACACTATAACCCATTGGCCTAAAATCATTATCAGGATCGTATCCTATTCTGTTAACAGGACGTGTTATATTAATATCAAATCCATAAACAAGTTGATCCACACCATCTAATGATGTTGTTTGTAAGTCGTGCATATTAAACATAGTTGTTTGTGCTGTTAATAATGTATGTGTTCCACCTGTAAATGTCAAAGCACCTTGTGTTGGTTTATATGCAGTAACAAATGTTGCAGTACCCATAACAACACCACCATTACTTGCAATATCTCCTGTTAATGTTAAGCCTGTACATAAACAAGATGTAAAATATTGATCAACACCTTGTCCATCGTGTCCTGCATTTTCAAACCATAATGTAACAGGTGTTGTATTTGCTTCTCCGTGTCTGTAATCTACAACAGAAGGCATTGAACCAAGTAGAGCATTAGGTGTAGATCCATCACCAAACAATGCTAAACAGATTCTATCTAACATTTGTGCTGTTGAATGAAATGTAATAGAAATATCAAACATTCTATCGTGTCTTTGCCATTTTACCATATCATCTGATTGTGTCATTGAACCTGATCCAACTCTTGATGGTGCTACACTTAATGAATGTTTTTTAATTTCACTAAATGAGAAATCAGTAACAGGTACTTCCAATGTTGTTCCTGCTGCTAATGTTGCTGTACCCATTGTTACTTCCGTTCCTATAACAACACTTGTATTGTTCTTTGTTTGGAATGTTGCACTTTTTGCCATTACTTCTTACCTCCTTTGGTATTCTTTATTTCTGTTAAATGTTCTTTTAAATTCTTTGGAATTTTACCGTTCCATTCAGCAGTTTCACCTGCTAATAATATTAAATGAGTAGATGCAGATAATAAACTATTAAAATTTTCTGTATCATCTAATTCACTATAACTTACCTTTGCTTTAATCTTCATATTACTCCTTATCCCAAGTTGCTTAAATGTTCGCAGGATAAATCCCACCCTGCTATAAAATAATCTTCATATTCTTCATTTTCATCTTCTGCATTAAGTTCTAAATCACCTATCATAACATTATATGCAGTTGTTGAATCTGCTAATGATATTGTTGGATTATCGTGTATCAATGCTTCTAATATACTTACTTGATTTAAAACATAATTCTGAAATTGTGAATCTTTCCTGTTTAAGAAGTAATATTTAACTTCCATATTAAAAGTTCTGTGTTCTGAAAACTTTGTAACATCACCTTGTGCTGAACCTATTGGTATTACTCTAATAAGTTGATTCCCTTTTATTTCACTATCCCAATCACTATATACTGGACATTTCATTTCTGCTCTAATTTTGCTCATTAATGCTGTTAATATGTTTTTCCAATTATTTGTGTATGTTACTGCCATTATCTACTTAACTCTATACTTGCATTACTTTTATTAGTTTGTTTAACGTGGCTACCATATAGCTCTATATACCAAGTTGAACCATCACCTAATGAAGATCCTTGAAATCTACCATAAATACCATTATGTATATGCTGTAATCCACCTGTAATAACTTCTGCATCACTTGTTGTTCCGTGAAGTTGATCATTCCCATAATAACTAACAGTAAACTTTGCAGTTCCATAAGCACCAGTTGTATGTTCTTCTATTTTTAATAAATCATATTTTTCACCGTGATATTCACCTTCCAATTCTACTAAATCCATAGTACCTGTAACACTTCTATGTAAAATCTTTCCTTTTTTATCATTAGCATCTATTTCATTAGATAGTTTATAAATACCATCATTTAACTTATCTATTAATCCTGTTCTTTCAGCATTGGTTACTAATGAATAATAATAATCTGCTTCTTCAGATGCACCTTCTTTTGCTCTAATAAGATTTGATGCTGCGATATAACAAGTTGCTTTAATAATAATAGGATCATATTCTTCACTTATTGAAATAGGATTTGTATTTATATCAACTTGTTTTGATTTTTTTATTGGTGTTGAATATCTTGCATCTATGTAATTATGTAATTCTAAACTTGCATCAACTAATGATTGTTCTAAAAATGATGTAAAATCTTGTCCTATTTCAAATACTTGTTCATTTATTGTAGTTGAAGAATAATTACTATTATAATATTCTACTTGATTTGTTCCACTAGCATAGTACCATTCACCATTACTATCTACTGCATTTGATGTTGATTGTGCTGCTGCTAATTCTTCACCATTAACAAACAAGGTATCAGCATATCCACTATCTCTAAATAAATGAAGATTACCTGATGTTAAACTTGGAAATATTTGCACTTTAGAATCAAAATCATTAACTCTATTGAAATATTTTGTTAAATCTGATATACTTGCATATTTAAAATCTGAAGCCATTTATTCTCCTATCCTAATAATAATAGTTCTACTTTTCCATCTTGTTTTGCATTAACACTTCTTGCTTTTATTTCCTGTATTGAATTATTTGCATTACCTATATATGATACACCACCTGCGTGTGCTGATAATGTATTTGCAGTTATCTTAAATTCAGCATTAGGCAAATGTGAAAAGGCACAATGCCCTTTAGCATAATCTATACTTCCTACAACTAAACCATTATGTTTTAGGTTACCATTACCATCATCAATTAAAAAAGCACTTGTATTTTGTATTTCTTTGCCTGATACAGGATCTTCTATTATTTCTTTCTGTAATGTTGATGCAGGGCCAAAACAAATACTATCTGTTGTTCCACCACCGTGTATTGAACCTAATAAATCAGGCACACTACTTGATAATGCAGGAAATCTACCAACACCAAATGGTGTAGTTCCTGATACATTTGCTATACCAACTCTACTTTCACTATGATTTGAATGTGATGTAACTCTAATATCACCATTATTTAAAGCAATAGTAACTTTTTTATTAAATAAACCTGATGAAGCATCATAAAATTTTTCATCAAATACTGCTTGTATTTTAGGTAATACTGCATTTCCTGAACCTGCAAATGTTGTATCTGAAGCATCTGTTGTAAATGCTATTGCTGTTTCACTTGATACTGAATCAATACCACCTACATTGTATTCATCTACTACTATATGGAATGTATATGTAGTTGATGCTGTTAATCCTGTCTTATCTGATGCTTTTATATTCTGTAATCCCCAATCTAATATTCCATTCCCATAGAATGGCCCTATTGCAACAGATCCAGGCACAACTCCTTTAATCTTTTTATCAGCAGTTCTACCATAACCAAAGAAAGCACCTCTTTGTGAAAAATTACCATTTTGATCTGTTTGACATTTACCATTATCAAATGCTAAATTTTCATTACCTATAAAAAAGTTTAAATCATCATCATCTGAATGTGTTGTTTGTACTGAACCTAATAAACCTCTTTTAACAGTTAATGTGTTTGTTGATATAGATTCTACTTCCATAATTTCAGTACCAATAGCAATTAAATCACCTACTTCAAACCAATCACCATCATCAGTAGCAATAGTAGTTGCATCTATGGCCATATCTTCTGTTACTTGTATATCTGCACCACTATTATAGGTTTGCCCTGAAAATTCGTGTATTGGTATAATTTCAGCACCACTTGCTATATCTTTAGGTTCTATTGCTACTTGGCCAGGCACAGCATTTGCTCCAGATTCGTGTACTAAATCACTACTTGCATTTAATGGTGAATATCCTATTACCCTTGCTGTTGGAAGATAAATAAACTCACCAACAGGCAATAATGTAGTAACCCATCTAAATTCTGTTTCTTCACCTGTTGAATTTTCTTCATTCATATCAACTTCATTAACTTCATCAAGATCTGTTCCACCACTATCATCTCTCCAGTCAGGGTGTCTTAATGATATTTCTAATGCAGTAATACCTACGTTTTTAATAACTATTACTTTTGCATTGTGAACGGTTAAAGCACCAAGATTCTTACTAAATGAAGATAATGTAATAAAAGAATCAGTATTATCTACCTCTTGTATAATACTTGATTTATCTGCATATGGTTTTACAGATTGACATAAATAATTACCATCAGGTGTTCCAACTGATAATTGTATTCCTGCTGTTCCACCACCACCTCTTGTTGACATATCACCACCTATTGGTTTTCCACTAGGGCCTACACCAAAATAAAAATCTTGTGGGGGAAGGGAATTGTGTTCTCCTCTCCAACCACCCCACCATTCTGTACCATCATCAAATACTTGATTTGAACCTCTTTTTTTCTTTCCATATGCCATAAATTTTACTCCTACGTTAAATGATATTTTACTGTTATTGATACTGATGGATTATCTGCACTACTATCCATTCTAAAGAATGCTAATATAACTTTACCTGCTGTCACACTTGCACTATCAACTGTCCAAGTTGATAAATATGCTTGTTCACTACCTGCATTAGTAACATCTGAATTATGTGCTAATAATGTTCCACTTGTTAATGCTGATGTACTACCTGATGTAAATGTATAACTATATAAATGACATCTTGTTGTTAAGGTAGATCCAGCTTCTAATCCTTCTAATGAATATACACCATCTATTGATATTGAATCAGGAAGATACCACATCATAGGAACAAGTAAACTTGCATCTGTTCCTGCTCCATCTGCTGTTGTAAATGTTGTTGCAGGTTCTCCACTTGTTCCAAATGTTATGTCCTCTTGTAGAGTAATACTTTGCATCATACTATTAAATGGTATAGGATAATGAGTATCTGCTGCATAATTCGCTGAATTACCTGATGATACACCAAATGTTGCATATTGAGTATTAACGTGTTTATCTAATACTTTAACTTGACTGTTAGTTGTATCTGCATTTATCATATAAGTACCAGTACTGGATCTAACTGAAAAAGCACTAGTATTATCAGTAGATGAAGTTACAAGGCAACTTCTATTAGAAACCTTTAAAGATGTAGATGCACCATTACCAGTTTCAATATCCCTTGCAGTATTATCCACACCATTATTACTGTTGCCTATTTTTAATAAATCTTTATATGTATCTGCTGGTGATTTGTTTGTTAAACTCATAAATTTTTCCTATTATTTGTATTATAATATAATATAATATAAATTTTATAAAACATATATTTTATTCCCCAGTATAATTTGTTGTAGGCAACGCAATAGCTTTTACTATAATTGGTGGAGAATGTGCATTAAGCCTATTAACACCGTGATAAATGTACGCACTTGCACTACTTGCTTTTGCTGCAATAAAATATGTATATGATGTTCCTGCTGTTAAACCCGTAATATACCATCTTATATTATTAACATATTCATCTGATTCATCTATGGTTACACATTTAACATCATAAGTTTGTATTGCAGCTAATTCATTATATGTAGCATTATCAGATAATGCAAAATTAATTGTCCTACTTAAAGCATCAACTAATGCACTAAATACAATTTCAACATTACCACTTGGAGGAGCAACAAAAGTAACTTTTACATCATTTCCTGCATCTGTTTGTAATACAGTCATACTAGTTCCTATTGAAATACTATCATTTCCTGCTGTAGTATCTAAATTTCTTAAACAAGTATATCCAAGTATCATACCTGCATAAGCACTATTTGTAGAACTAAATTGTGTACCACCCTTCTCGGCAATAAAATTACCTGAAGCAGAATTTAAAGTAATATCTCCATCTACATCTAATGCAAGATGCCCTGCTTCACCATCATCATCTGTTGTAGTAAATGTTGTTGATCCGTTTGCACCAACTTGAATAGCAAGTTGATCACCAGTATCTGCTGCGTTTCGAAGCATAAATCTGCTATTCGCTAAATCAAATACAACTTGATACAAAACACTCCCCTGAATATATACATAATTATTATCTGCATCTAATACAATATTACCTGCTGCTTGTAATTCAATACTTCCATTTGTTCCTGTACCACTACGTACTGTTCTTATATCCATATTTGCTTGTGGATCAACACTTATATAAGCATAATCATCAGTATCATAAGAAAGTTTTATTTGTCCCCAACTATCAACAGCAGCAGGGATTGATGTTATATTTAAAGTATTACCATCAAATATTAAATTTGATTCTGATTCAAGTTTTGTTGAGTTATTTTCTGAAATTGTTAAAAGTTCATTAGAACGTGCAAATTTATTTTTAACAAGAATTGGTACATCTTTATTTTTTACTTTTAGTGTGCCGTCTATGTTTACATCATCTTCTGATATTTGAATAGGGGTATTCTTTGTAGAAACCTTTAATGGTTTAAGTTTAGATTCTAAATTACTATCATTATCTAACTGAACAGGGTTACGTCTTTTACCTTCAAAAATACCCCTTAAATGTCTTATTATATCAGACAACCTCATTTACTACTTCTTTCCCTTAATAGTATTAAATATTGGTTTTAAAACCATATCAAATATTACATCATCTGATTTTGTTGGGGATAATCTTACTACTTTTTCTATTACATAAAATCCAAGTAAAACATACTCCCAGTTACTAATTAAAAATTCCATATTATTCTAACTCCTCTTTATTTGTTGTTATTAGTTTGATTCCATTAAACCATACTTCTATAACTTCTAATCTTGAATTTAATTCTTCATATGTATCTTCTTTAAATATAGGTTTATGTGAATCTTTTTCTAATCTATCCACCCTTGCTGATAATTCGTGAATAGATAACCTTATATCATTTAATACATCTTTTGTTTCTTGATCCATTAGAATTTGTAATTAAATCCAAGTTTAATGTCGTATTCTTCTTTTCCGTAGAAGTTTTGTTTATTACCCTCAATAAATACCCCAATATGCTCATTTAAGTTAGTGCCTAATAGCAATCCAACGTCATATTGCACATCATCTCCATTGTAAGCCTTATCAGTAAAGCCAAACGACTTTGGATATGAATTTACCCAAAGATGTGTATAAAAGTTTTCAGAACCTAAATACATATCTAAACCAACTACAATAAACCCTTCTACTTGCCACTCTTTATCTTCATTATCTTCATTATACATATGTACAATATGGTGATAATGATAATCATAAAACTCTTGATCTGAACCTGCTACATAATTACTATCAGGATCTTCCCAATAATAATTAATTCCTTCATAATAATAAATCCAATATCCTTCTTCTGTATAAGCATCTGTTTCAATCCAAACATAATAATCATCTATAATTCCATTTTCATTTAAATCATTTTCAGGTATCATATAATCAGTATATCCATAATCATAAGCAAGTTCCCACCAAGCACCATCATAATCTAATATTGCAGGGTGGCCATATACTGGGTGGCCTTTAATTGCATATCCTGATGTAAAATCAAACCATAAAAACTTTGTTCTCCATCTAAAATCCATTTCTGCAAATTGTAAATCACGGCTTTCCTTACTAACATATTTAAATTTTGTAATAAAATTATTGTTACTCCACTTTAACCATAGATGACTATCTAAAAATTCCAAACCCCTATTTCTTGTTGCATCTACATTAAATAAATATTCCCAACCATTAACTGCACCTATTGTTGCTTTATCTGTTAATGATGATTCACCTCCTGTATAAAATCTTTCCCTATCTTGATAACCAAATAATGCTATCTTTCTTAATCCAAGTGAATACTTATAATCATTCTCAACAAATTCTGTATTTAATACAGGGGTATTTGATGATAAAGAAAGATACATAGTCGCATTGTTAAAAAAATTGCAGAAGCATAAACTAACAAACGTAACCACATATATAAAATAATTCCTAAATCTTCCATATAGTTCTCCTTTCATTAAAATCTACCCCCTCCTCTCTTTTCTACCTTAACCAATCTATCTTCAAATGTTTCCAAACTGCCTTTCATAGCATTAACATTCTTATTAATATTATCTATTGCATTTTCTAAACCACTTAAATCAACATCAGGTATATCAATCTTCTTATTTTTAAGTTTATTAATCTCACCTTTGATATATTCTAAATCTGAAGCAAGTGGCTGTAATTGTTTTACTAATTCTTTTATTTCTTCAAACATTTCATCATATTCATCTAACTTATATGATATTATTTTTAAATCTCCCATAGATTTAATACCTTCTATTTCTTTTACGACATAATTATATTCTAATCTATTGGGTGAATTATTTGATTTAAGTTCTGATATTGATGCGTCCATTGTAAAGTAAGTAGCACAAGCTGATACAACAATAGCACCTAATGTTGCTACAAATTTTAGATCCATTGTAAATTTACTTCCTTCTCCTATTTCTGTTGCCATTGGCTTATTCCCTCTTTCTTGATTTTTCTGTACAGCTTTAATTGCTTGGTTTAATTCTGTTCTTGTTATAAATCCTAAATCTAAACAACACTTACCAAACTTATTTCCACTAACTTCGTGTTCCAGTTCAGCTTTCTCACGTTGCTTTTGAGTAATTTTATTTTTCTTTAATAAATAATCACCTATATTCATACTACTACCTTAAATATTGTTGTTCCTTGATTGATCTTTGCACTTGATTTAGCATTATAGGCAGATAATGATTTATCTATATCATAACCTTCACCATAATTCTGTAAATCTATTTTAATACCATCTCTATTACCATTGTCATAGAAGATATAACAATTCTGTGATGCTCTACCTGATAAATTCAATGCTTTTTCTGAATAATCATTAGCACCTACCATACTACTACTTCTTGAATAGTTATCACCAACTCTTGCAGAATGAATATGCCCGAAAATGATGTAGTCAATCCTTGTGCCACGCATTTTATACCTTCCGATCATTTGAGTAATAGATGATTCTATTGCTGTTCTTTTTATTGCACCATTTCCGTGCAATACTAATAAATTCTGTCCTGCTACTTCTACTACTATTTCTGTTGGATCACCATCAATAAAATTTATATCAGAATCTTTAAATAAATATCTCAATGTTTGAAATATTGTATAATCATAATTATCTGATGCTATTATTGATGCCCAACCCCAATCTTTTTTAACTCTACTTTCATTACCTGTTACCATACACACAGAAACATTAAAATTGCTGTTTAAATGCAAGATTACCTGTTGTAGTATATCAACAGCTAGGAATGTTGCTTTTGCTCTATTAGTAGCCATTTGTAATAACTCATCTAATCTTCTATCACTATTGAGTAAATCACCTGATTGAACCATTAGTACATTGGTAATTCCCATAGCTTTGAAATATGTAGTTGCCCTATCTACAAATAACTTACATCTTGCAGATGCAATACTAAAATCATACTTGTTATGTTCTAAATTAACTAACTCGTTAAAATGAACATCAGAAAATTGTATTACACCAACTGCACTATTATCCTTTTTATGTTTTATAACATATTTAGATAATGTATTATTTTCAAAAATCTTTAATAACTTCTTACTATATTTAGAAACAGCATTTTCAACTCTTGCGTGTTCCCTGAATGATTTACGTTCTATCCTGTTAAGATCCTGTGCAGATTGCTTTTGTTTAGCTAACTTTACATTCTCTTTAAGTAAATCAAAATCTTCTATTACATTAGTTGCTCTATGCCCACAAACCTTACATTCATATCTTTGCCTATCCTTATACCAGCCACTTTTAATCATTCCTGCATTATAGCATTTAGGACAAACTATTTGATTAGGCATATTACTCCACGTTTTTTAATCTATCACTTAATTCTTTAGCACGTCTAGGTGTATCATCTCTTGCCCATTTACTATCAAGCATTTCAACTGATGCACCTTTGTAATCTTTGTTTGCTAGTAGATATATTGTTTTCTTGAATTTACTAAATGCAGTAACACCTAATTGATAATTCATATTCATTACCACATCTTGCACTTCTGTGGGTGCAGGTAGAAACCAATCATACTTATCTGCTAATATATATTTTAGGTTTTGCAGTTCTTCCAGTAACCATTCTTCTGCTTGTTCCTGTGTAACCTTTAGATACTTAACACGTTGTCCATAACCAATAGTATCATATCCTGCTGTGCATTGATATACAACAGGGCTGAAACCTTCGTGCTTTTTAATATCATCTATTAAGGGCATTAACTCAATGACCTTGAATATTTATTAGGCTGTGCAGGAAAAACTACATCTACACCACACGCAAGGACTGCTGCATTTGCAGCAAATATTTTATCAGTTGATGCTTTTCTAATAATAACAGTATCAGATCCATCTAATGAAAATGTACCTAAATCAGTTCCATCTGATGAATTTAATGTTACAAGATATTCTGTCCCTGTTGCTGCTGTATTATGTAACCTTACAAATTCTGAACTCCCAACATTTGAAGAACCTGAATCATCTGTTCCTAGTGCTGCTTCAGTTGTTTTTGGTGTAAAAATAATATCCATAATTACACCTCCTCTACTTTACAGCCTTTAGATTCATACATTTTAATTTCTGATGCTTCTAATGTATCTCTAAATATAACATTACCATTTAATTTAGTTACTTTAAATTTTGTAACTTTTTTAGTTTCTTTTTTAGTTTCTTTTTTAGTTTCTTTCATTTATACTCCTGTTAAGATTTTATAATATTACCATTTTTATCAAAACTTACTCCACCAAAAAAACCTAAATTTTCTGCACCTTTACCTTTTTTGCTTCTTTCAATTCTATCTGATACCTCTTGCATATAATCCATATACTTCATTTCTGAACCTTTGTAATATGCTTTCTGACCTTTATCTTTATCTTCCGTTAAACATAAATTATTATTAGGATCAAGTTTACAACCAAACTCCTCATTATTAAGGTTTCCTATATCTTTTTTAGGTTTTGATTTTTTAATTATATTCTTTTTACTTGACATATTTATTTATGATAGGGTGGTAATCCGACATACCACCCCATCATTACGATTATTAATAACTGATATTATGAAATTTCAGTATGTATTTCAACACCGTGTAGATCAACTAATTCACTAACAGCCCAATAGCCATTAGCAACTAAATTAGTTGAAGCACCAAGTTCATTTCTTTCAGTTCTGATTTCAATGAAGTTACCTGCACCAAAATCAATGTAACCTGCACCTAATGCTGATTTAGCATATATAGCACCTTTTTTTCTACCAGTAGCACCATCAATTACTTGAGGTGAAGTGAAGAATGATATACCTGCGAGATTTGTTACAAATCCTGCACCATAAAATTGTTCACCTACTGAAGCTGCACCACCGTGTGCAAAAGCACCAACACTTGAAGCTGTTGCTGTTAATGCTAATTCATTAGATAAACCAAATGAACCATAGATTTGTTGTGGGTGCAATACTGCACTATATGGTCTTGGAGCATCATTAGTTTCCAATGAAGCTACTGCGTCCATAATATCAAGAAACCTTAAACCATCATCAGTTCCTTTAGATGTTGCAAATCCATCATACAATGCACAAATATTTGCATCAAATTCTGCTGCAACTGCATTACCAAGTACCTGCCCTGCATTTACCATTAAAGCATCATTGTTACCGTATGCTGCAAGGTCTGTTACTCTTGCATTAATGTGATTTCTTAATACTTCAACATTTGTCGCAGCAGTTGTAATACTTGTTGCTGCTACTTCTGTATCTTCATCACCTGTTGCTTCATTTTCCACATCTGTTGCAGCCAACTTTGCATATACAGGGAATTGTACTGTGTTTGATCCTTGTACTGCTGGAGCCATTGAAATTGTTTGTGGTGTTACTGAAGCCTTGTTAAATTGAACGATTGCTGCTGCAATAGTTTTACCTAAACCACCTGCTGCAACACCGACATCTGTGTTTGCCATAAAACACTCCTAAATTTTAATTGTCTTTCAACTGCTTGTTAGCCTTCATTTTGACAATTTTATTTAATAAAGTTAGTAGTATCTTCTGCTATTGCTTTTTCTGCACCCTTTGGATCTTTCATAGCAAATTCTTCCCAAGAAGAATAACCACCCATATCACCTGCTTTGCCTGTTGTGGCTCTTGCTTGTGATGTTGATGGTGCATTAACATTAACAACTCTATTAACATAAGTTTCTAGTTTATTCAAATCAGCCAAACCTTCACCAATAGATTTATCTTCATCAGTAGTAAGTTTAGACATTAAGGATTCACGTTTTTCAGCTTGATAAGTATTCCATTGTTCAGATGATGTTTTAAATTCATCTCTTTCTTTAGTAACAATATCTAATGCTTCTTTCAGCTTACCATCTTCAACCATCTTGGCTTCTGCTTTAGATTTGTTATCTGCATTCATCTTATCAATCTGTGCTTGTAACTTTCCAATCTGTCCTGCCATTTCATTCTTACTGGCTACTACTTCCTGAAATCTATCATATGGAACATTTTTATTGGCTTCTGTGCCACCTTTATTATCGTTGTTTGGTTCAACGTTAGTTTGACTTTCTACTTTATTTTCTTCTGACATTTTTACTCCTTCTGTGGATATTTATTGAAAAATCTTACTATAAATATAATTTATTTTAAATATTATAAAAGTATTATTTATTTAACCAATTCTGTGCCTTGTTATGGTATCACCACCTAATCCTTCTTTATTAATAAACTTATCTGTTTCTTTTTCTAAAAGTTTTGCAACTGCTTTGGGTAGTGCTTGTTCTTTAGTAGATAGCAACCTACCACGTTTATTTAACGATTCAACAACTTCACCCTTTGAACTCCAACCCATCTCAAACCCTGTTGCTGATGTTTTATATACAGTACCATAATCTATTAATAAACCCCAGCTTACTTTTGGTGAATTTATTTTACCCTTTTTTTGTCTAGGTAACTTCCCTGCTTTTTTTAATGATCCATATGGTTCTGAATATTTTGAAGAAAATGGTTTGTTATTTACATCTAATGCTTTAGTGAATATATGTGTTCTATATGCATCTCTTATCTGTGTACCTACTTCTCTAAAAAATTTATGATTAAGCATATCCTAATCCTCTTTCTTTGTTTTTTCAAATGGAGATGGTAGTCCTCTTTCACCTGCTTCTTTAGGGTTGGTAAATTCTGATTTCTTACCTGCTACTTCCCATTTATGCCTACAATTATAACCACCACCATATGTTAAAGAATATCTACCATCTTCCATTCTTAATATTTCGCTTTGTGTTACTTTATCTGCTGACATATATCTAACACATATATCTCTTGTTTTACCATCTAATGGCCCTATGTACCAATACAATGTATCATCAGGTTCTTCTTCCATAATACTTGCAGTAATTGATCTTGAATAATTATTTAATGATGTAGTTATTAATGTTTGAACTTGTGCAGGACTTAATGTAGCATCAGTTATATTAGCAACTACTTCTTGTGCTGTTAATCCTGTAAATGAACCCAATGCTAATTGCTGTTGTACTTGTGCAGATAAGTATGGTAGATAAGAATCCCATACATCTTCATTCATTTCTATTAATACTTGTATTTCTTCTTCAGTCATTATTAACAGGTGGCTTAATATCTTCTAATACTTCAATGTGTGCATTTCTGTATTCTGTTTTGATATTACTTAATTTAGTTTTAATAACTTCTTCCATATTTAATTCTTTTAATGCAGATCCAACTTCTTTATTAGATAAATCTTTTGTTGCTTCTAATAATGTTTCAACAACTTCAGTTATACCTTGAACATACATAGAAGATATTTTACTTGCTACTGCATCTACTTTCTTATCATTAATCATTGTTGTACTGGTTTAGTTAGTGCATCAAGTAATGGATTAGCAGATGGTGTTTCTTCTTCAGTAGTTACTGGTGCTTTCTTTTCAGCTAATATTTCTTCTGCTTCTTCTCTTGTTAAATCAGGATTCTTTTGCATCATAATATCTGCTAAATCAATCAATCCTTTAGATAGTTCCCAATCCCATTTAGCACGTTGTTCATCATCAGATAATACATCTACTGATTCACTAAAATCAACATCTTCTAAATCACCTGCATCTTTACCTTCTTCAACTGCTATCATCAATCTTTCAAGTTCAAACAATTTATATTCTATATCTCTCCAACGTGTTATATCTGATTTCCTGTCATCAGTTAATTCAATATTTCTCATCTTCAGGGCCACACCACTTGCAGCAGATGTTCCCTCAACAAATGATATAGGGAGATGGTAGTTTTGTGCTAACATTTTATAAGATGATTGTATTGAAGCATCTAGGGCAGGTATTGCATTTGGAGGAGATACTATGCTTATGCTACCATCTACACCCATATAATTAATTTTGTCTTGTCCAACAACCATTGTATCTTTATCAATACCACTACCATTAACAAATAGATAACCAAATGATTGGAACATAACATTAGCATTCTTATTTGTTTCTGCTACATTGATTGCAAGATTAGTAGATATTAAATCATTACTTGCATTGGTATCTAAATAACTAAATTCAGGTTTACCTTCTCTAAAGCACTCAATAAATGGTAGCACACCATATGGATTAACCATATCAGGATTATCATCAGTTGTATATGTTTTGCCTGTATCATCAAATGTAAATGTATTCTCACTATCCCAATAAGCCCATAAATCAGGTGTAGCATCTAACACCGTTGCTTTAGATGTAATAGGATATACAATAGCTTCAGGCTTTAATGGATCTTCACCAAAGATAGGTTCATAATCAGATATAAGATCATATTCAATAGTACCCTGTCCATCTTTATCTATTCTCCAGCAGGGTTTAAGCAATACAGCATCAAGCAAGTTAGTGATACGTTCCAACCTTTGCAGTTTTAAATCTTTCTCAACAAAGAAATCAACAACATCTTCATTAGAGTATGTTCTAATAGGTGGTGTCATATATACCAATGATACTCTATCTATAACACGTTTAGTGATATTGATATTACCAGTAACAACCTTGTTAAGTGTAGATGCACTAAAGTATTTAGATGTATAACTATCAGTTTTACCATTATAATAATCTAATGCTTCATATCTTGATTGTTTCCATAAGTTCTTTTGTTTTTGTTTAACATCAAATTTTGACATTAAAACTGCCAGTTCAGCCATATTTGGTATCATCTATCTTGCACTCCTATCATTGGTTTTGTTACAGGGTATTCCCAATTAATGAAATATCCAAAGGCATCAGACAAGTGTGTTAAATACTGATTGCTTTTATCTATTTCTCTAGTTCCTTCTTTGTTTGTTACTTGTTCTAAATCTTTTATTAATCCTTTACAACTCTTATCAATCTTAATATTATTCTTTGATAATTGGTTATTAACAGCATTAACTCTATTAATAACTCTTGGATTGATATGAGCAACCTTAACTATAAACTTATTCTGTCTTATAATAGATATATCACTATACCTTGCTGATGAATTTTTAGCAGCACCTGTTGCATCAGGATATGAGTAATATATATTATTAGGGAACATTTCCCTGATAGTATCACACATTCTTTGTGTTGGTAGATCACCATCACCTGCGTGTGTTAATGTTATTTCTTTGATAACGTGTATTTCACCATTTGGCTGCATTTGTGAGATTGTACTGGATAAAGGATCGTTGTTGAAGTCCATTCCAATTCTGATTGGTAGATTGGGGTTATACTTACATTCTCCAACGTGCTTATCTCTTTTAAATCCATAATATGTTGCTCCTTGTGTTAGGTTTACAAAGTTACCATTAATGTATGCTTCTAATAACTTATCATCATAGTTATCTTTTAATGATTGTATATATGATTCAGGTAGATATGGATTATCAGTTGTTTTACCGTGTACCAATAACTTGTTATCATTATATTCTTCTACCATTAGATGCCAAGTATATCCAAATCCTTCAGGTGTTGTTGTTATATAAAGTACAGCATCATCACACCCTCTTAATCTACCTAATGCTTTCTGTACAGTTATTTCTGCTGTTTTAAAGTTCTCAATATCTAATTCATCAATACCAACATAAGTATATGATGATCCTACAATTCTTTGTGGATACCTTGTTTGGTATATCTGAATGTTTCCATATATAGTTCTAAATTTATGTGATGCAATATTATAAGTATATGGTACACCATTACGTTCCAGTATTTCTTTAAATGGTTCTACAAATACTGAATCAGCAAGATTGTATGTTGGATATAATATTAATCCATTACTTTTACCATCATTATTAATTTTAGTAATTAAATTAATAAATGTTTCTTGTAGAAAGCTAAATGTCTTACCTGAACCAAATCCACCAACATATGCTTTAATCCTTGCTTTCTTCTTATTAGTAAGGAAATCCCATTGAGCAGGGAAGTAATTATCTTTGTGTAATGTTAATGGTTTAGATTTCATCAAAGTTTATTTCTGATATAGGTTTTTGTAATTCAAATTCCTGTTTTTCTACATACCCACGTTTCTTGCCCTTTGTCTTTAAAAAGAATATAATAGATGTTGTATCATACTTATCTATCTTCTCTAACAATCTATTTTCTGCAAGATCCAATAATGATTCTTCTACATTCTTGCATTGTTCTTCAAATTCTACATCATCATCAATCCACCTGTAATAAGTTTGCCTAGATATTTTAGATGATTTACAGGCTTGTGATATGTTTCCTAGATTGTTTTTTAATGCTTTTAAGAAGTTATCTTTTTTAGTAGAAGATGTAACATTTGTAACTTTAGTTTTATTATTTTCTGTATTTTTAGACATATATCAGTATTGTAATATAATATAATATATGAATTTTAAAAATGTTATTTAGAATAATGTTCCTTGTTTTGTTAAGTTATCTATCCGTTCTTTTGCTTTATTATAATATTCTTCATCTATCTCTACCCCTACTAAATCAACTCCAAAGTAATGACAAGCAACTGCTATTGATCCACTACCAAGATGTGTATCTAATATTTTTTGTCCTTTTTCTGCATAGTTTTTTAATAGCCACTTATATAATTGTACAGGTTTTTGTGTAGGGTGTATTTTTGTTTCTGCTTTTGTGTTTCCCTCTAAACCACCATAATAAGGAAAATCAAAACATTTAGCAACTTTGTTAAAACTTGTATATGCAAATTCACCATCACTAAAATTATTAACTGGTTGATGCTTATACCAAAATATAAAGCCCTTACAACCATTATTCCATAAATAAGGGAAATAATTACCACCCCATATAATTTGATTCTTACTTACTCTTTTTAATTCTTTAAAATAATCATCTGTTGGTATTGCATTATCCCAATTAGAATTTTTGTATTTATTTGCTTTATACCTATCTCCATTACTTGCTTTATTTGTTCTGTTATATGTACTAAAATCTATACCATAAGGTGGATCTACAATAGCCAAATCAAAATGGTTATCAGGATACCTTTGCATTATATTCATACAATCATCTAAAAAAATATTAATCATACTTTCTCTCTTATAATTATTGTTTCATATTTCTTACCAATATGTTGTTCTACTTTTAGATCAAGATATTTAGGTGCATCGTCCCATATTAATTTTTCTTCACTACAAGCATCTAATAATTGCTTACAACCACCTACTAAATTATCATAATCCAGTAACTTCTTTCTATAACTAATAATAGTTAATGTAAATTTCTCACCTACTTCTGCTTCTCTAATCTTTCTTAATTTCATTTGGTTTCTAACAAACAATGCCCATATCTGCTTACATCTTCTTTTAACGGCCCAATGTTTTCTATCTAATACATTCCTTGATTCTATTTTATTTTTTAATGTTAAAATATCATTTTGCATATATTTCCTTTACACTTTCATTGATGTTTATATATCCTACTAATTTTTTTATTTCTTTTTTATCGGCAAATTCTGTTTGTTTGGGCATATCTTTCCAAGTCCAATTAAAATTATATGATGATGATACAAGTTTTGTGATGTTAAACACATATATCTTTCTACCCATTTTAACTGCATATATAAATTGTTTTTTAACTAATTGAGAATACAATATGTTATAACTAAACTTATCAAATTCAATAATAGTATCTTTATAAAAATCATCTCTATATTTAATTTCAACTATATAATAAACATTTTCTGCATCAAACCTATTATACTCATATTTATCTTCAATAAGCTCATCTGTTAAAAAGAAGTTATTTAATTTATTTAATATTGCTCTTTCTTTATTTTTCATTTATTTTTTTTAAAACCATACCATATTCATTTATTCTATCAGGGATAGATAAGTTTTTTTTTCTTATTAATTTTGTTTTTTTAAATTGATTGAAATTAACTTGATGATGATACCTTCCAAATTTTGTAGTTACAGATGCAACATCAGGGTGTTGTTTTTGTAATGATTCTGCAAACTCTAATCTCCCATCTTTATACACTTCATCTGTGTTACCACCTTTCATTGTCATTGTTGCAGCTTTATCTTGAAGAAAAGCATTAAACAAAATTGTGCAATAATTATCTTTTAAAACTCTTAATGATAAATCTGTATCTTCATTATATTTACCTCTCCATCTATGATTGATGCTGTTTTTTATTAATGTGCAAGAATAAATCCTAGTATTCAATATATAAGGAGGCCTTTTACACCAAGAAGTTGCAAAAAAACTATATTGAAACCCTGATAATGCAACATTTTCATATCTATCAACAAAGTTTTCTGCTACTTTGAAAATTGTACCTGAACCAACAAGATATTTATTGTTATTATTATATCTTCTAAATCCCTTTATATTATCATCAAGAATCCAATGTTTTTTAGCCCCTATTGATATTGAGTGTTCCCAAACCCAGTTTCTTGCAGGTATTGATCCACTCCCTAAATTTTTAAAAGGCAAAACTAATATTTTATTTTTATCTATAACTTTTGAATACATATCATATTCTTGTGGTTCTATAACTATATTATATGGAACATTCATAGATTCTAAAGCCTTGCTTGTTAATCTACTTTCCCATCTCCCTTTAGAAATAATATAAACAGGATATTCAGGATTCATCTTCATCTATGTAAACTTTATCATTAAAATATGTCTTTAGATTTTGCTTTGGAAACCAATAGGTATTATAAGATGATATTTTTTGATTAATTAGTTTTTCAAACTTATCTAAATCTTCTTGGTTTTTAAAATTAATTGTAAGGGCTCTGTAAATAGTTTGTTTTTTTTGCACAAATTCAGGCATATCTTTCCACTCTCTATCACAATCATTAATTAAAAATGAATCTTCAAATAAGCTTGCTTGATCTTTTTCTAAAGCCATTTAATACCTCTTTCTTTTTCTTTCATTAAAACCATTTGCTATCTTTTAATGCTTTCTTTCTTTTTTCATTATGCTTTTTCACTTTATTCTTAATACACTCTTTACATTGGCCATATTTAATACCATTATAAGTTCTTTGTGTTTTTTTAGTAAGTTCTACACCACAATCTGTACATTTGGTTTTATCTTTTGCAGTTCTTTTAGGTAAATTAATCATTCTTTCCTTTCAGGTAGTATCGAATCAGAACAACAAACACTATCACCTCTTAAATCAAATTCTTTGTAAAAACTACTTTCATTACACTTATTACAATATCCTATATAATGCCCTGATGTTGTTGTTTTATATCCAATAACAGGTTTCTTTGTTTTAATATTCCAATCTTTCTGATTTTTTAGCCACTTACTTAATCTTCTTTTAATATCAAATGTTTGTTGCATCTCAAACTTCATCTTCTTACCTGCTATATTCTTTTCAGTCCAATAATTACAGAAATCATCTATAATATCAGGTGCAACTACTGGTACAAACTTTAAACCTTCAGCCAAAACTTTATTGATAAACTCTTGTTCTTTATTATCATTATTATCATTATTATCATTATTGTTTGTTTTTGTTTGCGTTTTGATTGCAGTTTGATTGCGATTTGATTGCGTTTTGTTTCCGTTTTGCAAACCCTGTAACTCTTTGTAATTATTAATAGTTATATATGTTGATATTGCATTGGTTTTAATTTCAATCATACCATCATTTTCTAACAATTCTAAAAAACTTCTTAACTTTGTAGATCCCCAATTAAACTCTATCATTAACTTCTTTTGAGATGTTAAAAAACTACCTTTTTTTATATGTATTAATTGATTACCAATAACTGCTTTATTATCTTTATGATTAGCTTTCAATAGCATATAAACAAATGCTTCAAACCTACTATATGCTCTACCCCTAGTTAATATAGGATTATCTAATATCTTCCTATGTAATGAAATCCACCCCTTACTCATATTTTACTCCAGTAATATCTTCTATCATTATTCTATGTTTTTTAGATGGTTTATGTTTACCATCAAGCCAACCTTTAACAGCAGCAGGTGATACATTACATTTCCTACCAAGCCAACTCATACTTCTTTCATTTAAATCTAACCATATTTTTAAATCCATTATGTTTTCCTTTATTTTAGGGAAGGAAGCAACAGTTACGTGAGTAACATTTGTGGAATGTGGGTATAACTGCTGCTCCCCAGTTTATCATCTACACACTAAAACGGTATTCCTTCATCTTTATCAGCATAACTATTAGATTTATTCAATCTATCTGTTTCAGACATACCACCACTTTTTTTACTTACTCTTGTGGGATTACTTTCATTATTGTAAAAAGATATTGCAACCTCGTTTAATTTGGTTCTTGTATCTTTATCAGCCCAAACAGTATCATTATACTCACCTTCTTCATTCTTTTGTGATGGCATTGAAGTAAATAAACCATTTGATCCTTCTACTATTTTAAATCCCTTAATAGTAAACCCATTAACCTCTAAATCAAAAAATGCTCTCAATTTACCCCATTCTCCAACTTTCATTCTACTTATTTTCATACATTATTCTCCTTTTTAAAATCATCTGCTTCTTCTTCTGAATAAACACCCCATTCATAAGCCTTTATTAATTTCAGTACACATCTATCTCTACCACGTTTTTCAGCCATACAAGCCAAATATCTTGATGTACAATTACTTTTATCTGCTTCACCAACTGATATTACCATATCTATAACATTACCATCTTTATCTTCTCTTACCATTGTAATTAAAAATTTAC
>VTLG01009486.1_pt1 | contig 30954 bp, 51 predicted proteins | sample 4694571 | NCBI WGS metagenome assembly VTLG01 (sample SAMN12604809, study PRJNA352737) | marine metagenome | biome: ENVO:00000447; feature: ENVO:00000209|ENVO:00000569|ENVO:01000036; material: ENVO:00002151; isolation source: viral sequences binned using virsorter ...
CAAATTTGGCATAGTACCATTGACTACGTTTAAATCGGAACTCGTCGTTAAACATATAAAATCCGTTTTCAGAGCAGTTGGCGATAATTCTAAGTTTTGTCCTAGAGTTCTTGTTCGATAAAAATGGTTTCCAACCCCATTCTGGCAATAGCAAGAAAAGTTCTTTAATCAACTGAAGTCCTCACAGAGTGCTGGGTAATTCCTACGATGTAGTCAAGTAATGGCGAAACAAATACAATTTGTCTAGTTATCGTGATGGATAGCTACTGATGATGCCAGTCGCATTTATTAACTAAAAAGGAAACACAATGACAAAACCAATATATAACTCTGATGGTATTAATATTAACTATGATGCAAGAGTAGATGTAAAAACTGATGGAAAATATTTCTTCAGATTACAAAATGATGGCATTAAATTTTTCAATGAAAAAGTTTACGGAAAGTTTAGTGAATCAGCTTGTGTAGTTCAATGTTATATAAAAACAAAAAAATATGCAGAAGAAATTATTCAACATTTACGAGATAATGATTGCGAAGTAGATGTTATGGTTGATTTAACAGAAGATTTTGTTGAGCAATGGAACTCACAATATAATTAATAGCCGAAACTAGCGAATCATTTTTCGCTAGTCTAATTGTCGTGACTGACAATTACTGAAGATGGCAGTCCCATTAATTATAACTAGGAGGAAATCATGAAAAAAGGTCATGATGTAAAAGAAATGCTTAACAGTATCAATGAAGATACAAAAAACAAGAGAGATTATCTTGTTGATATGAAAAGCATAAAAGTAGAAACTAATAACTTTGTTTATCCAAGTATTAGTTCAGATCATTTAAGTCACGGTAGTTTTGTCTTAACTGATCATTCGTTAAATCAACTATGTGGCAAGTTAGAAATCGGTACGCAATATTTAAGAAAGTGCTTACCTGTTTCTCAAGAACTTGTGGCTCATAATCTTAATTTTTGGATACAAAATTCAGAAAAAGAAAAAGAGTTAATGTTGAGAACATATGACATGGAGCCAGTTAACGAAGCAAGAGCACTTTGTTCAAATCGTTATAAAAGATTAGATAACGATATGGTAGCAAATCACTCGTTAAACAAACTTATGGATTTAGGTTTGAATATTAAGTATTCTCATTACGATAGAGATACACTTAATATTACTGCTGTTAATCCTAAACTTGAAGGTGAGGTTACCAAAGGCGATGTCGTGCAAAGTGGTGTTACAATTACTAACAGTGAAATCGGTAGTGGTAGCTTAATGATTCAACCATTTATTTACAGATTAGTTTGTACAAATGGTATGGTTGCACCAAGATACCTAAATAGATTTTACTCAAGACATGTTGGTAAAATAATAATTGATCTTACTAAAGATGATCAATGGGTAACGATTATTGATAAGATGCAAAAGCAAATTGATCTTATTAGTAGTAATGATGTTTGGAATGAAAGCTTTAATGGTTTAGTAAAAGCCACTAAAGAATCTATCAATTCACATCAAATTGTAGAGTTAGCAAAGAAACAAGGTGTTACAGAATCTGAAAGAGCACAAATCTTTGAGAGATTGAATCACTATGTTGGAGATACTTTTACAACAACAAAGTATGATCTTGCTAACGCAATAACTAACTTGGGTAATGATGAAGATAAATCAGATCAAAGGTCTAGATTCTTTCAAGAACTAGGTGGTCTGATTGTTTTTGCACATAACCCAATGGTAGCTAGAGTATAAATCAACAATGTGCTGGGGTGTAACAACCCCAGCAAGAAAGGACATATGAAAATAGATTGGTACGAGTTAAGAACACTTGAACTTCATTACAGAAGAGAGTGGTTGTGTTTTGTCGTTGGGTTTATTTTGGGTAGTTTGCTATGGTAGACTCTTGGAAAGATAAACGAATAAGTGCTATTAATAGAGTTATAAAAAAGACTCGTGGTAGCACTTTAACTTTTTTAGATGAATATAATTCCATTTGTTCATCTAAAGCTAAAAATAAAATGGAATACAAACTAGAAAGGAAACATGAAAAAAATAATGAAATCGAAGATCATTTGTGGATACCTTGTACTCCTAGGAATCTTCCTGAGTAGTTGTGCATATAATCCTATAATCGATACTGCTGGTCGTAGTGGTACTTTTAACGATACGAAAGCAGTTGAAATAACTAATGATTTACAACATTGTAAAACAATAGCTAAAAATAATATTACATTTTTTGGTAATATTTTTTATTGGTCTATCAGTCCTACAATGGATACAAAGTATGAATCTTTAGTAAGAAAATGTTTAAGTAATCGAGGACACTCGGTTTTAAACTAGGAAGGAATGTATGGATAAAAAGCAAAAAACCAATTTGTTATTGGACGGAATGATTAACAAGTTTCGTAAAACTAAAGACCCTCACGAACACTATCGTCTGTTTAATAATATACTTGGTCTTAAGTTTAAACAAATTAGACTTGAGAAAAACATAACTGCAGAGGCAGTTGTGCAAGACAATAAAAAAGTACTATGCAATGTTTATGGTTTGTACAAATTTGAACTTGGTAGCAGTGTTAGTGCTTGGAAGTTATATGCATTAAGTAATTACTATAATTTTAATGTAAATGACTTTTTTAAACAAATAAACTAGAGAGGTAACTATGTGGAAGAAATATCCATTAGCCAATAACATAGTCTTAAGCTATAACGATGAAAAGCATATGTACTATGTAAATGATAAAAAGGTAGAGTCTGTTACAGGAATTTGTAGCAGAGGAGTACCAAAGCCACAACTAATTAATTGGTTAGTCGCTACACCTTTAAACGAGGTAAAAAGATTAATTAATGAAAAGTTAGATAATGGCGAACAATTAGATAGAGCAATATTAGAACGAATATTCGCTACTGCTAAAAAGAAACCTGATACTTTTAAAGATGAGGGTGCATTAGTAGGTAGTGTTGTGCATGGTCTAATAGAGGACTATCTAAAAGGTAAAAATATTCCTGAACAATCTGATAAAGCAGTAGTTAATTGCTGGAATCTTTTTTTAGATTGGTGGAATAAACAAGGGTATGAAGTTGTAGAAATAGAAAAGAAAATCTATTGCAAGAAATATAACTATGCTGGTACTCTTGATCTTGTTGTAAAAGACAAGAAAGAGAATCTTGTTTTGATTGATATTAAAACAAGTAATCATATAACATTTGACTATTTTTTGCAGTTAAATGCTTATAGATTTGCGTATGAGGAAGAAACAAATCAAAAAATTTCTAAATCTTTTGTGGTTAGATTGCCAAAAAAAGATAGTGAAGTTGAGATTAAAGAAATTCCTCTTAATAAAAAACTATTCAATGCTTTCGTTGGAGCAAAATATCTAATGGAACAAATGGAAAGTATTGAAAAATAACATAGGAGAATCTGATGGGATATAAGCCACAGTACAACAACAATGGTAACTACCAAAAAAGAAGTTACACTAGCAATAGTGGTAGCAATGGTGGTACTGCCGAAATGACATCAACAAAAAAAGATGGTGTCATATTAAAAGTTATCTTAAATAACCAAAATTTAGTATTAAAAGGTTTTTTTGATAACAGAACTAAAGGGTGGAAGTTGTTTCCATATTACGACAAAACGAAACAAAACCCACAATTTAATAAACCTAAACCTCGTAATGATATGGACGATCAGTTGCCACAATCTGAACAAGAGTGGAGTCAGGGTGATGCTACTGAATTTAATCCAGAGCAATACGAACAAGAGTTAGGTTAATGTCAGAAGAAGATAAACAAGCTAAATACATTGAGATTAGACCACAAGAGTTTAATCCACATAAAATCATAGCTTATCTTGATGCTTTAGATAAAAGATTTGTTAAAGCAGAGATAAATTATGACAATGTAAAAGATCAAGTACAAGAAGTATTTGATTATGTAGTTAATGAAAAAATAACTAATAGTTCGTTATCTGTAGCATCTGCAAAAATACAAGCAACCAATGATAAAAGATATAAGAAAGTAAAATTAGAACTTTCAAATATGAAAAAATTATATCTTTATGCAAAAGTGGAGGCTAAAAATGGTCACAGTTATTGTGATAATTTAAAACAACAATCTATTAATGAGTTGGCGACAGAAAAGTTAACTAGAAACTAATAGTGTGTGTGGGGAGCAATCCCCACATATTTAATGCCTAACGACCTCAAGTCCTTTGATGTCAGTATTTTCCCTAATAACTTCATAAGTATAATTGTAATCAACTACTCTAACATCGTCATACTTTGTAATTTCATTTATTGTATTTTTTATTTTTGGAAATGTAGGATAAGTATCAATAAATCTCAAAGCAATAAAATGTCCATAAGGACTATACCTTGATTCTAATTGTAGTTCTAAATCTGTAATAACTGCATCAATGCCCATCTGGGCATATTACTACTTCTTACGCATAATGTCAGCACCCTTTAGTCCATATATTGCACTGACTACTCCAATAAAAATTGCTTGATACCAATATGGTAGTTGATTAAAATATTCAAAAAAAAGATCTAGTTTATTACGAATGTCCACATCGTCAGTGAAAATAGAATAACCCAATATAAGAATAGGAATGGATATAAGAATGAGTACAAATTCATCTTTATAACCATTATCATTACTTTCAATAATTTTCGCTTTATACTCAATGTCTCCTTTTGCCATTTTTTCAGCATGTAACATCTGTGCGTCAGACATTAATTGCTTTGTACGTTGTTTGTTTTGATATATCTTTGCTCCTGTCTTAAAGCCTAATGATAATAAATTCAACCACATATTATTTCTCCTGTATTTTTTCTTTAAGCATATCAATTACATGCTTTGCTTTATCTAAATCTTTTATTTGCTCTTTAGTCGTTTTATGTTTTAAATTGTATCTTGATATGTATTTAACTACTTTTGTTTGACAAGCATTGAGGTTGTTATCCATTGCATAGTCTAAAGGTTGGATTTTAAGCTTTTTGTACCAATCCCCACCCACTTGCTCGGAAAAGGCAGAATCATCGCTCTGCGTGGCTCTGTGGCTCTTTAAAAGGGTATTTTTTAGCTTGTTTGACTTACTCATACTAGTTTTTTTATCCAATCGCCTTTGTCGTTTAAAACCATTGGTAATAGTCTTGGTACACCATTTAGAATAATACCACAACCCAAAATAAACCTAGTCTTAAAATTCTTGGCATAGTTGAAAGCCATAGACTTTTGATTGATTAAACAACCTACATTCATAGCAAAGAATAAGTTATCAGGATTTGCCCAGTAGCTAATTAAAAACTTCGTGTGATAATGACCCTGCACAGCACTCATTCCCATCGTCTGCGATACTTTTAAAATATCGGCTGAACGACCATGTGTGAAAAAACATCTTTGTCCATTAGACATTGTAAGAGTAAGGTCATCTACCCATTTCCATTTTCTAGTTCCAAGAAACTCTCCATAAGGTTTTAGAAAAGCTTTTGACATACCAAATTTTAATGCTCGTCTATAAACTAAACTACTATGATTTGAATCAACCTCTGTAACTTCAGGAAATATATCTTCTAATTGTTTTATATATTCTTTTGATTTGTCTAGTTCGTGTCCAGCAGAATATAAATCTGGGTCATGTGTATGCATATTGATAGCATGAAAATCTAATAAGTCGCCAATATTGACAACGTAGTCTGGTTTAAATTCTTTTTTGATTGCTTTTAAAAAGATAATGCTATCTTTATGTTGATATGGCAAGTGCATATCACTTATAACTAGGATTTTTTTATAGCCCATACAAGTAACACTTGTACAACTAATTCGATAAAATGTAAAGTAATTGACCTAAAACTAAAATACCAACTGCACCAAGACCATACAAAATACGATCGATGTCTTTTTTCATGTGATGTAAATGATTTTTAATTACTAAATCTAATTTTTGATTTACTAATTTAATTTTACCATCTAGTTCTATAAATTTTTCTTTGTTAGTTTTCATCTTCGTTTTCTTCTTTTTCTTCTCAAATCAGTATCGTGTTTTCGACTGCCTCTTAAAAAGCTATTGACTCTTCCCATAGACCAAGCCTGCATAGATGTTCTAGGTCTAGATCCTGATGAAAGATATGCACCTTGTCCTCTACGATAAACTTTTTTTAACATACCAAGAGTTACAGACTTTCTATTCTTTGCTTTATTTCTTAATGTTGCAATTACTCTTGCAGATAGTGGTCGTCTTTTTGCCATTATTTTACCCTCGCTTTAAACATTGATCTTGGAATTGTGGCACCTGATCTATACAATGAAGACATAGTTCTTAATAAACTTGCTCTTGAACTTCTCTTTGCTCCTTTAAGTCCTGCTAGATATTTTTTAGGTAGTCCTGTTCGTTTATCTTTTGGAACTCTTCTTTTTTTTCTTTTTTTTGGCATTTCTTCTTCTTTTCCTCATTGGTCTTTTATCCATTAAAACAGATAAAGTTTTTGTTGTAGTAAAACCTGTCATTTACCTACTGACCTCATAGCTTTATTATGAGCAGATGTAAAAGTAGCACCTTTTTTCATAGACCTTGCCATTGACCTCATATGTTTTAAGCTATGATGCTTGGCATGGCTACGCATAGTTTTTTTTTGTCTAGGTTTTAATCCTTTAATTATGTTTTTAATTGATGCTACTTTAACCATTATCTTTTCTTCTTTTTCTTTTTCTTTTTTTTCTTCATAGGTCTGCCTCTTCTAGACCCATAGCTTCCTGTACCGTATGGCATAGTTCCTCCTATTAATTTGCAAATTTACCACCAGACCATTTTGCATCTGGTAATCCATTTTTAAATTCTTTTCCATCAAAGGTCAATACTTGTTTTCTGTTACTACCTTCTTTATAACTACAATGTACCCATCCACTGTTTGCTCCTTCTTCTTCTTTCCAAAACTCAAGTATCAACTGATCAAAGTCGCAATTGTTTTGAATCCAAAGTGCTAATTGCAGATTAGAAATTCCCATGATTTCAAAATCTACTGCCTCCCCACGTGTGTGCTGACTAGTTTTTTTACTACCTATTGCTTCACATAGTTGTTCACTACGATAACCTGATGTAATAAAAACAGGTTTTTCAAATTTGGCTCGTACAGGCTCTAACACTGCATAACAAAGATCAGTTAAGTTTTTAATCTCGCCACTTCCAGCTTTGTTTTTTATTCCAAGCCTAGTAGCAGTAGATGACTTTTCAAATTCAGAAAGTGAAAAATGTTTTGAAAGTTTCATAATTAATTCCTATCTTGCATTTGTTGGTACACCATTAGAGTTTACAAAAGGCGATTCTGCGAAACACATATATATATAATTTGACCCATTTGTATTTTGACCAGCATCTGTTGTTATAACTTTGAAACCATTTGATAATATATCTATTCTATTTACACCACTTTCAGCAGCAGAATCATGTGGTTGTAAAAGATCATTATCTCCATTATATCCTTCTCTTTTATTGTCTTGTAATTGCCAACCTTGTGTAGCACTTATATTTTTTTGTAAAACCCAAGCTGGTTTAAATCCTGTATAAACAAATGTTCCATCAGCATTTCCATTTCCTGTGTAGCTTCCAATTTTACAAAATTTATTTCCTGTATCAGCAAAGACGTAAGCTAAATAAGTGTTTGAACTTCCATTGACACCACTTACCGTTCCGACACTAAATGTTGAAGATGTTAATGTGCCAATTCCAACAGGAGCATAAGTTTGAACTCCTAAAGTTGATGCGTGTAATAAATATTGTGTTGAGCCTAAAGATTTATGAAAGACATGGGCATTACCACCACTTCCATCTCTTTTAAAAATCCAAACCATAGATGGTGTTGTACCTAAACCATGTCCAATAGTAGCAGAACTCCCTGTTCCTGTATAAGTAACGACACTAAACCCACTTGTTACATTAGCTGAAGCAACTGATTGTATAGTACCACCAAAATTTGATGAACCAAATGTAGAATTGGTGTTTGCTTGTCCACCCATTCCTGAATGATAATGACAAAAATAATATAATGTTGGTGCTGATGCCGATATTGTAATTATAATTTTTCTTGATGATGCAGAATTAAAATTTGAAACATAATTTGATTCAGTTACACTTGCACCATCTAATTGATAAACTATCCCTGTCGAATAAGTTGAACCCCCACCATGACTTCCATTCGAAGTTTCTGAAAATTTCATTGGGTGTCCATCATTTGAACTATCTGATAAATCAAATGTATAAGTGCCACCCTCTTGTAAATCTAAAGTAACAGCACTTGTACCAAAGTCATCAAATCTATATTTGTTTCCACTATCTGAAACAACTTTTACTGAGTATGTTATGGCTGGTGCTGTGCCACCAGCTTTCCAATTCCATGCAACATATTTTACAGAACTTTTATTAAAATAATCATTATTTGATGAACCAGCAGTTGTTGTGAAACCATTACTATTAAGAGAAGATATATAACCATATACTTGATTAGCATTATCACCCTCAGCAAGTGACGCAGAATTAATTACTATTTCTTTTTCAGCACCAGCACCCCTTACAGAATCATATAAAAAATGATTTCCAGTTATACTGCCTAAACTATCTCTAGCTTTTGACCAAACCCAATCAGGTTGCATATTTTCAGAACCATCTAAAGTAAAGCTTTTAGTTCCACTACCATCTCCTGTCCAAATTAAAGTTTGGAAAAAAAGTTCTGGATTATCTATACTTGTGTAAGCCATTATCCAAACTCCGCTAGGTTTTTTGTGCAAACTGCATAATATTTTGTTGATGAAATATTTGGAGAATATTCAAAGTTGCCATATCCATTATCATCTGTGTTGCTTGATGTAATTGAATAAGCTGGATTACCAAAATTATAATTTACATTTACACTTGATTCTCCACCATTATAATCCATGCATGTATAAGGGTAGTCACTTCCAGCATTTGTAATATTACGACTTAATACCGATGAGCCATTTTTATACCATTTAATAGTTTTTGTTGAACTTTCTAAATCTAAATATATTCCAAATATATCTCCTGTTGTATATGATGAGCCTTGTTCTCCCTCGTTAGTACCATTTGCATATAATCTTAAATTTGTACCATAGACTCCATAACTATCTGTAAAACCACCTGGATAACTTCCCCCTGTTAATAATTGCATTTGAGATTCATTCATACTTCCAATACCTATCATAGGATAACCACTTGTTGAATTTGTCAATTTAACTTCCCAATACCAACGACCTTTTGTTAATCCTATATTTCCTTTTGCATTTCCAACACTTCCATCAAAATCACTTTCAGTATTTCCCTCTGATAAGGTAACGCCACTATCAGTAGATAATGGATTTAGTGTCATAAAATTATTAGTGCAAGTATCAGTAGTTTGGTCTATGCTTGTTAAATTATTTACAGTAAAGTTATTAGAGTTGCCTGATACATCTGCACCTAGACTACTTGCATTTTCAAAGTCTAAATAAAATCCATTGTTACCAAATGTTAATCCTGATACATCTTTTGGTTTCCATATTGTAGGACTATCTTCGTCAAACTCTCCATAGTCTGTATGTGCAGTAACTGTGCCATCTACAAAAACTGCTTCAGCTAAATAACCATCATAATAATTAGTGGACAAAGAACCACCTAATCCTATTCTGCCAAAATATTTTGTAGTATTTATTGCAAGTCTAAATTGATAATCTTGTGATGGATAAGTTTCTGTTGAAAAACTTGTTTCTTGAACACCATTTACATATAGTTTTATTCTATTAGATGCTGTTCCTTGTGTCGAATCTCCCAAAAGCAAAAAATGATACCAAGAACTATTATCTCTGAATAATCTATTTGTTTGTAAATTTAAAACAGTTGAGCCACCATTTTTTTCAAAATAGTTAAAAGTACCATCTGCATTGATAGCCATAAAAACTCTATCTCCTGAACCTGCTCTTTCTCCCCAAAAATCCTGTGACCCTGACCCGTCATAGGCTTTTCCAAGTTTTACCCACCAAGACAAACCAAATATTTTATTATTAGTTGGAGTGCCATAGGTTCTTTGAATATTATCTGAACTTCCATCATCAAATCTTAATGAGTTAGCAACATCATATCCTGTATCTTTTATGGAGTTAGTTCCAAGTATAAGTGGCATTAAATCTCCTTTGGAAATTCTGCTAGTGGTCTTGTTATTGTTCCATCTTCTTGTTCTGTGTATTCGTATAATGCTTTTAGTTCATCAACATTAGTACAAGCATTTATTTGAGTTTCCATTTCATTTGATTTTGCTCTTACATCTGATCTAAAAGTTGTAACATTTTCTGGCACAGAATAATCAGCGACTTCTGTTGCTTTTACTACATACCAATCTGTCGGTGCTAATAATCCTGATGCTTGTTGTTTTACAATTCTTTTCTTTTCAGTTTTTAAACCATAATTAGTGAACTCATTTCCCTCGTCATCTACACCACTTTCATCTTCTAATCTTCTTGGTGTAGCAGTTCCCCATGATCTAGTAACTTGATTATCTGCAAAATTATATTCTTCATTAGTATTTATGTAATATTCTGGATCTTTGAAGTTTGTTTTATCAACTACTATTTCGTAAATACCAATAGCTTCTTTTTCTGATTTAGACCATAATTGAAAAATCTTAGCAGGGTATCTTACATCACCTATTATAACTGATTTAGGAAAATTTATATATTGTGTAATATTGTTATCTTCTACAATTGCGTACATATTTTAACTTTCACTTAAATTTAATGTTCGACCTACTTCTTGCCATACACTACCATTATATCTAAAAACTAATATATCAGTTTTACCATCTGTTGAAGTAAATGTTGGTGCAGTTGATGCTGAAAATTCAAATACAGTATTGAATGCTATTGTGTGTGAGCCATCATAATTAATTTCTAAACAAATAAAAGACCCCTCAACAGAATTACTTGGTGCTGAGAAAGTAGTATTTTCTGTTGTTAAATGATATGCATTTGGTTTAGCTTGTACATCCCATGCAACTGCATTTGATGAAGAAGTTAATGCTTGTTGTGGTATATAAGCCAAATCGTTAAATTTAATATATCCTGTACCATTTGTTGTTACTTGAATATGACCATTTGCACCATCTTCAAGAGTAATGTTTCCAGAGTTTGTACCATTGTTTGTATTTAAAATTAAATCCCCAGTGCCTTGAGTAGTTAAAGTTGCGTTTGCATTGTTGTCGCCTATTTGTACGGTGTCTGCACCTAAATTTACATCGCCTGTACCATTTGGAATAATATCAATATCTGCATTTGATGTAGAAACTATGTCTTGACCATTTACGTCTAAACTTCCACCTAATTGTGGAGAGGTATCATTAACTAAGTCAGAGGCTACTGCACTATCAATGAAGTTAATAGTATTCGAAGAAGTGTTTACTGTTGCAAAAGAAATATCATCTGAGCCATCAAAAAATTTAATTTCTAAACTATTTGAGCCAGAGTTTGTAGTATCAAGCCACAAAGTTCCAGCAACAGCACCACTAGGTCTTGATGTACCAGAGTGCATAGAATTAATTGCTGAAAGTGCATTATTTAAATCAGACCTAAAGCTAGGAAACGACTGATTCGCAATATTCATATCATGTTGTGCCATAATTTCTTATACTCCTTTTAAAATCCTTTTGCAATAAAATCGAATGTTTTTGAAACTCCTGAATTAGAACTATTAAAAAAAGCAACATCAAAGCCATTAATAGTTTTATTGCTTACAGTAAAATAGTCTCCTGTTGCCATAGATTGTCCTGTAATTCCCACTGCATAATTACCACTTTTAAATGGATTTGTAAATGTGATTGATTTAGTTCCTGTTCCAGAAACAATATCATTTCCACTAAATATTCTATCTACCATATCTACGGTAACTGTAACCTCTGAAACAACAGGTGTTGAGGCTCCATCTCTAGAAATTAAGACAACTCTAAATTTTAAATATCTTGCAGTATATTCTCCAATTACAAAAGTTCTAAAATCTGTAAATGTAGTATTATCGTCAGAAGTAGCTATCTCTATATGTGCATTGCAATTTGCTGGTGTATCCCCATCAAAGTTAGAACTAGCAGAATCAAAGTTGCCACTTCTATTGTCAAACAAATCGTCTGGATTATCTGATGTTTGAGTCAAAGATGCAGTAATTCTAACAGTATGTTTTGCACCTATGTCGATAACATTTTCAAACTCATAATTTCCTGAGGACTGAAAATCTGCATTAGCTACACCAGAGTCAAAAAATCTAGTAGTCTCGTCGTCAAAGTCTCCACTAGCACTATCAAACAATTCTGATGAATCTAATTCAATTGCACTATCTGTGATAACAGTGTTTGTTAAAGTTCCACCAAATGTAGGGTGTTCAGATTGAGTAGTAACTGCATTAAAATTTAAAGCACTTGTAACATTTGATATGATAGCAGTAGCGTTTGATGAAAAATTACCTAGCTTATCTACAGCCTTTATAAGATAAGTTCCTGTCCTAGCTGGTACAGAAATTGATGTGGCTGGTCTTGATACTTTTTCAACTAATGCTACTGAGTTTTGCCAATCTGCAGTTCCATCTGTTTTTTCACTAAATCTTAAATTATAAAAAGCAAGATCAAGATCACTTATTTGTTCCCATCCTAAATGTGCCTCTTGTCCTATAATATTACAAGACAATCCTGTAACGTCTGATGGTGGTGCAATGGCTCCTACAATAGTTCTTTGAGCAGATACATAAGTTGACGATACTCCTAAAGTATTTACTGCTTTTACTCTTACATCATAGGTAGATTGGTCGATTACGTTTAAGACTCTGTGATTTAATCCTGACCCTTGTGCATAAATAATAAAATTAGAATCTGTACTTAGCTTGTACTCTACTTGATAAAAATCAACAAACGAATCAGGACTTGCACCAATCGATACATCTAAAGCTACGATTACAGTACCATCATTATATTCAATTAGTTGGTCTGATAATGTAACACTTGCTGGTGGTTGGATAGTAAATGGATTAGGAAGATTAGTTGATGGTGTAGAACTAACTTGTGCTTTACTTGCCCATGTATAATGCGATGCTTGGTATTCAACGAGAGATAATCCTATTGTAAAATCTTCATTAAATGTAAGACCCATAACTCTAAATGCTTTTGCACTAAACCCTAATGAGGAATGTGTTATATTTACTATATCGCCAATAGCTAAATCATAGGCATCAAAACTAACATTTAATCCTAGTGTTATCGCCTCTCTTGATCTTCTTAAAATAACTTCTGCCATTTCCTCTGCTTGATATGGCGATGTTAAAGTCTTAAATGTAAATCTGCCCTCTAATAAAAATCCACCATCTGCTGTTTTCATAGTGGCATGTTGATCTGCACTTGGTAATGCACTATCGTCTAATGGAGGAAACTGCACTTCATCTACTTGGAAGTTTCTATCAGGATTAACAAAACCAACTATAACTCTATTGTATCTTTCATTTTTAGTTGGAATAGATAAATTATATCCACCTATAATATCATCTTCTGTAAGTGTAATTGATGCACTTCCTGTTGTTTCAATAATTAATTTATATTTACCTGAAGTATAGGGAAGATAACCTCTACACCCTTTTAATAATTCTCTAACATTATCTATAATTTTTTGTGATGTATCTAAAACTGTGTTTGTGTCAAATATATTTATATCACTTGCACCTGAATATGGTGTAACTTGAGTTTCACAAACAACTGAAGCATCGTAAAAAGACTGCAAGTCTATTTCAGAAACTGCAATACCTTTTCCGTATCTTTCATTTGTTAAATAATCTAATAAACACCACGCTGGATTTGTTTTAAATGCTGATGTTTGTGCAACTAAACTTGAATTGTAACTAACAACTTTTTTACCTTTTATTTTAGCTTGTACTTTTGGAATGCCTGTAAAAGCATCTTGATTCCATTTAAATCTTAATGCTAAATAACATACACCTCTTAATCTGTGACTATCTCCCCAAGACGATAGTGTAGACAATAAAGATGATGCTGTTTGATTATCTGTACCAAAAAAAGGCTGTATTCTAATTAGACTTTCACTATTTTTATAAAAATTACTATCTCCACTTCCAACTTCAACTTCTGTACCATCTGATAGTGAAGATGCAAATGTAACGATTTTATCGTCAACTCTAACTTCTTCTATTGAACTTATCTCTCCCTCTGCCATAACGATAGCCATATATAAATAGGTATTACTACTTCCTGAAGTTTCCATAAAGACCCTAGTGCCACCCACTAATCTTTCTCCATATATAATAGGGATATTTGCATCATTAGATTGTTTATTTAATAATATACCTCGTTCAAAATCATCAAATTCATTTGTACCAAAATCGTCAATTTCAGGAACTTTTGGTCTTAATATCCAAGCAAGAAATAATGTTATTCCTAAATTTACTAATGGGTTTCCACTTGTAAAAAAACCGACTGCTTTTTTAAATAATTTTTTTAGACCCATTATGCTCTACCCCATTTGATGTCTTGAACTGTTTGTGATGCAAAGTCCATACCAACATCTCCACTAAAGAATCTTTGTTGTGATGTATTATTTGTTTTACGACCATTTTTTTTTTCAAAGTCAGCCCAATTTGAAACAATACTTAAATTGACTTGGCTATCATTTTCTGTTTCTGCAATATCAAAGCTATCTATTTTACCTCTATATAATAAAAATGGGTCAGATATTAATGCATTAGAATCATCTAAAAAACCTCTAAATATATCTACACTATCATTAACAACATTTTCACTTAAAACAGTTGATATAAATGTTTGGTCTGCACCTGATAAACTAAGACTTACACTTGATTTAGTTATATCAGTTTCTTCAGTATGATTAGATATGCCTAATATAAAATCACTTGCACTATAAGTTACTGAAGAGCCAGATACTGATGAAGTTAATGGAAATGAACAATCTGTGAGATTAACAGGAGTACTAAAACCAATAGTGATAAGGTGTACTGGTCTAATATCATTTGTTGCTAACTCTGTCTTTACTGCCGATGTTAAGTTTCTCGTCATATATTTCGTATGTTGTTCTTACTGTTTTCTCTGTTCCTTTTAACATAACAAAGCTAAAACTTCCATTAGGAATAGCATTAGCTTTTAAATCATTTTTAATAGTGTCTATTTCACTTTCATCTACTACTTTTTCTGCAAAAAAATCCGCAGTCACATAATGCCTTATAAGATATTTTGCCATTAAAGAGTTTCTTCTACATCAAATTCAAATTTGTATAATAAATTACCATCTTTATCTGCACCGACAACTCCAAATTCCTGTATGTCGTTTGTTAAATGAACTGTAAAAGGAACATTGTCATAAGTTACTGCTGAATCGTCTGCAAGTGCAGTAATCAGTGGTGGCTCGATTGTAACTGTTGATGCATTTGATGACGAAGTTACATCTGCAACAACCATATATACTTTATCGTGCGAGGCAAACTTAATAAAGTCTCCCGTCTTAAATCTGCCTGCACCATCGCCTGCGAATCCGTCCATAGCTATTGTTGTATCTCCAACTGCATGTACACCATTGACTAATACTGATCCTGTTTCTGTACCTCTAGCATCTTCTATTTCAGGTGGAATAATCGTAAAGTTTTCTTTACCTGACCTTTGTTTTATAATAAATGCCATAAGTTCTCCATAAACATCTGATCTTTTTGCAGTTATAATACTAGCTGTAAATCCAAACCTTTGATTGTCAATTTGTCTTGCTAATTTTTTACCAGATTGTGATTTTGATATAATTGTATTTTGTATAGACTTTATTCCAAAAGTTTCAAATTTTGCATTAGATATTGGAAAAGCACCAGACATTATATTATATTTTTACTCCCTCTTTCATTTACTGCATTATTAATAATTTGTGTAATAGTTCCTCTGTTTCTTACTAAAAGATCGTCAAAGCCACTTGCGTCTAAAGTATTAATATTAAAATTAACTGTTGTTTGTCCACCACTTGTACCTCTTGCTGATTGTGTAATTTGACCAGAACTATTTGGAATAAACAGTTCTGCACCACGCTCTCCTACTACTATTGGCTTACCTTTTGATACTGCTCCACCATTTGCAAAACCACCTAAGAAAGACGATGCAAATGTTAATATAGCATTTTTTTGTTGGATTTCTTTTTGTTCTCTCAATGCTTTATTTTGTTCTTTAATAACTTGTAATTTTGTCAAATGAATACCATAGTCAATACTATTTAAAATACCTATTTCTCTATTTGTATTTTTTTCTTCTTCTTTTTTTTTAAATATTTTACCAGCTAGAGCAAATCTAATAGCCTCTTGTAATACTATTTGTATTGTAAATGCCAACATGTCTATTAATATTTTTTGTGCTAGTTCTTTCATAGACATATTTAAATCTTTACCTAAAACAATAGCCTCTGCTAAACTTCTTGAAAATGCTTTGATGCTACTTTGTGCCATTTTGGCTATTGTAGTATTTATAGACTCAAAGTCTTTTTTAAATGCCTCTAAAATATTATCTTTAATTTTTTGTAAATTTATACCAGTCTTTTCTGTCTCTTTCGTAAAGTTTGTAGCTTGTTTCATTAAATCTTCCATAGATTTTTTAGATGCAATAATATTTTCATCAATTTTTTTAATAAATTCATTAGCCTTATTAAACATCATTCCCATAGATCTTTGATCGTTAGCACCAAAAATTTTATTTGTAATTTCATCTAAATCGATGCCTAATTGTTTTAATAAAGCTAAAATACCAACAACTGCTATTTTGCCACCTCTACCAAGCATTAAAAAACCTATGATACCCATTTCTCTAATAGCTGGAGGCAAGGCTCTAACAATTTCTATGAGTCCAGCAAGACCATTGTTGATTATTCTAAACAAAGGTGCAATTAAATCTATTAATCCAGCCATACCTAAAATAAATTGTTTTATAAAATTGACCATTCCTTGACCAACTGCAGTAGAAAAATTTGATAGTGCTTTTGAGTTTTCTTCAATCATTCTGTTAATAACAACTAAAGCATTTTTAACAAAATCAAAAAACCCAGCCTCATTTGTATCTAGTTTAAATTTAAAAAGTTTATCGCCAAGCATTGATAAAGTACCAGTAAATGTTGTTGCTAATACTTCTGTTGCTTTAGAAAATCTTCCATTTTCTCCAAACAATTCTTCAAATCTTTCTATTGTTTCTTCTGTTGTAACTGCGACTCCAGCCTTAAATCCTAATAGTGCTCTAACACCTCTTTCTCTAAATAAATCTGCACTACCAATACCTGATGAAAATGATCTTTGTATTTGTTCTGCAGTTGTTCTAAAATCTAATCCTGTTACTGATGCAACATTACCAGTAATTTTTAAAACTTTTTGTAACTCTTCTGCATTGTCTGTAACAACTGCTAAATTACCAGACGCAGATGCTATTTCTTCTAGTGAAAAAGGAACTTTTCCAGCAAAATCAATTAATCCTTTAAAAGCTTTTTGACCCTCTTCTACATTACCAAATAAAAAATTAAATCTAATTCCTAATTCTTCTACTTCTCTACCAACATTAACAAATGATCTAACAACAAGTCCACCACCAATACCTATCAATGCTGATTGTACTGAAAATATAGATGCTCTTAAATTAGAAAGTCCAGCACGAATACCGTTAAAGGCTTGTCTTGTTTTATCTCGTGCTAATATATTTAATACTAAATTTTGTGCCATTATTTGTGCCTTGCTTTATTCATAGCCATTTCATGTTCTTCTTGTTCTAATAAAAGATAGCCTAACCAATGGTTATACTCCCATTCTTCCATTTGTAAAACTTGTCTTAAAGGTATTTTTAACCTATCAGCTACAATAAAACAATTCTTTAATTGAGGCTCAGATTTTAGTTTTTTTTTACTTGTTCAGGATTGATAGCTTGTACCATTGCAGTAGCTATCCTAGACAATACATCAGAATCTACTTTATGCATTAATGCTAATTTATCTTCTAATGTAAATAGTTTGTTGCCATCTTTGTCAATAGCTTTCATAACTAATATGTCTGCAAGAATGCTTACATCATTTAAATTATCTGACTTTTTAAAAAGTTTATTCTTTTCAGATAAGGTTATAGGATTCCAATATATAACACTTGGATTACCAGATTCATCTTTCCATTCTTCAATCTCCATGTGCTGAACACCTAAAGACTCAAAATGAGATTTAGCAGAATCTATTAACTTCATAAAGTCTTATTAGACTGTACCTCTTGTCAATGTTCCTGTACCTTGAAATGTAACTGATCTTGAAATTATTGCGTCCATACCATTAGTAACTGACATTCCTGTTATAATTCCTGTGCCAGTAAAACTTTCATCTCCTGAACTATTTCCCTCTGGTAACAAAACAAAAGAGATTGAACTTCCAGCAGTTAATGTTTGTTGTGGACTATCAGTTTCATCATAATGCATTTCTAAAGTTCCTGAAAATGATGTTCTTCCAGCTACGAATGATTTAGTTGCATCTGTTAAAGCTGTATCTTCTACAACATCGCCAGTAGTCTCTAATGTGAAACCTGTTAGTTCCCCAACACCAGTTCCACCAGCAGTTACGACTCCTTCTTTTCCGTGATGTGTTGCCATTTGTTATCCTTTTCCTTTTTTGGTTTTGATTTGTTTTCTTCTTGCTTATAGCCAAGTTCTAAAAAATTATCAAGTTGTGTTTCATTGATAATTACTTCATGACCATCTTTGTATAATTTAATATCTTTTGCCATAACGCTTTTTACTATCTTTCTTCCTCTTCGTCAATATCTTCGTCATCTTCCCATTGATCATCTTCATCGTCAACAACATTATCGTCATCGTATTCTCTATGTTTTTCAATCAACTCTCTAATGTCTTGTAGTGAGTCTTCTATTTTTTCTAATTTTTTTTCAATTTTATCTAAATTCTTATCAGCCATTTTAACTCCTATGGTGTTGCACTTTCATGTTCATAAATAACTCTAACAACCATGCTAATAGCACCGTATGGAAAGAGTGTACCAGCATCAGTTTCTAAACTTATAACTTCTGTATCTAATGCTTTATTGTTTCTTGTTATATCAGATTCAAGTTGCGTTTCAATGGCACTTGCTAAATTATTTCTTGCAGTATCTATATTGCTTTCTACACCTTTAACATATCCTGTTATTAAAAATTCTAATGTAGCAACTCTTGTTTTAGCACCATCCCCTAGTTCTTGATCTTCTTTAGTTTCTTCTTGTGTTTGTACAAGCACTGCTGGATATTGTGATTCTGCTAGTTCTTCCAATGGAAATGGTTGTCTTGTGCATTTCTTTATACTTGGGCTAGAAATTGCTAAAATTGTGGTAACAATATGACTAGCTATATCTTCTCTCTTGCTCATATCTTTAACCTTTTAATTTCTTTTTTCATAAACTGTTCAAACGATCTTCTTATAAGCTTTTCTGTTTTTAAATTAAACTTAAAAAATATTCTTTCAGGTAGTTTACCTAATCCTTTTTGATGAAACAATGCCTTTTTTGCTTGTGTTTGTTCTCTAAAAAAAAGTTGTACTTGGTTTTTATTTTTTAGTTGGCTATCAATAGATTGCAACATGTCATTTGTGTCTTGTAAATTAACTACTGTTTTACCTTTTTCTTCTGCATAAGACGGACTATAAGGTACAAATCTTCTCTTATTAAAATCTAAACCTCTGTCAGTTCTTTCAAGAATAATTTCTTTTAATTGTACACCAGCTTGTTCTAAACCCATTGTAACAATTTTTGGAAATCTTCTAAAAAATTTATTAAATCGTTTTCTGACGTTTGGTAAATTAGAAGTTACTCTTGCACTTAACATTATCTAGTTAATCTTCTACTACCATGTAAAGATTCTCTTTCGTTCACAGAAATTGTTCCACTTTCATCAGAGTCATACTCTACACCATCTTCTAAAATTGCTTGAAACTCATTATTAAATTCACTTCTGTAAAACTCAATCATTCTTTCAAATCTATCTTTATCTGCCTCTGGTCTAAATTTTGTAATTGTTGGTAAAAAAAATTTATATAAAAATAAAAATGCTCCAGCCCTTTTAAATTGATCTAAATTAACTTTTGTGTCAACCATTTCTGCAGTATTTAAAACAGTAATGTCTGTATAAACATTTGTTTTGTAAACTGGCCACCAACGAATACGTAATTCTCTTAAAATATCATTTGTTGTTTGTGTAATAAAAAATGTTACTTCTGAAGATGTAGATGAAAAACCAAAGTCATAGATGTCTGCTTGGTAGTTTGATACATCCCCAGCGTTGATTACATTTGCACCAGTATAATTAGCCATTATCTGATACCCATTATCCAATCAAAAATTTTTTTAATTTTTCTTTTTAGTTTTTTTAGCATGTTTCCTCTTAGGTTTTAATTCAACAACTTTGTCTGTTGTTTTTTTAATTTCTTTTTGTACAGGCTTAAAACCTCTCATAGTATAATGATTTATATTTGCCTCGTACTGCTCTTTTCTTCTTTTTATAATTTTTTTACCATTTGTTAATTCTATATCCATAATATCTCCTTATATCCTATGGCGAGTTTCCTCGCCATAGAAAAGTAGTTATTAATTGATTACTGACTCACCTAATATTTCTACACCATAAGAATCATGTAGTTCGCCAACTCCATATACTGCAGTTGCTACGATCTCGTCTGCTCTTAACGATGCATCTCTTTGAGTTTCGATTTTTAGGTCTTGCATCATAGCTAAACCTAAAGCGTCTTGATGGAACATACCACCTTTACAGCTATCTGTATCAGTAGTGCCATCAACATTAGAAGTTTCAAAGATTCTAGCACCACCAATAGTTCCGATGTATCCTGTTCTCAATGCCTCGTTTGTAAGGTCATTTGGATTTGGATTTACGAAAGTATTAGTTAATGCTTTTTTAACATTGTAAGCTACTTTTGGATTTAAAACACAAGAGTAACCTGCTGGTACTGCATTTTGTCTTAAAGTTGCTGATGCTTGGAAAAGCTTATCAACAGTTACTTCTTGACCAGCACCACCGATAGATGTTGAGAATCCATCAAACAAAGCAGTTAAATCTGTGTCTATTTTTTTTGCAATTGCCTCACCAAACAATTTACCAATATCTGCAGATACATTTCTTGGAGCAGAATTTCTAGCCATGTCCGTTAGCGTAGTCATAATTCCATTTTCTGATGCAGTAATTGATACTGATGTTGGATTGATTGCTGTGTTAGATAAATCAGATGCCTCTGATACAGCAGATGCACTTACTGCACTGTATATCGGAACTTCAACTGACTTTCCACCACCTGCGATAGCATAGTTTTTTACAAGTGGTCTCATTGTAGAAACTTCACTAGCTACAAACAATGCCTCTGCAACGATCTCTGTGTATAATTCCGAGAGCGTTGACGATGTTGTTTCATTTGCCATTTTATTTACCTATTATTTGTTATTTGTTAAGTTTATTTGAACAGGACTTGAATCTCTTTTTCTGCGATACTCTGCATACTTCTGTCGATCTTCTGCCTTGCTCATATCTAAGTCACTGATTTTAAAAGGTTTAACAGTTTTTCCCTCAATACTACTCTGGCTCCCTACACCAGACAATGACCCTTTCGAGAAATGTGGGTTAGTATCTAAAAACTCTTTTACTGATTCTTCAATCGTAAGTAGTTCCCCTTTGTCGTTATACCTAATATTATTATGTTTATCAAGTATTTCAATGCGATTATCATCTGACAATTTAATATTGTTTTTCATCAACTCTACAATTTGTTGAGGATTTACTGCATTCATTTTAGATGCTACTGACATAACAGAATTGTCAATTTTTTCTTTTTTAATCATGTTTTTCATATTTAGCAACTCCTGATCTTTCTCTGCTATTCTTTCTTTCATAAGCTTTTCGATTTCAGCTTTTGTTTTAGCATCTTGTAATTGCTTTTCTTTTAACAATTCATCATCTTTTTTCTTTTGTTCGTCAAGTTGTCTTTGATGTTTAGTTTTTTCTGCCTCTAATCTTGATTTAATTATGTTATCAAGTTGAGCCTGTGTAAATGTTTGCTCTGGTGCTTTTTCTACAACAGGTGTTTCTTCTTGTTTGTTTTCAGTAGTTTGCTCTACTGCTTTTGTTTCTTCTGACATGTTTTCTCCTATATTATTAGTTTGCCGTTATCGTCATACCAATCTTTGTTGACGAATGACCATTGATGCCGACAATTATAACCACCACGAACTATCAAAGGATTACCAGCTTTCTTGCCTTTCCAAGATCGTCGCCATAGTTTTTTGACTTCATCAATTGTGAAAAGTCCATTTCTTCTTATATCAAGTTTTCCTGTTCTGACAAGCCTACAAAACTCTCTAGTAGTAGGTATATTAGAGCCTTGATATTTAACGAAAGTTAAACCTGCATCTTTAGACTTTGCAAGGTTAAGTTGTGCATCAAACTCTCGTAACGAATCATTTAATATTTGACCAGCATATCTTTTCATATTCTCTCCAGCCCTATCTCTGGCAAATTTTGATTGTAAAGTCTGTATATTTTTATCTAGCCTTGCCTTTACAACTTTACCTTGCCTAGTTCTTTTATCTAGTTTACGAACTCTAACTTCATCTTTTTTAATGTTTTTAACTAATTTATTTACTTCTTTATCATCTGCACTAGCATATATACCATTGATAGTTTGTCTTAAATCTTTCTCGAGTTCTGAAAATTCTACACTTGTTAAAGTAGATTGGTATATTTTTTCAGTTAATCTTCTTGTAAAAGTATTTGATACATCTTTAAATTGTGTAAATGATTGCCTTTTTAAATTTGTAATTAGTGTTAAATCTGCATTGGTAAGTTGCTGAAACTCTCTAGGTATATTTCCAATACCTTTAAATGCTCTCTCGATTCTTTTTGCTTGTTTTGTAAAACCCTCTCTGACAACTCTATCTGACCAAGCTAAATATTCCTTTTCAAGTATTGCTCTAATCTTTGGTTGCATAGATACTGCAATTTTAAGATCATACAATCTTTCTAAATCATCTGTTGGTAAAGTTCTACCAGCAAGGCTAACAACTTCTTTTTCTATTTTATCAAGTGTTGTTATTAGAGATTCGTAATATTTTGCCTCAGCAATTTCTATTTGCCGTATTCTATACTCTGCAAAATCTTGTACTTTGTCTGCCATTCATTAAACTTCTTCTTCTTCAACTTCTTCATCTTCTTGTGTAGGCTCGTCTTGTGTAAATTGTCCTGTTTCTGCTTTTGAATCTATTTCATCAAAAATTTGTGATAGTTTTTCATCGTCATCCACAACTGCTCTAGCAATTTCTTTATCAACTTCTTTAGAAAATGTAGGTGATCCAATATTCATAGACTTTGCTTGTTGGAAATAAACTAAATCACTTGCATAATCTCTAATGTTAAATGAATCAGGGTAATTTATTTCGCCATCAAATGTTGTATTTTGAAACTCTGCATAAAGTTTAAATAATTGTTCTTCTGCTAATTGCAAATTGTCTGCCTTTTCTGAAAGTCTAGCATTTAATAATTCAAATTCTGTTTGTAATGCAATACCTGATGAAACTTGTTGTCTCGTTGTTCTAACTGCTCCTGTGTGTGCAATTCTATTTATAGATTCTACTTTTTTAGTAATTGAGTCCATTATTGCAGATAAATTTTGTCCTGATGGTTGCAACAAATATGGTTTTAAATTTGGCTCCATTTCATCAGGCATTTCAATAACTGCTCCAGCACCAGCACTTGCATTAACACCATTTGTTTTTACTAATGATGGGTGGTTTGTTAATCTTATTAATTGTTCGATTTCTGAATACTCGTTGTATATTGCTTTTTGTAAATCTGCTATATCTACTAGGTCAGATTGACCAATGCCTCGTTTGTGTGACTTTGCATTGTATAAAATAACTGCTGGTATTTTGCCAATCTGATTAGTGGCAGTATCTATTAATGTTGGCTCTGTTCCTATGTCCTCTACATAAATAGTATCTACCCTATCAGGAAACCATAATCTCATATATGAGCCACCAGATTTATCTACTTCTTCTCTTATTTTTAAGTAGTTTAGTTCGTACTTTCCATTTATTTGTCTTTCAAAATTCCAATCTAATACATTTTCTGGTGTTACCATTGATACGTAAGGTCTTATGTCTTGCTCAAGTTCTTCTGCTTTTGTATTTGTTTGTATTGGTGGCTTATCTAAAATTAAAAAACAATGTCCATAAATTGATGCATAGTTTTGTGCTTGTTTCATAACTGTTGTAAAACTATTACCCTCAAGATCGGCATCTTTTAAGAATGATTCTAAACTAGCCTCATCTTGCATATTACCAAAGTCTCTACTTGCTTTTACTCTAAATAAAAAAGATGAATAAATTTGTATGATATTTTTACAATGGTTATCACAAGGAGTATTAGCTAGTCTTTGATTAAACTCGTTATCAAGTTCTAAATTATATCTGTTAAGATATTGACCAAGTGTGTAATCATATCCTCCGTTGTAACTACGCACATAGTATTGCCAATTGTTAACTGTTTCTTGATAATCTTTGTGTAATTCTAATGCTTCATCTCTAGAGTATGCCATACTATCTCTGCTTTATGTTCCATCTTTGAGGTCTAAAATCACGAGGTGTTGATACTAAAGGTTTTACAATTTCTGTTAAATATCCAATTGCGTCATTCATGTGATCATAGCCTTCTTCCTTATCAGGAATATTTGTATTTTCTTTGTATATTTGTCTTTGTAGCCCTTTTATCATAATTTTGCAAGATGGCGAGATAAAAATATACCTCTTACCATCTGCTGACTTTAATCTTGAGTTAACTGCATTAACTCTATCTCTGATTGGACTATGTTTTAATTTACATTTAACACTAAACCCAGCATTCTGTAAAATTGTCAAATCTGTTCTACCACCTGCTGATGTTTTTCTTTGACGACAGGCTGGATCTGGATAAACAAAAATTCTAGTTTTTGTTCCATATCTATCTCTAATTTCTTGTACCATTTCATCTGTATTACTTGAATAAATTACTATCTCATCTACAAAATGTATTTTATCTCTATCAATTTGTGCAACACAGGCACTCATCGGATCTACGTTAAAGTCTAATCCTATGTGTAATGGTTTTTGCCAGTCAATCTTTTTTTCTTTAACATTGTCAACAGCATGAAAATTGTAATAAACAGCACCAGCATAGTTTTCAAATGTACCCTCAAACTCTTGTCTAAATGTTCTAATATCTATATCTTGTTTGGCTTGTTCTATTTCTTCTGCTGGCACCATACCACCTTGTAAAGTAGTAAATTGAAAGCTATCCCACTCTTTATCTCTCTTACCTTTTTCATACATTCTATAAGACCAATTACCAAAGCCTTTAGGCGAACCACACATTAAAACATCGCCTTGTGTATCTGCAACAGATGCTCTTAATACTTCTGTCCAAGCCTTTTCATCTATGTCAGCAAATTCATCAAGTATTAAAAAATCTAAACCTACTCCACGCAATGAATCATAGTTTTCACAACCTTTTAATGATATGATACTACCTGTTTTTTTTATCTTTATAGATAAATTTGTTTCATTTATAGAGTCAATCCAATTAAAATCTGACAACATTTGTTTTAGCTTAAGCCATACAATTTCTCTAGCCATTTTAAATGTAGGTGCTACATACCATATATTTTTATTTACTTTTGTAGCAAACTTCATCATTTCTGTAATACAAAGATATGTCTTACCAAATCTTCTACCTGATACTAAAACTCTAAATCTTTTATTTGATGATGATACTTGATATTGAGGTTTTGTTAGATTGATTTTCATTACAACCAAATTTTATATATATATTAAATTTATTAACATCATCTTTACCTAGTTCAACAATTTTATCGTATGATTTTGTATAACCATCTAACATACAACTGTAAGCATCTACATATGTATCTTTGAATTGATGAGGTGGCATACAGGTAGTTTTGCCTTCAACATAGGCACACATTACCATTGTTAATATGTAGCTCATTTTTTTTTCCTGTGAGCATAATATCTTCTATGTGTTTGTACTCTCCAAGTCCAATGAAATATAGACCTAGAAATTCTGCTAATTTTATCAATAATCCAATCAATCATAGTAAACTCTTTTGTCATAATTACGGATACAATAGCATATCCTGTGCTTCCTCTTTTAATTTTGATATTTCTAAATCTTTTAGATCAATGATAGTTTTTAATGTGTCTATTTCTTTTTCTAAAATTTTTATTTTAACCTCTAAATCGTTTTCCCCTTTTTTACTTAATTCATCTTTTAGTTTTATATCATTTGTTAAAACTTTTAATGTTTCTTTTTCTTTCATTCTATAATTTTTAGTATTTTCTTTTGACCCATGTAAATTTCTGTTTTAGCTTTTACTTTTTTACATTCAAATCTAACTGACTCAGGATTTACTTCTCGAATAGCAATACGTTTAGATTTCAAACATTTAGATAAACTATCTTTGTATGTATGTTCAACAATATCATTATTCAGATACATTATTAGTGCTATAACTATTTCCATTTTGTCTTACCTTATCTTTTAACTTTTCTACATCACTTCTTAAACGATCAATATCTTTTATCATTCTTTGTATGTTTACACCATTGTGCATCATCTCATCTACTCTAACTATTAATTTTTCTAAGTCACCAGCTAAACTTTCTTGTATTAAAAATTGTTCTTGATCAATAGGTTTTTGATCTGATGCTTTTAACAAATCATTTAACATTAATTCTCTAGATGTTTCTAATGATGTGAGTCTTGCAGTTATTTCTGTATATGCAAAAATACCCATAGCTATTGCTATGATAATACCTATCATATTTTTAATAGGCATTGATACAGATGTGTTTTCACTTACTTTCATCGCCAACTCCTTAACGACCAATACGCAGGACTTAAAGATTTTTGTCCACGAACTTTTTTAAGCACTCCACCCATACGAGCCATAAATGATCTTTTTCTCGCTGGAATATGTTTTTTGATAGACATTGTTTTACTACCAAAGTTAACCTTTTTAATTTTGCCTGTTCTTTTGTTTCTTACAAAAACCTTAAATTTCTTAACATCGCCTCTCATAATCTTGTTAAGTTTTACGGTTCTTCCTCTGTATTTAGCCATACAGAATAATTATCATATATTATCTACATATGCACCCATAAAAATAGCCTGAGCCATCATTCATGATATGTAAATTTATTGATTCAGCATAGCCTGTAAATTTTAATCTTAATATATCGCAAAGATCAAAACAGCTAACATCAGATGTGATTACAATGTCTTTCATTATTTCTTTTGTAACTGGTAAAAGTTGATAAATGCCGTCATTTAAAATAATTAACTCAATCATCTTTTAAAATGTCTTTGTCGCCATTTGTTGCAAACATATGTATCTTTAACACCTCTTGTTCTATACACACCACAAAAACCATGTCTGTTAGAGTATAAACCACAATTACCACAACTGCCTCTACCCTCTGAAATTCTAAAATCTTGTGGCATCTGAAAAGGTATAAATTCGCCATTTGGATAAAAGCTAGAACGTTTATTCACTTCCCCTGTCCTCTGTATTTTTTAAATGATCTTCTTTTGTGCTTGTTCATTTTAGCTTTACTTGGATTACGACCTATATTTGTTTTATGAAAGACAGGTTCATGTGGTATTACTTTACCATACAAGTTACCTTTTTTCTTTGGCATCGCCCTCTATGATTAATGGTAGTGGTTCGTTGTAATTGGTATTTTCAATTTTATCTCTTTGATCAAGATGTTGCTTACCCAACCATATTTGCATAGCTACATTACCACCTAATGCTTTCTCAAACTGTGCTCTTCTCAAACTAATTTTGCCCATCTCACGACCCTTTTTTATTAGGTGGACATAACTCCGTTGTAAAGTCTTTGTAGATACATTACAAAACTCTGCAATTTCCTCATAAGTACAATGCATTTGTGCTAATTTTTGTACTGCTTGTGTATCAACTTTTTTTATAGGTCTAGCCATTATGTCCTTTTTATGTTCTTAACCAATCATATATGTTATTACTCAATGTTTCGCTTTCTTTCAAGTTAGTTAATGTATATGTTTCTATTCTACCTATGATGCCTCCAAAGTGTTCTTGTATGTTTTTAATCTTTGTTTCTCTACCTTTTAGGAATTTATCTGTTTGTGTATCGTTTCTATCCTTGTGTCTTTTTAGAAGTGTTTCAGGCGAATTTACTAGCATTATGATTCTTAAATCATATAATTCGTTAAGTTTTATTAGGTTATTTAAGCTAAAAAGTCTGTCGCCCTCAAATATAATGTTTCTTTGTACCATTGAAATATATTGTAAGAATTGTTTATTTACACCCATAGATAGTCTATCAGTACCTAAAAATGTATTGTTTTGATTGTAAAGTCCTAATAATGCTATGTTATTATGTTTATCATAGTGTCCTTTTACTAAACCATACTCAAAGTTTATTTTAGGCATCCTGTTGTATATCATTTTAACAAGTGTTGTTTTTCCTGTGGCTGGAACTCCACCAATAGCTACACACTTCATAATTGCCTATTAAAATTTCCTGTATCTAAAAATTGACTATACAATTCTGGCTTAATATGTATGTTTGAATAAAGTGTAGGGTGCAAGGTTTCTGTTCTTGCTTGCCAAAAAACACCCCACTCAATACCATACCAACCATCATCTTGTACTTGTGATATTTCTTGAGCCTGTCTATCAAGATAATAGCCTAGATACCTACCTTGTTTTTTCCTAAATATTTTTTTAAATGAACATAATGCAGTTTCCATAGTATATGGGTTGCTAGATAGTTTGTATTTTGTTCTTATTGTGTTTTGTATTTGTCGTGCTTTTGTTTCTAAATGTTCTGTTTGTGTTTTGTCTAACTTTTTATCTATCCAACTATCAAGTCCTAGAGCATAACACAACCCATTTCTATGTGATTTACTACCACCAAAATCATCAAGTTTTAAAGTATTAGGAATCAAATCAAGACCTACGCATTCGTGTAATGTTTGTAAATAAAACCAAGTAGAATATCTACCAAATTTGTATAAATTTTTAGTAACACTATTCCATACTTTATCAAATGTTTTTAATTCTGCAAACTTATCTATTTGTGGCTTGTTACCTATCCATTCTTTGTAACTCTCAAATTGTTGTGGTAAATATCCTTTGTTATATTTAGTATCTGTTTGATACCTTAATCTTTTATAGTTTTCGTTATTCCATTCCTTTAATCTTTCTAATCCTACTAACTCAAAGTCTGGAAACTCATTCCATATAATCCAAGCAGTAGGTAAATGATAAGTTGTACCATATATCCAAGCAATCCATAGCTTTTGTTCCAAGTTATGTTCATATCTGTTAAACAAATAGTTTAATAGCCATATAGGTGGATCACAATCTTTATAGTGTAAAGACCAAGCATACCATTTTAAAAATGCTTTAGTTCTATTTTCTGTTTTTCGGTAATCCATATAAATGTGGTCTAAACCAATACTCGCCAACTTTTTTAATAGCTTGATATGTCTCTAGTATTTTTTTTTGTGATAATTGTAGTGTTTCTACATCTTCCTCACGCAATTTCATTCTGACTTTTTTATCAGGTAAAGCTACACTAGGATTTGTTAATGCAAATTCTCTAAAATCTACTTGTTCATTTATAGTCCTTTTAAGTGGTTGATCTGATCTTAAACTACCTTGTTTATCTACTGCCCAAAATATTAAACCATTTCGCATATGCCAAGTAACTGAACTAGGTGTACAAGATAGCTTTATTCTATGCATACCCGCATCATACCAAAATTCAACAAAACTTGACCATATTTCTGTCGCATATCCTTTTTTTTCTTGTCCTTGTATTGTTACAATTTCATATAAGTTAATATATTTTGTTTTATCACTTGTGGTTGCAAAAATTACACTTACAAGTTGATCATTTTTATAAAGTCCAAATGGTGCATTAGATTGATAATTATCAAATCTGTACCACAGACTATGGCTTTGTTGTAAAAACTTTGTATTTTTACCATTAGGCGAATTGAATATTGCCCTTTGAATATCAGTTTCTTTTAGAAATTTAATCACTGCAAATCTGTTTTACTTTGCCTTATTAAATTTGTACTAAATTTACCATCTATTTTATACTCAACACAACTATCAGTTTTTAAAATATGTTCAAATCCTGACCTTTCTAAAATGTTTTTTGTACTTGCTATGTATATATCTTTATCTGTTGAGTAGTATAATGGTCTTTGTTCGTTTCTAAAAAACAAAATTGTAGGTTTGTTTGTCATATCAAGTATAATTGTAGCCATTGAGCCATCTAGTTGTAATGGGTGTTTATTATTTTCATAACTTCTTAATACTATTTCACTATCATTTTTAGTAAAAAAATCGTACCCATATGTATCTTTCCATGTGTCAGGGTGTTCTTGCGAAATTACCCCATTGTGAACAATAGCTATTTTATCTGTTTTTATAGGTTGATTGTAATTTAAATCTGATGTCGAATACCTAGCATGTCCAATAATCATATTTGTATCTATGTTTTTAAATGATAAAAAATTAGCAGATTCATTTATTATTCTGTATGCTAACTTGCCATTATTGTTCCAAGCAATACCTGATGCGTGTTTACCTCTTATCATAGATTGCACCATAACTTTTTGAAACAAATCTAAATCTACTTTTGTTTTAGAAAATGCACCTACAACTGCACACATTATTTATTTAAACCTTTACGATCTATTAATCTTTTTGCTATTTCTTGCTCTTCTAATGCAGATTTGCAATTAATCATATTTTTTCTGTAATAACATACTACACTT
>VTLG01011226.1_pt1 | contig 30951 bp, 37 predicted proteins | sample 4694571 | NCBI WGS metagenome assembly VTLG01 (sample SAMN12604809, study PRJNA352737) | marine metagenome | biome: ENVO:00000447; feature: ENVO:00000209|ENVO:00000569|ENVO:01000036; material: ENVO:00002151; isolation source: viral sequences binned using virsorter ...
CGAGAAATTTCTCTCGATCGATGATATTATAACTGAATCTTTTGAAAGATTAGGATTCTTTGATTACTCTGGTAATGATCTAAGATCAGCTAGACGTTCTCTAAATATAATGTTTCAAGAATGGGACAACAGAGGTCTGCATTTTTGGGAAGTTGCAAGAACAGCAATTACATTAGAATCTGGTAAAAATGAATATACATTATTCAGATCACCATCTGACGGAAACGCAAACGGAATAACTACAACTTTAACATCTGGTATTTTATCTACAGCTACAACTATACCTGTTGCATCTGTTAAAAATATGAATCCTACAGGTAAAATTAGAATTAATGATGAAGTAATTATTTATACTTCTATTTCTGGAAATAACATACTTTGTGATGCATCTGGTCGAGGAGCGGATGGCACAACAGCAGCAGGTCATACATCTGGAGATGCAGTTACAAATTTTGTAGATATGGTTTCAGATATTCTTGAAGCTAGTTTCAGAAACGAAAGTGATGTAGATACACCACTATCAAAAATTAATAGATCACAATATCAAGCTTTTTCGAACAAAAGTTCTACAGGTCAACCATCACAATATTTTGTACAAAGATTTATTGATAAAGTTACAATAACTTTATATTTAACACCGGGCGATACACAGGCCGGTAAATTTATTTATTTTTATTATGTAAAAAGAATACAAGATGCGGGTAAATATACTAACGAGGCAGACGTTGTTAATAGATTTGTCCCTTGTATGTGTGCAGGTTTAACTTATTATATATCTATGAAAAAAGCTCCACAAAGAACTCAAGAAATGAAATTGTATTATGAAGATGAATTACAAAGAGCATTAACAGAAGATGGATCACCAGCGAGTGTTTACATTTCGCCTAAAACTTATTATCCGGAGATATAATGTCAAAGTTTGCAAAAGGAAAATACGCATTAGCAATATCAGATAGAAGTGGTCAAGCATTTCCGTGGAGAGAAATGGTGACTGAATGGAACGGAGCATTTGTTCACATGTCAGAATACGAGCCCAAGCAACCACAATTAGAACCTAAACCTTTTGTAGCTGATCCACAAGGATTAGAACAAGCAAGACCTCAACGTTTTCCACCAGATCAAATTGGTGGAGGAAACATGGTTGCTAATTTAACCTTACCTGGAGATTTTGCTTTTGGAGATTTAAGTAATAATAGTATGGTTCCTGAAGATCCAGGAAAAGTAAATAGCAGAAGACAAGCACAAATAAACTTAGGAGAGGTTGTGATAAGCATAACATGACGTATACAGAATTAGTACAAAAAATTAGAGATTATACAGAAGTTACGAGTACAGTTTTAACTGATACTATTGTAAATGGATTTATTCAAGATGCAGAGTTTAGAATTTTAAGAGATGTAGACTCTGATAATAATCGAAGATACGTAACTGCTCAATTAATTGCAGGGACAAGATTTATAGATACACCTGAGAATTTATTAATTATAAGATCAGCTCAAATCGTAGATTCTGATGGGGTGGGTGTAGCTGACAATAGAGATTTTTTACAATATAGAGATACAAGTTTCATGTCAGAATTTAATAATTTAAATTCTCAAGGAGTGCCTAAATACTATAGTAATTGGGATGAGAACACAGTAGTTGTAGCTCCGACTCCAGATCAAACATACACAATTCAGTTAAATTATATCTTGAAACCTGCTGGATTATCGAGTACAGTTTCTACTACATATTTAAGTTTGCAATTTCCCAACGGACTTTTGTATGCATGCCTAGTTGAGGCTTTTAGTTTTTTAAAGGGGCCAAATGATCTCTTGCAATTATACGAAGGAAGGTATAAACAAGCGGTAGAAGGCTTCTCAATAGAACAAATGGGAAGAAGAAGACGAGACGAATATCAAAGTGGTGTTCCTCGTGTAGGTAAATAGGAGAAAATAAACATGGCTATAACACAAGCAATTGCAAACTCTTTTAAAAAACAATTATTAGATGGTGATCACGATTTTACAGCAGCACCCTCTGGTGATATTTTTAAAATAGCTCTTTATACTTCTTCAGCAACTCTAAACTCAGCTACAACTTCTTTCACAACTGGAAACCAAGTTCCAAACTCTGGACAATACACTTCTGGTGGTGGAAAGTTAGTTAACAATGCAACTTCAATTACAGCTGGTGTAGCAAGATGTGACTTCGCAGACAGATCGTTTACGAACGTTACTATTACTGCTAGAGGTGCTTTAATCTATAATACATCGTTCTCAAATGCAGCGGTGGCAGTTTTAGATTTTGGAGCAGATAAAACAGCTACATCTGGAGTTTTCACAATTCAGTTTCCGGCTAATACATCAACAGCAGCGATTCTAAGGATCTCTGGTTAATCGTAGGAGGTAAACTCCTATGGCATCCGGAACTTGGGGTACTGGCTTTTGGGGTCAAAACCAATGGAACGATTCAGCAGACCCAACTTTTACAGTTACGGGTATTGCCCTTAGTGCATCTTTAGGTGACGAAACAACTGTTGGTGAAATAAACACTGGTTGGGGTAGACTTGGTTGGAATGAACAAGCTTGGGGTATTGCAGGCACGTTTATTGCAACGGGTGATGCAGTTACAGCTACTTTAGGAACTGCCGTAGCATCGATTGATGTATCTACCGGTCCATCTACAAACAACAATCAACTTATTACAACTGCTCTTGGTTCTTTAACCATTGACATTCAAACAAAAGCATTTCCAACTGGTATTGCATTAACTGCAGCAGAAGGAACAGCGGATGCTGGTCCTGATGCAATGGCTTCAGGTATTGCAATGTCCATGGGTCTTGGAACTATAGATGCGTTTAACCAAACAGGTTGGGGTAGACAAGGTTGGAATGTTAATGCATGGGGAGTTGAAGGTCAATTTGCAAATGTTGATGTAACAGGTATTGCAATGACAGCTGCGTCTGGAACGTTAGCAGCAACTGGTGATGCTAATTTAACTCTTAATACTTTAAACGTAGCACAAGCAACTTTAGGCACAGTAGATCCAGCACCAGATGCTTCTGTAACTGGAAATTTAATAACTGCAAATTTAGGTACACTTGTTGGTCAAGCTGGAGCAGGTGCAAGTCCTTCAGGAATTGCAATGACAGCTGGATTAGGAACTGTTACAGCAGTCCCTAGTCAAGAGGTTCCTCTTACAGGAATACCAGCAGAAGTAAGACTTTCTTCAGCATTTAATATTGTAATACATATAGATGTACAGCTTACAGGTTTAAGCTTGACTATGAACCAAGGATCTGGTAGTGCTTTGATTTGGAACGAAGTTAATACAGGTTCAGCGCCTATAACACCTCCAGGATGGCAAGAGGTGGCTGCATAATGAGTTTGACACAAACTCATATTTTTAATAAAATGAACGTATAAGGAATTAAAAAATGGCGAATTCAACATCTGCTAACCTAAAACTTACAGTACAAGCAACCGGTGAAAACTCGGGAACTTGGGGTCAAATTACAAACACAAACTTACTTATTTTAGAACAAGCTATTGGTGGCTTCACAACTTTTAACTTAACTAACGCTAATAGATCTTTAACTTTTACAAATGGTGCCGTATCAAATGGTAAAAACGATGTTATTAAATTAACAGGTACTTTAGCAGCTAACAGAACAGTATCTATTCCAGATTCAATTGAAAAAGTTTATAATGTGCAAAATGCATGTGATCATGCAGGAAATACTTTAACTTTTAAAACATCATCAGGTACAGGTGTTCTTTTATGTGAAGGAAACAACTACGTATTATATTCTGATGGTACAAATGTTGTAAAATTATCTGAGCAAAGAAACTGGAGAGCAGTTTCAGCAGCAGAAACAGTTCAAGCTGGAGCTCAACTTTTAGTAAATACAAGTGGTGGTGGAGTAACGATCACGCTACCAGCCTCACCGGCTACCGGAGATGAAGTCTCATTTGTCGATCAAGGTTATGATTTTAATAGTAACGCGTTGACTGTTGGAAGAAATGGATCTAATATAGCTAATGCAGCATCAGATTTAACAGTTAACACTCAGGGCGCAGCTTTTTGTTTAGTCTTTTCAGGAGATGCAACAACAGGTTGGACGTATAAGGAGAAATAATAGATGTCAAATTACGAAGCAACAAGATACGATTTCGACGGAGCAAACCTTACAGGTATCGAAGGAATTCCTACGGCAACTATTGTGCCTTGGTCTTCTTCTTCAGTGCCAACAGGTTTCTTAGAGTGTAATGGTGCAGCCGTTTCAAGATCAACTTACTCTGCATTATTTGCTATCGTAGGCACAACTTATGGAGCTGGAGATGGTGCATCAACTTTTAACTTACCTGATTTACAAGATAACGTAGCAATAGGTAAATCTGGAACTAAAGCTTTAGCATCAACGGGTGGAGCGAACACTGTTCAATCAACTGGAAACGTTGGAGGTTCTACAGCTAACGCAACTTTATCAACAGCACAACTTGCATCTCACAATCACAACGTAGGGGCAGGTGTTAACTCTGGAAATCCTCCAGGGGCTAGACCTGAAGCGGCAATAAGCAACACTACAACTGGTAGTACAGGTTCGGGTACAGGTCACCAACACAATATGAGTGCAACTTTCACAGGTGATTCAACTTCGGTTGTTCAACCTTATTTAGCAGTAATATATATTATTAAAACGTAGGAGAAAAAATGGCAACAAACGCAAATTGGACAGTAGTATTTGAAGACAAAATGGTTATTAAAAATCATGCGGAAGGTGCAGAAGAAGGTGTCGGATATAGAATTTTAGATGATGATGCATTTTGGAACCAATCTAAATTTTCAAATATTTGGGCTATTCAATATGGAACTTCTAATCCTAGTGATACTGTAGAATACAGAGATGAAACTCCACACTCTACTTGGGAAGATGCAAATTTAGGTGATTTTTCAGACTTTATTACTAGATGGGATTCTACTCATTTAGCTCAATTACAATTTAATTGGGATAATGACACTGTTGAAGGAGAAAGTGAAGCTGATAAGATTGCTAGATTAGGTGCAAGACCTACATCATATTCATCATAATTTACTGCAACCAAGCTACTATACTATATCTTGTTCCTTTTGTAATTGGTTGAATCCCATGAGGATACATAAAATTACTTGGAAAAAATACCACTGAACCTTTACTAAGTTTTAACCTTTTAACTTCTTTTTGTTTTTGATCTGTAAAAATTAAATCACCACCTTCATAATTATCATTTAAATTTATAATAATACTTAAGTGTCTTGCCACATCACTAAAGTGATCAGTGTGAACTTCATATTTACCTCCCACAGAATATTTTAGTAAATCTATTTGATTAATTACACAACTAGACATTCTAGGAAATTTAATTTTATAATACACATACACTCTTTCAATTTCTTTTTTTATATAATTCCAATAATAATCATCGGTTGATTTTTTAAGATTTAAAAGATAACCTTTAACATTTCTTATATTTTTATTAATACCATCTTTCTTCCATCCCATTCCAACTTTTAAATTTTTTTTAGCTTTTTTATCTACTATAGGTAAAATTTTATCTATAAAATCTTGAGAAATTATGTTTTTAATTTCCATTATAAATTCTGTATGATCCATTTTATCTTAACATCATCCAGGACGTTATAATATATTTTTCACCTGATAATGGCGGATTACCTCTATGAACGTATGGAAAAGCAGCAGGCCAAATAACAATCCTACCTGTTTTAGGTTTAACTCTTTTTGAAAAGTGTAAAAACTCTGTCTCTCCTCCTTCTTCTACATCATTTAAATAAATACTATAAACAAAAGCTCTTGATTCGTTTTCAAACCCTTTCATATGTTCTAAATGCCAAACGTGATAACCCTCTGTTGGTAAAGTTTTTTGAATTTTTAATTGTGTGTAATGAAAACTATCTTGTCCATAAGCTCCAGAAGCTCCTACATGTTTTTCATAGTGTTTCCAAGCTGTATCATAATTAATAACTAGTGATTTTAATTCTTGCCACCAAATTTCTATATTATCACTTAGAGCAAAAAATTGTTGATCTTGTTTTTTAGTTATAGGACAGTTTTCAAACTGTAATCTACTAAATGTTTTATTAAATTTATTTTGATTTTCATATAATTTAATAGCTCGATTACATTCTTCTTTAGTAATGTAATTATCATAAACACCTATAAAATTATTTATATTAACTGTTTTGTCGTTCATTTTTTTCTTTTAATTTTTTGTTATAATCAAATGATTTATTTTCTACAATATTAAATATTAAACTGTATCTATTTGTATCTTCCTCATATGTATTAAACCCATGAAGTACAGAGGGAGGAAAAAAATAATAATCTCCTGGTTTAGGAGTTATTTTTATATTTAATTCAGGTAAAATTAAATCACAACCTTTAGTAAGATACAAGATACCGTGTTGACAAGGGTGTGTGTGAAAATCTAAACTATCTCCTTTTTTTATTTCATTTCCCCAAGCATTTTCTATTGTATTTTTTGAAAAAAAATATTGAAATAAATCCGGATGACTAGACTGATGTTTATTAATAAAGTAACTTATAAAATTATTAAATAATGAATTATTTATAAAATGGTTCCAAGATGTTCTGTTACCTTTTACATTAGTATAATTTGATAAATCTTTACTTATATTATTTTTAATCTCTAATATAAAATTATGTAAAATATCTAAATAAGGATAGTGACCAAAGATAATATTTATTGTTCTTGGATAGGTTATAGTTAAACTATTTTTATGCTCATTTAACTTGTTATTTGGTTCCAATAAACTAATCATTTAGTGTCTTTCATTATATAAAAAACTGTTATATAACACTATTATATGCTACAAAAATTAAAATTCAAGCCAGGTTTTAATAAACAAGATACCGATTCAGGGGCTGAAGGTCAATGGACTGACGGTGATTTTGTAAGATTTAGATACGGATTACCTGAAAAAATAGGTGGTTGGTTACAATTAACTTCTGCTCAAAAGACTTTACCTGGAGCAGCAAGAGCACAAGTTGCATTTTCTAGTTTTGCTGGTGAAAAATATTCAGCAATCGGAACTTCTCAAGGGTTATTTCTTTACTATGGTAATGATTTTTTTGATATCACACCTTTAGATACAGCCATAACGGGAGGCACTTTAACCACTGTTAATGGATCAACAACTGTGACTATTAATAAAGGTTCACATAATTTAGAAGTTGGAAGATATGTAACTCTTTCATCTGTTACAGTGACTGGTGCATCTGATTTTACAGCTGCTGAATTAGAACAACCATATGAAATATTAACTGTACCTGATGTAGATAAATTTACTGTTCAAGCCTCTCGTGCTGAAGGAGGATCTGGTATGACAGCAGCAGGAGCAGTAACCGTTAATCCATACGTTGAAGTTGGACCAACAACTCAAACAACTGGATTTGGTTGGAGCACCTCTACATGGGGAGCTAGCACTTGGAATACACCTAGAGCTACAAGTTCAGTAGTACTGGATCCAGGAAACTGGAGTCTTGATAACTTTGGTCAGGTATTAGTTGCAACTATATTTGATGGTAGAACTTTTACCTGGAATGCAGGAGCCTCCAATCCAAGAAGTATTAGAGCTTCCTTAACAACTACAAATTTTCAAACTACAAACAATCCTACAGCTACTAGATTTACGTTAGTTTCAGATCGAGACAGACATTTATTTCATTTTGGAACTGAGACAACTATTGGTGACCCATCAACACAGGACCCAATGTTTGTAAGATTTTCTAATCAAGAAGATTTAAATACATATGCCCCAACAGCTACGAATACAGCAGGCACCTTTAGACTAGATACTGGTAATGAAATACGAGCTGCACTTCAAGGTAAAGACTATGTGTTTGTTATAACAGATCTCGCTGCATATGTAATTCAGTTTGTTGGTCCACCATTTACATTCAGTGTTAGACAGGTTGGTACTAATTGTGGATGTATTGGTCAACATGCGGCTACTTTCGTAAATGGAGCTGTGTTTTGGATGGGATCGCAAGGTGGATTTTTTGTATTTGATGGTACGGTAAAATCATTACCTTCGCTTGTAGAAGACTTTGTATTTAGTACAGATGGAGACAACCTTGGATTAAATTTTGATGCAAGAGATATTATTTTTGCAGGGGCAAATAATTTATATACAGAAGTAAATTGGTTTTATCCAAAAGCAGGATCAGAACAAATAGATAGATGTGTAACATATAATTATGCAGAGAATTGTTGGACAACATCATCACTAGATAGAACAACATATCAAGATCAAAGTGTATTTGATAATCCTTATGCTACGGATTACGATAGTTCGTTAACACCTGTTTTTCCTGATATATTAGGAATTACAAATAAATATGGAGCTAGTATTTATTATGAACATGAACAAGGAACAGACCAAGTTAATAGCACAGCAACCACAGCGATACCAGCTTTTATAAGATCAGGAGATTGGGATATTACATCTAGACGAAGTCCATTAGGACAGATGACAGGTGTAGCCGATTATAGAGGAGATGGTGAGTTTTTCATGGCTGTTAGACGATTTATACCTGATTTTAAATATCAAGAAGGAAACGCTAAAGTAACTTTATTAGTTAGCGCATATCCAGACGATGTGGCTGTAAGCTCTCCACTTGGACCCTTTACAGTTACGTCAACAACTGATAAGGTGGATACTCGAGCTCGAGGAAGACTTGTATCTATTAAAATAGAAAATGATGGCACGGGTGAAACCTGGAGATATGGTACATTAAGATTAGATGCACAACCAGATGGTAGAAGATAATGACAGTAGATAAAAAAATAAATTATGAAATACAGGCTGGTGTAAAAAACTATAAACCATCAAAAATGGTAACTGTTCCAAAAACTGCAAAGTCATCCCCAAAACATCCAACAGCACATCTTGCATATATTACAGATGCAGAACAAAAATTATTAATTAAAAAAAATTTACACGGATCATTAAAGGGTGGCAAACCAAACAAAGGACCTGGTGGTATACCTAGTTTACAAGGAGACTTTGGAGGACCAGGAGGATTTGGTGGTTTTCAAGGTGGTGGAGATTATAGTTCTGCAGAAACTGGTAATACTGCTGGATTTAGTGGTTACTCTGGTCCAGAATTACCTCCAGGGGTAGATCCAAAAGGTTCAGAAGATGCACAAGAAATAAGAGATGCATTTATTGCAGCAGGTGGTGGACAAAGAGTTAATCCAGGTTTTTTTGATAGCAGAAATAGAATATCAAGAGCAGAGTTAGCAAGAGCTAGAGCATTTAATCCAACTGCATTTTCAAGAAATCGTAGAGGTGGTATTATGGATCTCTTTACAGGTGGTGGATTTTTAGGAAACATACTTAGAGGCCTTGGACAAAGAGTTGGTTTGGGTAAAACATTTAGTGAGCCAACTTATGATATGTCTAGATTTAGAGGTTTACCGTTAGGCGGATCTGCTGTTTTTGAAAATTTAGATATTAGAGATAAGTTTGATAGAAGAGATAATGAAGATGAAGATGAAGAAGAAAAAGCTGCAGAAATAATAGCAGAGATATTAGAGGTGTAAGGAACTTAATGGCTAAAGTAACAAACTATATACCTGAACCAAAACAAGAATACGATGTAGAAAATCAAAGACAGATACTTGAATCTTTAACTACATTACAAAATCAATTAAATTTTTCTTTTCAACAAGATTTAAAAAACGAACAAGACGCATTTAATTACTTTTTATCATGAGTATAAATTATCAAAATCAAGGTTTTAAACAAACCGGCACAGGTAAAACTACTGTGCTTACTTGCCCTACAGATGGGACAATCATAGTTAAAAGTATATATTGTGCAAACAATGATGCATCATCAGCTATTCTAGTAAACATGAATTTTGTTGATTCATCTGATTCAAGCACAGAATATGAATTTTTTAGAGATGACGTGGCAGCTAAATCTCAAGTAAACGCTTCACCTCAAGGCTTGAATTTAGAAGCAGGAGATGCTATAACTGTGCAAGCAGCTACAGGTAGTGGTAAGATACAAGGCCTGATAAGTTATGCTTTATTAGATAGAAGGAATGAAAACGGATAATTTACCAAAGATAGATTGTACAACTATAGTAACATATAGAAATACAAAAACTGGTGAAACATATAAAGAGAAGAAAGAAGGACCTGATATTGTACAAGACGTTACTGTTCAGGTAACCAATAAAGGTTTAGAAGTCTTCCAGAAAGTAATGAATGATAATACGAAACCAAAACCCTAAAGGCGGAACAGAATTACAATTCGAGTATTTAGAAAAATACGTCGATAAAAATTTATTAGATCAAGTACAAATTTGTACTTCAGTACCTGAAAAGATACCATTACATCCAAGTAAACCCAATATACTTTGGCAAAAAAATTCTTACGATCAACCTAACTTAGCTCCTTGGTTTAGTAATCCATCAAATCATAATAAATACGATTGGTATGTTTTTAATTCACACTGGACATATGAAAAATTTAGAGACCATTTTAATATACCAACTAACAGATCTGTGGTTATTAAAAATGGTATTGACAAAATAGAAAAAGCTAAACCATACGAAAAAGGTAAACCTATAAAAATAATACATCAAAATACACCTTGGCGTGGTTTATCTGTGTTGTTAGGTGCAATGCAATTAGTAAAGAATCCTTTGGTTACCTTAGATGTATATTCATCTACAGAAGTTTATGGTAAACAATTCTATGATCAAAACGACCATGAATATAGAGAACTTTACGAACAAGCAGAAAAATTACCTAATGTTAATTATCTTGGTTACAGACCTAATCAATACATAAAAGATAATTTAAAAAATTATCACATGTATGTTTATCCAAGTATTTTTGAAGAAACATTTTGTATATCATTATTAGAATGTATGGCTGCAGGTTTATATTGTATCGTGGATGATTTTGGTGCTTTATATGAAACAGGTGCAGAGTTTCCAATGTACATACCGTACGATTCTAACCACAGAGCGATGGCACAAAAATTTGGTTTTGGTATAGAGCAAGCATCACACACATTAGATCAAAAACAAATACATGATCATTTAGACTCTCAATCAAGATATGCACACATTTATTACAACTGGAATAAGATTGCTATGCAATGGACAACATTTTTAAAAGGAGTTATTAATGCAAAATCCTAATAAGCCTATTTGGTTTAACGAAGATACTTATCAAACTATTCAACAATCTAATACACGCACTGAAGTAATAGATTTATCAGATCCACCTGGTAGATCTCCACATAAAATTATGGTTTGCACACCTGTGCATGGAAACGTGTCTATGCACTATTGTCAAGCAGTATTAAAATTTCAACAAGATTGTATACTAAGAAAAATACTTGTTAGTTTTACATTAATGCAATCTTCTTTAGTTACTCAAGGTAGAAATCTATGTGTAGCTGAGATGTTAAATCACGAAGATGGGTATACACATTTATTATTTATAGACTCTGATATTGACTTTAATTTTCAAACTATAGAGACAATGTTAAAAGCTGATAAAGATGTTATTGCATGTCCATACCCAATGAAGTCATTAGACTGGGACAAGATATTTCAAGAAAAAGATAAGGCACAGAATGCAGATCAATTAAAAAGACCTGGGTATACCTTTCCAATAAAACTAGAAGATCAGAATCATATAGAATCTAAACTAGGTATTGTAGAGGCAACACATGCTCCAACCGGCTGTATGTTAATTAAAAGAACTGTATTAGAAAAAATGATAAAACACTATCCTGAATTAAAAATATATCAACCCACCAATATTAACGGAAAAGAAGTCACAAAAGAAAATTTTTATAATTTTTTTGATACTATTCATGACCCTAAAACTAAACGTTATTTTGGTGAAGACTTTGGTTTCTGTCAAAGATGGACAGATATGGGTGGTAAAGTGTACCTATATATCATGGATTATATAACTCATGTGGGTGAGCATCAGTTCTGTGGTAGGTTTTTTGATAATCTAAAACCAGCTATTGACGATAGTAAAAAAATCAAATAAAGTGTGATATTTCAGGATAAGTACGCCTGCCCTATAAATTAAATTTAGACAAAATTATGGCAATAACAGACATTATACAAGCAAAAGAATTCGAAGCAGGTGCACCAAATATTGTATTAAAAGGTGATTTAAGACCTAATCAAGATATGCAAATGGCTATGTCAGATGATGCTAACGAAAGAGCATTGGAACAAATATTTGAACAACTTTTAGAAGAAGGTTTTTCTTTTGAAGAAGCAGCTAAAAAAGCTAGAGAAATATTTAATGAAAAAGCTATGGCCTATGGCGGTAGAGTAAATTATGGTTTAGGTAGCTTTGTTAAGTCAATAGGTAAAGGTGTTAAAGGTGCTGTCAAAGGTGTAGCTAAAGGTATTAAGAGTGTAGCTAAATCAGATTTAGGAAAAGCAGCATTAGCTGCCGCTGCATTATATTATGGTGGACCTAAAGTAAAAGGTTTTTTTGAAGGCATGAGTTTACCAAGTTTACCTACTTTTGGATTAAGTGAAAAAGGAGCAAAGACACTAGGCGCATTTGCAATAGGATCATTAGGATCAGCTGCAATATCCGCAGCAGAAGCAGGTGGATTAGACACTAGCGATCCAAACGCTGAAGTAGATTTAGACTCACTAACTGGTTATCTAACCAGAGGATATAAAAATTTAAATCCTAATGCTACAGATGAAGAAGTATTTCAGTTTGTACAAGAGAACACAGCAGAATATAGAGCTATGGGTGGACGTATAGGTTATTCAAATGGGACTCCTTCTTTCGAAGAATATTTAAGAGAAAGAGAAATGCTTGATAAAAAAGGTAATATGGAAAGATTAATGAAGGAATACAAAGAGGATATGCGTAGAAAAAAAGTTATGCAACAAAAACAAGAGGCAGCAGAAGGTGGACGTATAGGTTATGCTATGGGAGACACAGCTAGTGAAAACGCTATGCAAGCAGCAGGCATCGAGGGTCTACCAATAAGACAAAATAAGGTTGGCGTGACAGAATTAGATCTTAGAGAAACTGGTGGATTTATACCTCCAGTTGGTGTAAAAGAAAAAGCAGATGACATTCCAGCAATGTTATCAAATAACGAATTTGTATTTACTGCTGATGCTGTGAGAGCAGCAGGTGGTGGTAACATAAATAAAGGTGCTCAAATTATGTATGACACCATGAAACAATTAGAGAGTAAAGTAGTATAATGGCAGTAGAAACAGTATCATCAATAACAAGGCCAGCACCCTTTATTGAGGCTGCAGGTAAAACTTTTTTAGATGAATTACAAAAAGCAACCGGACAATTTAAAACAGCCGATCTATCTAAAGTTTTTGGTCCACAGTTTGTTGCAGGGCAAGGACAACTAACTCAAGATGCAATTGCTAAGGCTGGTGGATTAGGATCGTTTGCACCTTTTTTACAAACAGCAGCAGGTCTGGCGCCTACCTCAGGGGCTCAACTACAAAGTTTAGTTTCACAATTTAAGTCACCATATCAACAAGATGTCATTGACGCTACGTTAAGAGAATTTGATGTGCAAGCTGCAAAAGGTTTACCTAGTATTGCAGCACAAGCTGTGACTAGAGGTGTTCTTGGTGGAGGTAGAGAAGGAGTGCAAAGAGCAGAATATCAGGCAGCAAGCGACAGGAACCGAGCAGCATTACTTGCACAATTAAATCAATCTGGATTTGCTGATGCTCAAAGATCTTTACAACAAGCTTTAACTAATCAACTAGGTTTAGCTAGAACAGCGCCAGCATTAGCCGGGCAAGAGATAACAGGTTTAACTACATTAGGTGGATTACAACAAGCACAAACTCAAGCAGGTTTAACAGCACAACAACAATTAGCACAACAACAATTAAATCAACCATTAACCGCAGCGCAAGCTCTAGGACAAGGTGTGTCTTCTTTAATAGCTGGCTATCCTGGTCAAATACAACAAGACCAAGTTGTAGTTCCAAGTTTAGCACAAACAGCATTAGGAGCAGGGGCGACGCTAGCAGGAATATATAGGGCGTTTAGTTAATGAAAATTTTTAGAAGACCAATGTTTAGAAAAGGAGGAGAAGCTATGACAGGTATTATGTCAAATATATCTCCTAGACAAAACTATGCAGAACAAGGAAACGTTTACGACGAGGCTGAAAAAATAATTACAGAAAGATTAGGACCTGTTCAAAAAGGAGATCCACTAACAGATTTTTTATTAACCTACGGACCATCTTTAGCATCAAGTGCTTTACCTGGAGGAACTTTTAGAAATATAGTTGCTGCAGCTGATAAACCTGTGCAAAATCTTTTAGCTAGTAGAAGAGCTGCTAGAGATAGAGAGGAAGCTAGAAAATTAGCTGGTATTGAATTAGGTGAGAGTATGGCTGAAAGACAATTAAAAAAAGATATTGCCATGATGAAATCAGAGGACGATGTTAATTTACTTCCAACATTCTTAGACCTATACGAAGGTAATTTAACTCTGGCTCAAAACAGAAATGCATATGAAAAGAGTGGACTACAAACTAGAGCTAGAAATACTTTTGGTAAAAACTTTGCAGGTCTAGTAGGTGGTGACAGACATGGAGACATTGAGTCTAAAACTTTTAAAAATAAAAAGAACGTAGGTAAAGTGTATTACGATATTGAAGATGCCCAGTTTAAAAGAATTAGAAAAACAGCAGAAGGTTTTGGCGTAGAAGTTATTGACATAAATACATTTAGTCCAGAGGCTGATGAAGCTGCAAAAGTGGATTCAAAAAAACCATCAGCAGGTTTATTTGGACAAGAAACAAAACCACCAAAAACATTAAAAGAAATTTTACCTGATTTTACAAGTCCAGACGATTTACCAATATAGGAGGTTAAATGGCAGAAGAATTTCTACCTCTTACAAAAACAGAAACAGATAATGATAGATCTTGGTACACATCTGTTGCAGCAGGTATTGCCTCAGGTATAATCAAAGTACCTGAAGGTGTGTTTTCCTTAGCAGCAGAACTTATTGATCTTGGCGCAGATACAAATCTCGCAGGTGATGTAGATAGATTTTTTGATAATTTAAATCCGTTTGAAGAGATTGCTGAACAAAATGGATTAGGAAAACTTACTGAAGCGTTAATTCAAGTAGGAGTGCCAGGCACAATAGGATTTAAAGCAGCCAATAAACTTGCAAGAAACATGACAGCAAGAGCATTGAAAGCTAAACGTGCAAATGCTTTTGCTAGTTTTAGAAATACAAAAGATAGAACAAAATTAAGTACAGCATTAGATAAAGTAAAAGAATTAAATGAGAAAGCGAGAGTTCCAAGATTTGCTGTAGGTCTTATGGGAGGTGCAGCCGGAGAAGTTTTTGTTGCTGATGTTGAAAAGATAGGAACCTTTGGAGATATGTTTGAAGGAGGTCCAACACAATTAGATAGAAACGAATCTTATGGTAGAGAAGATGCTGCTAGAAGATTAGTTAACAGATTAAAGTTTGGATCAGAGTCAATAGCTTTTACACCGTTTGTTTATGGTATTGGTAAGAGCGCCAAGCTTCTAGCATCAAGAGGCAAAGATTTAGCTTATAGCGATTCTAGATTTGCAAGATGGTTAGATAAATATATTAGAGCCCCTTTTAGTCCTAGAGGTGGATTGACAGAAGAATTATTTGATGAGGAAAATGTTAGAAAAGCATTACAAGCTTCAGATCAAAACAGGGCCAAAGAAATTGTAGACAATATTACAAAAGAAGTAGATGGTTTTTATCCAGATGCAGAGAACATTATTAATAAATCTGGTAAAGCAGAAAGAACAAAATTTTTAACTGGGTTAAATGAAGTTTTGTTTAGTGGTAATATTAGAAAACAATTAAATAAAGATGCACTAGATAATTTAATTGATCAGTTTGATAACTTAAATGTATCTGCAGAAAGCAAAGGTAATATAATTGGTGGTCTTAATAACGCTCGAGAAGAATTTGTAAAATTAATAAATATATTAGATGCAAACGCTCAAGGAACTAAATTAACAAAGGGTGTTTCTGATTTACAAACCTTATTAAAAGACAGAGTAACTAATTGGATAGGTGGAACTTATAGAATTTTTGAAGAACCTAAAAAAGGTTTTGCTACACTGTTTAGTAGATACACACCCACTGATGAAGCAAAAGAATCAGCCATAAGATTTTTTAGAGAACAAATAGCAAAAGAAGCCGGTGATACAGGTTTTGATGTAGCAACAAGTGACAAGTATTTTAGAGAAGCAAAAGTACAAGTTGAAAGTTTATTAAATGCTGTTCGAAACAAAGGTAAACCAAAAGCTCTTGCTTTCAATGATTATATAAATAAAACTATGGAAGGTAGACCAGGTGCAGATTTTGTAAAACAAGTTATTGATGACACTGCACTACCACCAAAAGAAATTAGAGAATTACTTGGTGAAATAACAGATCCAAGATATTCTATATACAATGCAATTACAAACCTATCTAGCGTAGCTAGAACTACCGCTTATTTATCTAGTGTAGTTGCTAAAAACGATGAAATACAAAAAGCAGGGGGGAGAGGTTTTTTCTGGGCTAGTGAAGAAGCGGGGGAACAAGCTTTAAGATCAAATATCACAGGTATTAAATTAGTTCCTGTTGATGATATTGTAAAAGACTTACCTGGATCAGGTAAATTTGTAAACCCTGCAGCAGGTAAATTTACAACAGTTGAAATAGCAGAAGCATTAAGAAATTCAAACAACATAGCTAGTGGTCTTCAGGGTTTTGTAAGAGGTGAGGGCAAAGAAGGAGCAGAAGCTGTTGTAAGTTGGATGTATAGAAATTTATTATTATTTCCAAAAGGAATATCACAATTAGCAAAAACTGTATTTTCTATACCTACACACTTACGTAATGTATTTAGTGCGTTTGGTTTTGCTGGCGCTAATGGTACATTATTTGACCCTGAATTTTATACAAATGCATTTAAAGAAGGTATTGAAACATCAGGTTTACTAAAAGCTGGGCCACCAAGCGCTAAGGCACAAGAAGCGTATAGAGAACTATTAGAGTTAGGAGTTGTAAACTCACAAGTGCAAATAGCAGATTTAAAAGCTTTGTTAACAGATGTTAGACTTGGTCAACAACTTGCCAACATAGATACAACAGTCAGTCCTTTCATGAACAAGATGAGAAAGTTAAGAGACTTCTTTCAAGGTAAATATGTTGCAGAGGACGATACATTTAAGATTGCAAATTTTGTGGTTGAATTAAAAAGATTAAAAAATTACAGAACAAAAGGTAGACCTGTTGATAGAAGCGTAATTAAATTGCCAGAATCAGAATTAAACATAAAATACAATAGAGCAAGACAAAACGGGTTTAAAGGTACTTTTGATGAATTTGTAGATGAATTTGCATTAAAAACAGAGGCAGCTAATATAGTTAAAAATACTGTGCCTAATTATGCATTTGTTGGTTCTGCTGTAAGAACAGCAAGACTTTTACCTATTGGTAATTTTATGTCTTTTCCATCTGAAATGATCAGAACAACTACAAACATAGTTGAACAAGGTTTAAAAGAAATGAAACACATACCTGCTCCAGGTGTTAGAATAAAAGGAAGCAACATAGGTTTAACTGTTACAGAAGTATTAGAAGATGGAACAGAAAGAATAGTTGCAAATAATGCTAGACAAACAGGCACGTATAAAACAGGTCTTACAAGATTATTAGGAATGGCTACTTTTACAACTGGTATACCAGTAGCTCTAACTGAAGGAGCGGCAGCTCTGTATGATGTAACGCAAGATGAGTTGGATGCGTTAAGAAGATTTGTACCTGAGTGGTCAAAAAATTCTACACTAATACCAATTAAAGATGAAGATGGTGAATTAAGATACATAGATTTTAGTCATAGTAATGCGTACGATATAATTAGCAGACCTTTAAGAACCGTGGTTAATCAAATACAACAAGGAGACTTAACTGATGAACAACTTTTAACTGGTTTTGTAAGTGGTATTACAGAGGCTAGTGCAGAAATAATGAATCCATTTATAGCTGAGTCTATTTGGACAGAAGCAACAGCAGATTTAATTATAAGAGGCGGTAGAACAAAAGATGGTAGATTATTATACACTGATCAAACTTCAGCGGGTGACAAAGCAGCTATTAGATTTTTACATTTAGGAAATGCATTAGCTCCATCCTACAAACAATATATTAGATTGGTACAAGCAGCTACAGAAAAACCTACAAAGCGAGGGGATGTATTAGACGTTGGTCCAGAGATAGCAGGATTTATGGGGTTACGTCCCATTAAAGTAGATCCTTTACAATCTATGGGTTTTAAAATTGCTAACTTTCAAAGAGGAATTAGGGAAGCAAGAAGAGAATTTACTGGGGGTTACTTTGGATTATTAAAAGGTGGACCAATAGAGATAAATGATATTATAACTAGATTTGCTAAATCTAACAACGCTAGATTTAATGTTATGCAAGAAATGAAAAAAGATATTAATGCAGCAGAAACTTTAGGTGTTGGTACAGATCAGCTCTACAATGAATTTACAGAAAGACAAATATCTGACAGAAACTTTTATAATTTAAGAACAGGTAAATTTGAACCATACTTTCCTTCAAAAGATATTGAAGAAAGATTTGCAGAAATTTCTAGAAATTTAGGAACAGGTAACCCATACATAGCTGCACGTCCTATATTAAGAAGAATGGTAGCTAACATGAGAAACGTATCTTTAGATTCTCCATTGTTATTTTCTACAGAAATACCAAGTTTTAGTGAGGGAGGAATTGTAGAAACAGGAGCACCTTTAAACATAGAAGATTATTTAATTGAAGAAATACCAACGCCACCTATTCCTGCAAATGTTGCAAACTCTAATCCTAATCCTCAAGTAATACAAACAGCTCAACAACCTGTTGTAACACAAGATGGCTTGACAGAATTAGAAAAAACATATTTATCTCCAGAAGAACAACAAATTATTTTAAGACAACGAGGAATGATAACATAATGCCGGCTGGTGACAAACTAAAACCCAAAAGTACAAGAGAGCATTTGCTTTCCATATATGGATATATTACAGGTTTAAAAAAAGATGTTAAACATATGCACGAAGGTATTCACGATTTGGGCGGTAAGATAGACAAGATCTATTGGGTGTTATTGGGTACTGTTGGGGCAGTATCACTTCTGTTGCTAGAAAAAGTCTTAGACTTAGGTTGGTTTTAAATCCATTCTTTTAATTCTTCACCCATTACATCATTAGCTATATTCATTTTGTTACGTAAAGCTTTTTGTATTTTAATGTCTATGGTATCCTCTGCAACAAGATCAATATAAGTCATAGGTTTGGTCTGACCTATACGATCAATACGTGCCTCTGATTGTAAACGTTTTTCTAAATCATAACCATTAGAATAATAAATCATTGTACTGGCTGCAGTTAAAGTAATCCCAAAACCACCTGTACCTGTTGTGCCTACAAAAAATCTACACTCAGGATCCTCTTGAAACTTTTTAATATTTTTTTGTCTATCCTCCGCAGCTGTTGCACCATAATAATCAACAACAGAATTTTCTCCAAAATGTTTTTTTATTTCTTCAATAATTCTTCTGCAGTCTTCAACATAGTAAGACCATATAACTGCTTTACCAGATATCTCCCAAAGTATGTCCATTAATTCTGTTAATCTATTACATGGAAGTTGTTGTGGTTTGCCATCATCTGTTGCGTGATAACCACAAGATATCTGATGAAGTCTTAATAGTTGCACCATAACTGTGGACGTAGAACAAACTTTACCCTCTAATTCAGAAATAGCATATCTTCTCATTTCAGTATAAAGTTTTTTCTGTATACCTGTTAACTCTATCTTACGAGTTAAAAAAGTTTTCTTAGGTAAATCTAAACAATCGTCTTTTAATACACGTTCACTAAATAATTTTATTTTAGCTTCTAGTTCAGGTATATTTCTTTTGTTTGGACCAACTGGAACACTAACAGATCTAGATCCTAAATTCATAGTTTTCATAATACAATAATGAGATCTGTACGCCCAAAAAGAATCAAACCCTAATAAATAATTATCTAAAAAAGCAGCCTGACTAAATAAATCTAATGGTGAATTAGTAATAGGAGAACCAGTTAATATTCTTCTATATTTAGCAAGAGGTTTTAGTTTCATAATATTTTTAGTTCTATTAGCAGTTGGAGTTTTAATTGTAGTAGATTCGTCTATAGCCATCATGGCTTTGTGTGAAGATAAAAAACGTCTAGCAAACTCTGTAGCTTTTGGATATGAAAAAGCCTCTACATTCATAATTAAAATATGAAAGTCCGTACCTGTATCAAACATTGTATTTAACTCTTTTATTTTTTCTATTGATGAATTAGATGTTTCCCAAAGAACAACTTTTTTCTCGATGTGGTTTACCATGTGTGTAGGTATTTCACCCTCATACCAGTTTTTATATACACCTTTTGGTGCAACTAATAACAAACCATTTATCTCACCTTTATCATACAACATAGAAGCATTATCAATTAATACTTTAGATTTACCGGTACCCATCTCCATAAAATAGGCAAAGTATTTTTTATCCCAAGAACGCTCTAAAGCCTTTAATTGATGAGCGTATGGCTTAGTTTTAAATTTGTAATTCATGTTTACTTTTACTTTCTAATTGTTATATATTAGCTGAAAGATAAAAAGTCAATGAGCAAAGTTTATTTAATACAAGACATTCCAGGAACCAGTAAAGGTGAACCTAAATATAATATTGTAGGCGCACAAAAATATGGTGAAATTGTGTCTTTGCTTCCAGAGTTTTCACAAATGATACATTCGCCTGGACCTTTGGTTATGAAACTTAGAACACTTCTAAAAAACTACACAGAGGAAGACTATCTTTTATTATCTGGAGACCCTGCAATCATAGGTGTAGTATGTTCTTTAGTATCAGACACAACTAATGGTAAATACAAACTTTTAAAATGGGATCGTCAAGAAAAAACTTATTATCCAATAGAAGTAAATATTTTTCAAAAATAAGTTGACACTAAATTTATTATCAATATAGTGCGAATTGCGAAAAGGAATTATTATTAATGATTAAACTAACAAAAATATATGGAGAAAGCTATGACTATAGACCTACGAAAAGATGCACCAAACCAGGTGTCAAACGTCAATCCAGACGAACTATCAAAAGAAATTAATACTCTTCAAGAAATAAAACAAGAAGTTATTAATCAAGAAACAAAACTGAAAGAGTTAAAAGAAAGAGAAAAATATTATTCTAATATAATTATACCTGATTTAATGAATCAGCTTAATTTAAAAACTTTAAAATTAAAAGACGGATCAGAGATATCCGTTAAAGATATTTTTGGTGTCTCGATAATTGCTGCTAAAAAGCAAGAGGCACACGACTGGCTTCGGAGACAAGGACTAGGCGCGATTGTGAAAAACGAAATCACAGTTAAGTTTGGTCTTAACGAAGATAACAAGGCAGAGCAGTATGCTCTACTTGCACGAGGACAAGGTTATGAACCCGATCGGAAAATTGCAGTTCATGCCGGAACCCTTAGAACAACTTTGCGGGACTTTCATCAAAAAGGTGGCAGTATACCTGCAGAGTTGTTCACATTGTTTGAAGGAAATCAAACAGAAATAAAAACCAAAAATTAAACTACTAAACCAACAAACATTAAGGAGTAAATTATGGATAAACAAGTAGTAAAAAAGAATAGTGCAGGATCACTTGCAACTATAAATCTCAGAGGCGATGCTGGTAAAGGCGCTGAAGAAATAAAATCGGATGATGTATCAACACCGATTTTAAAAATTCTTCATCAACTTTCACCGGAATGCAATGAGAGAGACCCAAAATATGTTGAAGGTGCAAAACCTGGCATGATATATGCAGCAGGCTTCACGCAACTAATTGATGGTAACGAGGGATTAAACGTGATCATCGCACATTCTCAAACTAGATATCCGGAGTGGCAGGAGAGAGGCGATAGCGCTTCTGCTCCAGTAGGAACTCATTTAGAGATTCCAGCGGATGGTGTAGAGGAGAAGAATGGTAGATATAGACTACCAAATGGAAACTATGTAGAGAAAACTGCATACTTCTATGTATTAGCATTGGTCGAAGGTGAAGCAAGACCAGCAGTAATTGCTATGCGTTCTTCTAATCTTACACCCGCAAGAGAGCTAAATAATTTAATCAAGAATCTTAGATTCTCTGATGCAGAGGGCTCTTTTAATCCAGCTGCATATTCAGCGGTTTATAATTTAAAAACTGTTGGTAAGACAGCGGGTAGTAAAAGCTGGCATGTCTACAAACCATCAAGAGTTAGAAATCTTGATGTCAGTAAAAAAGAAGATGCCGGATTGTATGAGGTTGCACAACAACTTCAACAGACTGTATCTAAAGGTGCAGCAACACCAAAGTATGAGGCACCTAAAAATACTGGAGACATAGTATAACCGAGTACTTGTAAAGTACACTTGCGAGCAGGGCGCCGAAGCGAGAGTAGAAGCGCCCTGATTAAACTATGAAAGATTTTGAAAAATATTTTAGCGGACTAAAAAGAGATTTTGGATTTTGTAATGTTAAAAACGGATATTATGATCCTAAAACAAATAAACTTAAATTTGACCCAGGTGATTATGGTTGGGCTAAAAGACCTATTACAGATAAAGATTATGAGGATCATTTAAAAGGACAAAAATCAATTGGATTACAAGCTTGTGATGATGAAAGTATGGCTAGCTTTGGTGCAATAGATGTTGATCCTGATGATTATGAAAAATTTGATTTACAAAAATATTTAAAAGTTATTGATAAAAAAAATCTACCAGTAATTCCTATCGAATCTAAAAGCGGTGGACTTCACATTTATGTGTTTACAAAAGAGAAAGTACCTGCATCTTTAATTAGAGAATTTTTATCAAACTTATTATTTTTATTTGGTTTACCATCTAAGACTGAAATATTTCCAAAACAAACTGCACTTGGTAAAAATCAAAATGGTGAACGAACTTCAGGTAGTTTTATTAATCTTCCATACTTTAATGGTAATGAGAGAAGAGCTTACAAACCTGATGGAAGTAAAATGGATTTAGATTATTTTTTAAAAGTAATCGAAGCTAATCTACAAACAAAAGAAAGTTTACAAGAAGTTAGTAATAAAAAAATAAAAGAAGTATTGACTGGTGGACCTGAAGAGTTTTCTGATGGTCCTCCATGTTTACAGATGATCTGCAAAGAGATACAGGAATCAGGGACCAAACTGAAAGACGAAAGAGATAGATTTTTATATAACTACATGGTGTTTGCTAAAAAGAAATTTAGTGAAAACTGGGAAAAGAAAGTGTTAGAGGCAGCTAGAAACTACATTTTGTACGATGAAATATGGGGTGATGGTAAAGTAGAAGAAAAGATTAAGTATTGGAAAAAAGATACAGCAGGTTTTAAATGTAATGACTTACCTATATCATCATATTGTGCGAGGGGCACATGTCTAAAAAGAAAATTTGGTATTGGTGGTCACTTTGATTCGCAGTGGCCATCAGTATCAGGTTTAATTAGAATCATGTATAAACCTGATCACGAATATTTTTTTAATGTTGAGGTAGCTGCAGATAAAATTGTACAAGTACACGCACGTAGTATTAAACAATTTAACGAGATGAAACAAATGCGTAGTCTAATTGCAGATCATACAACTACGTATCCACCAAGCATAAAAGAAAAAGAATATCAAAATATATTAAACGGACTGTGGGCAACTATGGAAACAATTCAACCACCTGCAGGTACAAACCCCGTAGACATGTTAAAGAAAGAATTATTTGTATATGTTAACGGACCCAAAGCCAGCTCGTATGCAGCATTTAAAAGTGGATCTGTATTACATGAAGATCAACATTTTTATTTTGTATACGATAAATTTTATGATGAATTAAAACGTGGAGACTGGAATCAAGAGAGAGCAAGAACAGCTACAATGATTAAACAATATTTTAAAGGTGAGTTTGATTGTCAAAAAAGATTTCCAAAAGGTGATAATGAAGAGTCATTTCCACCACTAAGAGTTTTAAAACTTCCAAAAGAAGGTTTAGAAAAAGAAGAGATACCAGAAGAAATAATTGAAATAGAAGATAAGGAGAATATAGTATGACGCCAAAAGTCCCAAGTGTATTTGTATCTTTACCTGCTTACGATACAATGCAAGTGCCAACGTGTTTATCGCTCATAAAATTATTTAATAAATTTACACTAGCAAAAATAAAAGCAGAGATAGGTACATTTAAATGTCCTTACGTAAGTTATGGAAGAAATGTATTAACCGCACTATTTTTAGAATCAGGTTTTGACTATCAATTATTTGTAGATGCTGATTTAGAATTTGAACCTGAAGTAGTAGGTCGAATGATATTAGCTAAAAAAGATGCTATTTGTGTGCCTTACAGGAAAAAGACACAAGATCAAGTATTAAAATTTTCTATAGAGTTTAACGATCCAACTAACATTGAAGTGGATGAAAAAGGAATTGTAGAATTAAAGATGGGACCTGCAGGTTTAACATTAATTCATAGAAGTGTGTATGAAAAATTAATTAAAGACAATCCTGATCTTAAAATAAAACAAAAAGAAATAATATCTGAAAAAGCAAACTCATACTTTTATAATTTTTGGGATACAACTTTTACCAAAGATGGAACATGGTGGGGTGAGGATGTTAATTTTTGTAACTTAATTAAAAAATCAGGTTTTAAATTTTATGGAGTAGTTGATGGACAAACAACACATTATGGATCACATGGCTGGACTGGATCACTCAAGGATGGGTTTAAGAAAGCCAATGGAAAAGATCAATAAAATATACGGACCACCTGGTACGGGTAAAACATTTAGATTAATTAAACGTGTAAAAGCGTACGAACGTATTGGTGTGCCTTTACACAAAATAGGTTACTTTGCATTTACTAGAAAAGCTGCAGAGGAAGCACGCAAACGAATTAACGTATCAGAAAAAGAAGTGCCATATTTTCAAACAATACACGCATTTTGTTATCATTTACTTGGATTAAAAGAAGAAGATATCATGCAACCGTATCACTACGAAGACCTTGGTAAAAAATTAAATATAAGAGTTTCTTTTAATGATAAATATAACGAAGAAGAAACACATTTTTTAAGTTGTAATAATCCATACTTTCAAATGATACAAAGAGCCATAAATAAAGACATAGATATTAGAACAGAGTTTGACCTTAACGAACATGATAAAAAACAAGTAAATGACTATGACACTCTTAATCACATTTACAGAAATCTTTTAGTCTACAAAGATAAAAATAATCTTTTTGATTTTAACGACATAATAAAATCTGTTTTACATTCTGATAAAATACCAATGTTCAAAGCTATATTTATTGATGAAGCACAAGACTTATCACCATTGCAGTGGCAACTGTATGATAAATTAAAATACCATTGTGAACAAATGTACCTAGCTGGTGACGATGACCAGGCTATCTATGCATGGGCTGGCGCTGATGTAAAAAGATTTGTGCAAGAGCCGGCAAGAGAAATTGTATTAAAACAATCACGTCGTATATCTATGGCAGTGCAAGGAGAATCAAAATATCCAATAGCAAAAATAAAAGGAATTAGAAAAATAAAACATTACAGACCAAGGAATCACGTAGGTGAGTCACAATATATATCTGATCTTAACCAAGTTGATTTAACGAAAGGTAGATGGTTAATACTTACAAGAACTAAAAGCAATCTGTTAGATATCATGAAAGATTTAAAACGTAAAAATTTTTATTATCAAAGTAACAAAGGTAAAAGTTTTAAAGTTGGTATGTACGAAGCTGCAGCTGCATACACTAAATGGACAATGGATGAGTTGTTAGATGAAAAAGAAGTAAGTGCGGTGAAAGAATTTATACCTACAGGCAACTGGGATCCTAAAGTTCCTTGGTATGATAAATTTGTAGCGGACCAAAAAGAAATTTTATATTTAAGAAATCTAATTGCATCAAAAGAAAACTTAAGAGAAAAAGCAAGAATATGGTTATCAACTATTCATGCAATAAAAGGTGGTGAAGAAGATAATGTAATTTTATCTTTGCATCAAGGTCGTACTGTGCAACAAGCAATTAAATCAAGTGTTGACAAACAAGATGAGGAGCATAGAGTGTGGTATGTTGGAATCACGAGAGCACGAAATAATCTATATAAATTAAGAGCAAAAAAGAAATTAAGGGAGTATCAACTATGACACATAAAGATTTATTTAATGAAGTATTTCCTCAAAACAAACAAATTGGAGGATCTCATTATAAAAATTTTCACATTCAACCTTATGAATTTATATCTAAAAATGATTTAACTTTTTTTCAAGGCAACGTTATAAAATATGTTTGTAGGTATTTACACAAAAATGGAATAGAAGATTTAGAAAAAATAAAACACTATTGTGATTTAGAAATATTAAAATTAAAAGATAAAAAGAAAAAATGATTTTACCTCAAACAGAGTGGTTGCAGCCTACAGAGTATCCAGATCTTAGATCTTATGATGAGATTGCAATAGACTTAGAAACAAGAGATCCAGATTTAAAATCAAAAGGATCTGGTGCAGTTATTGGTAATGGTGAAATTGTGGGTGTATCTGTAGCAACTTATAATGATACATGGTATTTTCCTATCGCTCACCAAGAAGGACCCAATATGAACAAAGATAAAACTTTAGAATGGTTAAAAGATATTCTTGAATGTCCAGCTACAAAAATATTTCATAACGCTATGTACGACGTATGTTGGATACGTAGTTTAGGTTTAAATATCAATGGTTTAATAGTGGATACAATGATTGCGTGTTCACTACTAGATGAAAATAGATTTTCATACACACTAAATACTTTGTCTTGGCATTTTTTAAACGAGGGTAAAAATGAACGAGCACTAAACGAAGCTGCAAAGTCAAGAGGACTTGATCCAAAAGCTGACATGTGGAGACTGCCAGCACATGAAGTTGGAGCGTATGCAGAAAAAGATGCAGAATTGACTTTTAAACTTTGGCAACATGTAAAAAAATTATTAATTGAAAATGATTTAGAACAAGTTTTTAATCTTGAAACGGATCTCTTTCCTTGTCTCGTTGACATGCGTTATCTCGGCGTTCGCGTAGATACTCAACGAGCTTACGAATTGCGTAAGGAGTTGATAGGACAAGAGCAGCTATTATTGCGAGAAGTTCAAAAAGAAACAGGAATAGATACTCAAATATGGGCAGCAAGATCAATCGAAAAAGTTTTTCAAAAATTAAAACTATCTTACGAGCGTACTGCAAAATCTGGTGAGCCATCGTTTACTAAAAATTTCCTTTCAAATCACGAGCATCCTATCATACAAAAGATAGCTGAGGCAAGAAAGATTAATAAAATAAATACAACATTTATTGATACAATATTAAAACACGAACATAAAGGTAGAATTCATGCAGAAATAAATCAAATTAGATCTGATGATGGAGGAACCATTACAGGTAGATTTAGTTATGCTAATCCAAACTTACAACAAATACCAGCGCGTGATCCTGTGTTAGGTCCGATGATTAGAAGTTTATTTATACCTGAACAAGGATGTAGGTGGGGTTGTTTTGATTACTCGCAACAGGAACCAAGACTTGTAGCACACTACGCACTACGTTATGGTTTACCATCCGTAAATACAATTGCAGATTCGTATGACACTGACCCCTCGACCGACTTTCACAAAATCGTAGCAGAAATGGCAGAAATACCACGTTCACAAGCAAAAGTGATCAATTTGGGTCTTTTTTATGGTATGGGTAAAGCTAAACTTCAAGCGGAGTTGGGTGTATCTAAATTTAAAGCCGAAGAATTATTTGACAAGTATCATAGTAAAGTTCCATTTGTAAAACAATTAATGAATGAAGTTATGAAAGCTGCTGCTAAGAAAGGTCAGATTAAAACTTTGTTAGGTAGACGTTGTCGTTTTCCTAAATACGAACCAATACTGCGTGGCAGTGATTGGGGTAAATATATACCACCTGAAGATGAAGAGCGTATGCAAGATTTACAAAAGATGGGACCATATTTAAAAGACGATGAAGATGAAATATTAAAAGACAAGGATGGTAATCCTAAAAAAAATTATTGGCATAATAATCCAACACGTAGAGCATTTACATACAAAGCTTTAAACAAGCTTATACAAGGATCAGCAGCTGACATGACTAAGAAAGCTATGTTAGAATTATATAAAGAAGGTATCACGCCACACATACAAGTACATGATGAATTAGATATATCTGTTATTAATGATTTGGAAGCAGCTAAAATAAAAGATGTGATGGAAAACGCAGTTGACTTGAAGATACCAAACAAGGTAGACTATGAAGCTGGTCCAAATTGGGGATCAATAAAATGAGAAAAAATTATGGCATATTTAAATGTAAACATACCACCGACTTACGCACAAATAAAAAGGGAGTATCTTTATGACTTACAAAAACATCATGGAGAAGTTGAAGACTGCATTATCTTTGGGTTATCAGCTCTTACAGGAAGGGCTATACTCTTTCATGCTATTATGGAAAATGGTGCAATATTTTATCGCTTACCAATTAGCGCGTTTATTCAAAAGGGATTTGAACCATCCCGAGTGCCCAAGCGACGACTTGATGAACTTCAGCTCTGGAATTGTTTTAGCTATTATCCTTCTGTTCATCGTTGGGACATTCTAGACGGACAAGCTGGAAAATACATAGGTAAAGATAAAAAATGGCATCCAGGAAAGTATTTATTTACGGTTGACTTTGCTCATCCAGAGAGTAACATACTTGACACTGATCATTCAGAGATACCGCACGAACATAAGTGCGCTCACATTATTGCTTTAGATGACGGCAATTTTGCAGCACAACCAAACAATAGATGCATATGGGATATACCTTCTTTTACTGTAAAAGATAATATTCCTGATTGGAAAGTGCAAACAAATGAATGGAATGTAGAAGATAGTAGAGCGTGGCGGACAGAGGATACCGACAAGTTCTTTTATGAGATAGAGGAGAAAAAAAAATGAAAAAAATACTTAAAGATATTTGGCATTGGATCAAATGGCCATTTAGAAAAATACATAATTGGCTTAAGGGATAATTTTTATGGAGACTGCCAAGATGAATTATTATTTTACAAGTTTACTAATTGTAATGTTAACTATCCTGGCTTTCTGCGGAGGTCCACATGTCCAATAAACCACTAAACATATCTGAAGAAGCCGCCGTGCAGATGCCGATGAAGACGGTTGCTAGTCTAATCATAATCGTAGCACTCGGCACCATGGGCTATTTTCAGATTGTTGAGAGACTAAACATAGCTGACACTAGACTTCAGTTAATGGAAAAAGATCTAGAAGAAAATACAGAGTTTAGAATTAAATGGCCACGGGGCCAACTTGGAGCGTTGCCCGCAGATAGCGAACAATTTATGATGATCGAAGATCTTTATAAGACTACCGACAAATTAAACTCACACATAGAATCTATGGCGTTAAACAAAGTTAACATAGAATTTTTACGTAAACAAATGGATAAAGTTTTAGTAGACATCGAAAAATTAAAAGATGCAAACAGAGAAATGAAATACACAAACGGGAGCTCACAATGATAGGTTTATTTTTCACAGGGATAATTGTTTCAGTTTTGGTTTTATCAATTTTAATTTACGCTAGGAAATATGATTGAAGCTGTTGTAGGATTACTCATGTTTATCAACGGAGAGATTAAAGAAGCACGATTGCAAGATTCGATGGCAATGTGTTTGCGAGGGAAGCGCGAAGCGGAACGAACTTTTTCTGAATCTGTTACTTATAAATGTTGGAAAGGTAAAGCAGAATTAGAGGATAACATAGATGGCTCAAAATCAATTAAAAAACTCATTATTGAATAATTTAAAAAAAATTAATAGGTTTGCACAAATGCTTAGAGATGATAGATTTAGGCAACATAGAATAAATAGTAAAAAAATATATAATAGGAAAAAATATAAAAATGAATCTTTCACGTAACTTCACTCTCTCAGAGCTTACTAAAAGCGACACTGCTATACGTAGGGGGATTAATAATAACCCTAACGCAGAGCAAATAGAAAAATTAAAAGCACTATGTGAAAATATTCTTCAGCCGGTCCGGGACCATTTTGGCAGGGTCAAGGTGACGAGCGGGTTCCGTAGCGTAGAGCTGTGCGAAGCAATTGGCAGCTCTGCCAGATCACAGCATGCCCGTGCAGAGGCGGCCGATTTCGAATGTATTGGCGTAGACAACGCTGAATTATTTGATTGGATTAAATCAAACCTTTCTCCAGACCAACTTATACTCGAGTTCTACACTCCAGGTGAACCTAACAGCGGATGGATTCATGCAAGCTGGGTTGAAGGAACACCAAGAGCATCTTTTTTGCATGCGTTTAAAGAAAATGGCAGAACAAAATATAAGCCTGTAATGGGAAAGGCAACAGAACTTGTCTAGAACATTTAAAGTATTTCATAAAATAGACACCGTTCACGGTTATTGTGAAGATTGTGAAGAGGAATCAATACTAGTTGCAATTGTATCTGATTTTTATAGATGCACAAACTGTGGAGCAGACACTAGACAACATATCAATGGTAGTATAAGATATTTAAAATTAAGTGAAAGTGATAAAGCATATATAAAAGAACATGATAACAAAGATAGATACTAACCTTCCAACCTCAACTAATAAAAAAATTATTAATACATTGTTTACTACTAGCCTATGGACTCATGCTTGGGATAAG
>VTLG01016433.1_pt1 | contig 30946 bp, 46 predicted proteins | sample 4694571 | NCBI WGS metagenome assembly VTLG01 (sample SAMN12604809, study PRJNA352737) | marine metagenome | biome: ENVO:00000447; feature: ENVO:00000209|ENVO:00000569|ENVO:01000036; material: ENVO:00002151; isolation source: viral sequences binned using virsorter ...
GAATATCAGCACTTGAAAGTCAATCCTCTTTTTAATAACTTTGCGAAATGATAAGACAAAACAGCGTTGAGGTAGTAAACGAGTTTATAGATATTATCTACAAAGAAGTTAAAATAAAATACTCTGAAGAAGCAGGAATAAAAAACGTGCTTAATCATCTTGCTGAAAGAGGTCTTATCGAGCCGAGAAAACTTAGAGATTTTATGATAATAAAAGATTTTGACAAGATGTTGGAGTCAAACGATGGAAACTACACCTACACCTACATGGATATATCCATAAAGTATGATGTTTCTGAAAGAACAATACAGAACATAATCTACAAGCATAAAAGGAAGTACAACAAGGATTACAACATTAGATGACTTTTGCGAAGATTTACGATTTTAATTAATTAATTTTGCATTTATGAATAATTGGTACAATATAAAAAATACAGATGAATCTGCTGAAATATCTATCTTTGACGAGATAGGTGACTACGGTACATCTGCAAAAGATTTCGTTGAGCATATATCAAGTATCGGCAAGAAGGACATTACACTAAGAATCAACTCTGTTGGTGGAAGTGTTTTTGATGGTCTTGCTATATACAATGCTTTGCGTTCACATAGTGGTTATGTGCAAATAAAGATTGAAGGTTTAGCTGCTTCTATTTCTACTGTTATTGCAATGGCAGGAGATAGTGTAGAAATGGCTGAAAACGGATTCTTTATGATACATAACCCATTCGGACAATCGGCAGGGGAAGCTACTGACTTCCGTAAAACTGCTGATTTGCTTGACAAGATAAAAGATGAAATCATCGAGATATATCAAAGAAAAACAAAACTACCTTATGATGTTTTGTCTAAAATGATGGATGAGGAAACTTGGTTGTCTAGTCAAGAAGCACAGGAATTTGGTTTCATTGATGATATTACTGAGCCAATGAGAGTTGCTGCTAAGTTTGATTTATCTAAATTTACTAACGTAGACGAAAGAAAAGTCAAAGATGTTTTAGAATTAAATAATAATAAAAAACTTTTTAAAATGACCGAAGAATTAAAAACTTGGTTTAACAGTCTTAAAGAGGAAATCGTTATGGCTGTTAAGGGAGAGGATGCTACTACTCCTAGTGAAGTTTCCGTTGTTCTTTCTGATAATGAAGATGTTGTAAACAAGTTCACCGAGCTTGAAGAAAATGCACAGTCTTTGAGAGAAGAAAAAGAAGAACTAGCAGGTCTTGTTGGTGAAAAGGAGAGCATTATTGCTGACCTAAAAAACAAGGTTGCTGATATGGAAGCTAAACTAAACAAAAGTGAAGCTACTGAAACTGTTGTAGAAGCAGAACAAGAACCAACAATTACTCCAACTGAGGAAGTTGTTAATGAGTGGGATGCTTTTGCTAAATCAATCTTAAAATAATTAACTTTTAAAATAATATAAAATGGCTTATACAAGTGCAAGTTTACCTGATGTAAATCAGTATGATGTAAACAAAACAATACTTGAACCTTTATTCTTAGGTCAAGACTATATGCAATATATGGATGTTATGCCAAATGTTGCAGGAACTATTGTAATAGATAGATTCCAAGCATTAAGCGGTATTACTAAAGCATTTGCTTCAGGTTCTTTCTCTGCTGAAACAGGCGAGAAGGGTGCTACTGTAACTATCACTCCAAAAAGAATGGAAGCTGAAATCGCTTTCGCAGGAAACTCTTTATTCAACAAGATGAAAGGTCAGTTGATGAGAGCAGGACATGACTTCGATAATGTTGATGGAACTGTTGTAAAAAACATTCTACTTGACCTAATCGGACAAGGTGTTCAGTCTGACTTCAATCGTCAGTTGTGGTTATCTACTTTAGATTCATCTACTCCTGATGCTGATTTCGGTATCTATGATGGTATATTTGAATCTGCCTTTAATGCTTCTGCTAACTTTATAACTAGAGAGTTTTCAGGTCTTTCTACTCAAGCTGATGATGCTGTTTTAGCAACAGGTAACGGTGTTAAAATCCTACAAGGATTATATGACTCTGCTACTCCTGAATTGCTAGGTGCAGGAAACCACGTTTACTTTGTATCAGGTGACATCGCTGATGACTACTTGGTTACATTAGAAGGAACAGGTTATGCAGCAGGTGGTTACGGAACTTTAGTAAACGGTATGCCACAGCTTATGTATAGAGGTATTCCTGTTGTTGTTCGTAGAGATTGGGATATAGCTTTAGCTGCTGATGCTGCTGCTATCAACGGTGCTTCAAGTGCCAATGAAACTCACAGAGCAATGCTAACTACTAAGGATGCCTTCGTTGTTGCTACTGACTTCAGCTCTAACTCTGTTGAGCAATGGTACTCAAACGATAACAAAGAGTATCGTTTCCGAGTAGCTTACTCTGTTGGTTGTGCTTTGAAAGATGGTAAACTAGCTGTTTACTATACTCCAAACGCAATGGATACTTCAGGTTACTAATAATTGAATTAATTAAGGGGGATGAAATACTCCCCCTTATATTTTTAACTTTTAATATAATAATAAAATGGCAATAGAAAAAATCATGGTGGCTCATGGAGACATGGAGAACAGAGGAGGTCTTAAAGCTCTAGGTGTTTATGAGTTTGGTGATATTACTAATATCGCTTTTGATACTGATGGAAATCATCATATTGACTCTTTGACCGATACAGGTGGTGTGTTGTTTGAATTGAAGCAAGGAACAGGGTCTTTGTCGTCAACAGGAACTAAGGAGGGTGGAACTATTATGTTTGAACACACTGTTACAGCATATATTCCAAAACTTTCTGACGCACATTTAAGTGCGATAGATGCTTTGTCTGACAAAAACTTAGTTGTTATGTGTTTAGATTACAACGATGTAACATATGCTGTTGGTTTATCTCAGAAATTTCATGTTGGAGCAGCTACGGATGCTCACAACCAAATGTATGCAAGACTATCTAGTGTTGAATTGAGTACAGGGACTGCTTTGGGAGATGAAACAGGTGCTACACTTACCTTTACTTGTAGCTCAGGAGAACTTCCATATATAGTTGACCCTGCTGTAACGATTGATACCTCAGCAGGTACATTCGAAATAGGCTAATACTAATAATTAATACTTAGTTGGGGGTTCTGCCCCTGACTTTGTATTTTTTTTTATATATTGCAATATGGCATATAAAGCGAAAAAGAAATCAGGGGTTACTTATTTTAAAGAAATCTCTATTGATTGGTCGAAAGCTACTCAAAAAGATTTGAAAAGCGTTTTTGACTTAGGATATACTAAATTTGTAACAAAAGAAGATGCAAAACCGAAGAAAACCAAATCAAAAGCAAAAGAAGAATCAAGTCAAGACAACTCCGATAAAGAGTAGTTTTAACACTAAGTATGCTTTTGTAAACCTATCTACCCCTGAAGTTAGCACAGAGGTAAAAGACCTTGAAAGATTAAGAGAGGAATATATACCTTTTGGTAAAGACAATTTGTTTCCTCAGTATTTAGCTGAGTTAAAAAGACAATCCTCAACGCATCGTTCGGTACTAGCTCAAAAGACTACATTTACAACAGGTAGTGGGTTTTTTACAAGAAACGAATCATTAGCAGAATACATTGACGACATCAACGCAGATGGAGAAAGTTTAAAGGATGTATTCAAGAAGTTGGCTGATGACTATTTTACTTATGGCAATGCCTATCTTGAAGGTGTTGTTTATGACGGTGGTATAAACTTCTATCACAAAGATGCTTCGACCGCAAGGATTAGCAAGAATAAGAAAACTATTTGTTTTCACCCTGATTGGACTAACTACAAGAAAAGTCCTGAGAAAAAGCAGGTAATACCTGTTTATCCAAATATTGCATCAAGTAGATTTGTTGTGCATTACAAAGACTATGAAAGTACATTTAACTTTTATGGTTTGCCTGATTATGTTGCTGCTCTTGAACACATAGCGATTGACTATGAGATTGGTAAATTTAATCACACAGCATTTAAGAATGGCTTTAGTCCTTCGGCAATCGTTACGGTAAACAGCGACTTTGGAGAAGCAGAAGCTGAAAAGTTTGTTGAAACTGCCAAAGAAACATTGACAGGTAGTGGAAACAACTCCAAGATATTATTCCTTGTTAAGAATGGAGAGGACAGTAGAGGTACTGACGTTCAGATAATTAGCAACAAGGAAGATGGTGACTTCTTAGATTTACAGAAGCTAACCGACCAAAACATTATTACTGCTCACAGATGGCAACCTGCCTTGAGTGGTATTATTTCATCAGGAAAGATGAACAACACAGGTAGTGAGATTAGAATAGCTTATGAATTGGCTATGAGTACGGTAATCAAAGACACTACAAACATTCTGCTATCACCAATAAAAAAGGTGTTAAGCAAAGAGTTAGGACTTGATACTGATGATTTGCAGGTTGTGTATGAGCCACCAATCTCATTCTTATCAGACCTAGACCCCAAGCAAGTTCTTACAATAAACGAACAGCGAATGATGTTAAACAAAGACCTTCCTGAGATTGAGGATGGTGAGTTATTAATATCTGACAGACAGACAATTAGAGTTGAACGACAAAACACAAACGTATAATGGCAAATGTAAGACAGTATAACAATCTTGTTACAGCATCTGAGGTGATTACACAATCGTTCACTAATCAGGCAACAGACCAAGCGTTGATTAGTAATGAGATAATTACGATAGCTGAGTTAGCACATATCAAACCTTATCTTGGCTTGGATATGTATGAGGAACTAAAAACTCAAAACCACAACTCTACTCTTACAACTGCCAACTCTGACTTGGTTACCCACTACCTAAAACCTGCTCTTTGTTGGTATGTTAGGTTTGAGGTTATGAATGAGATACAATACAACACAACCTCAGCAGGTCTTGTTGTAAACACATCTGACTTTAGCAGTCCTGCAAACGTAGAGCAGTTTAATCAGATGAAGAATGATACATTTAGAAAGGCACAAGTTCTTTTGGATGATATGATTGCTTACATCACACATGAAGACCAAACCAATGACTATCCTTTGTATGGCAAAGATGGTGATTACTCAACTCCTAATGATGGTGATTTGGCTAAGAAAATGAACGGAATAATTTTTTACTAATGGCAACAGACTTTCCAAAAAAAGGTGATGACAAAAAGATTTCTTTGCGTAACAGCGAGGAGAAGCAGTTTGACTATGAGTTTGCTAAAAACCTAAAAGAGCAACAGCCAAAGATATGGAAGGCAGGAGGTAATATTCGTGGTAACGAAGCGTTTATTCTTTGGGGTAGAGCTAGAGATGGTCAAGATACCGAAGCTATAAGAGAGTGGATAAAAGAAAGGGAATCATGGGCAAAAAGACATTTTAGAGATGGTCAAAAGTTTAAAGGAGATGTTGAGCCAAATCTCAGCAATGTGGCAGGAGTTGTCGCACAAATTAAATGGGGTGTTATCGGAAATCTTGGAGAACGAGGAATGAAAGATGTCATCTTAGAGTTAACAAAAAAATTAGAAGGAAGAAAAGATAATATGACAAATCAGATTACAGAAACCTCAAAGAAAGGTTTGGAAAACAAGGTTAAGGAACACAACGAAGAAATAAAAGACCTTGACTTGGATTGGAACGGAAGAGTTACTTATAACAAACTTGCTAAAGTATTTGAAAGAGGAATCGGTGCGTATAAGACTAACCCTGAGAGTGTTAGACCTAACGTGCAAAGTCCTGAGCAGTGGGCATTTGCTCGTACCAATTCATTTTTGTTTGCCTTAAAAAAAGGTCGCTTTCAAGGTGGTGTTCACGATACAGACCTACTTCCAAAAGACCACCCTGTAAAGGAAAAGATGGAAGAAGCTGAGAACTCTCAGCATTTTAGAAAAAACCCTGACTGTCCTGATGGATATGAGCATCAAATGCCTGATGGCTCTTGGATGTGCGGTAAAGAACATGGTGGTGATGGTTATGGCAACTATGATGAGAAAAAGATTTTGGCTTTTCTAAATATAATGAAAGAAGATTTAATAACAGAAATAAAACTAATTAAGAAGTAAAATGGCAACAACAATACAAAATGCAACTCTTACTGTTGTGGTAACAGAAACGCTTTCTTTAGGTGGAACTCAGTATGGCGGTACAAAAACTCTTGAGATATCTAGTATAAATGAAGTTTTCAAGAGAATAGTAAAGTGTGCAGCTAGTCAAACTACAACTATTGCAACATTCAATGGAAATGCTTTTGCATCAGATAATGCTATTGATTTAGAAGATGCTAAGTACATCAGAGTAACTAACCTTGACGATACCAATCCTGTTGAGTTGGCTATCGTAGGTGCTGCCACATTGTATCAGGTAAGACTTGGTGCAGGTGAATCTCATATGTTAGGTGCGCCTGATGATTTGATGTTAGCAGAAGCAGATACATCTCCTAGCTTTGGCACTATGGCTGATATAGCTAGTGTTCAGGTTAACCCTGCAGGTAATGACGTAGATATTGAAATTTTTATAGCATCAGCATAATATGGCAAGTAACGAACACAGCAGTTTAGACAACTCACAACTTCACGTTCCTAAAGACTTTAGTTCAGCAGCTAACAATACTGTTCTTACCAAGAACAATTCAGGTAGCTTAGAGTGGCAAGACGATAGATTAAGAACGACTCACTTTGTAAGAGTTGCAGGATTTTTAAGTAAGTCAACGACAGATGAATATGCACCAACTTACGCAGGTAGTACAACACATACATTTGATACTGTTATAACTAATCCAACTGCTGATGGACAAGATGCTGTGGCTCAATCTGTTCTTTATTGCTTGAGAGGTGGGTATGTGAGTGCATTTGGTGGTGTAATGGCTATAAATAGTCCAAGAAGCGTTGAGATAAGAATATACAAAGGCACTCCTACTGATGAGAGCAGTTCAGGTTTTGCTTTGACACAATTAGGAGATACGATGACAGAAACAGGAGAAGGTAATACTACTCCGAATGTTTTTTCAGTAACCTCTTTATCTTCATCATCATCTTTTTCAGCAGGTGATGTTTTAATAGTAACACTGAAGCCAACAGCAGCAGCAGCAACGACAGTAAGACTTAACTCAACCGTTGAGGTTGTTTATACATCATAACAATGGCAAGAGCAACAGCAGCACAAGAAATAGCACTTATGAAACAAAGAATGGACTCTATGGAGGATAAGCTAGATAAAATGGACAAAAAGCTAGACGATTTAACAAAGAATCTTCTTGACCCTGATAAGGGTGTTGTTTCTAGGGTGAACATAAACACATCTGCTAGACTTACTATGCAGAAAGCGTTATGGACTTTGTGGACTGTTGTAATCGGCTCATTGGTAGCTTATTTCTTCTCTAACAATGGCTAAGGGTATATCTTTTAAGTTCAGAGAGAAGCCGAAAACTAAAAGGAAGGGTATACACTCTAAGAATAAGAGTAGAACAAAGGGTAAAAAACAATACAAAAAATCATATAACGGACAAGGAAAATAATGGAAGAAGCGTTTAAATTAATTGAAAACTACGGACTATCGGTTGTTTTGCTTATGGGGAGTCTTTATGCTTTATATAAGTTTTTCTTTTTTAGCATAAAAGAAGTGAAGGTTGGATTTGAAAAGCGACACGAATCTTTGCGTGAGCAAATGAATGATGTAAAAGAAAAGCTAAATATAATTTTAGAGTTTATAAAAAATAAAAAATGAAACACATTTGTAATATAATATTTTTTTTGACATTTGGTAAAGTTTGTCTTGGTAAATGTAAGGTTTCTAAAAAAAGCTGTGAAACTGCTGAAACTGCTGAAACTGCTGAGTCTTAATGGAATTAGTTGTACTTAGATATAACATATCATCTGATAGCACAAATGGTATGCTATTGGAAAAGACTTGGATAGGTTACGACTTTCTTTGCTACACTCTTGAAGATGAGGAAAGAGATGTAAAGGTCAAGGGGGAAACAATGATACCCTATGGCAGATATGAAATAAAATTAAGAAAGGAAGGTGGCTTTCACAAGAGATATAGCGAAAGATTTGCTGATATACATGATGGTATGTTGCATATCACTAACGTTCCTAACTTTGAGTATATTCTTATACATTGTGGTAATACTGATGAACACACGAGTGGCTGCTTACTTTTGGGGGATTCTCAAGAGAATAATGGCTTGATTACAGGCGGCTTCATCGGCAAGTCATCACAGGCATACAAAAGGGTTTACCGTAAAATTGTTGAGGAACTGCAAAAGGGAGAGCAAGTATTCATAGAATACAAACATACTAATGATTTTTTTAATTAACCCTTGCCAAAGGGTTTGTAAAGGGTAGTTTATACCCTATATAATAAAGATAAAGCTAAATATAAAGATAAGGATAAGGATATGAATATATTGGGAAAGATTTTTTCTTCAGGAGCAAAAGATTTGGTAGATTCCGTTGGAACTGCCATAGATAAGATACACACCTCGGCAGAAGAAAAAGAACTCATAAAAGCTGAGATAGAGAAGATAATACTAGACCATGACCACAGGATGCAACAGGAGGTAACAAAGCGTTGGGAAGCTGATATGCAGGGTAATTGGCTAACAAAGTCCATTAGACCACTGTCATTGGCTTTCTTGCTTGTTGTTCTCACCATATTTACCTTAGTTGACTTCGGATTTGTGGACTTGCAAATCAAAGATTCTTGGATTGACCTTTGGCAATTATTAGCGATTACCGCATTTGGTGCATATTTTGGAGGTCGTTCCATAGAAAAAACACGAAAATAACTTTTTACTTCTCATTTTTTTCTTATATTTGCACATACGTTTGTATGACATTCAATTTTGTTTTAGTTTTCGAGGGAGGTGTTTAGTCGCACCTCCCTTGACATTTTGTGATATTTTTCTTATATTTGCCAAAACATAACAGCAAATGAAACAATACAGACCGAGACTAAGCCAAAAAGAATTTGACATCATCCAACAACACAGAAATGGCGGCGGTGTAGGTATTATCGGAGATACACACGAACCATTTTGCCACCCTAATTACAGAGATTTTTGCTACGAAGTATTCGACAGATTCGGAGTGTCACACATAGTCCACATCGGAGATGAGGTTGACAATGCGGCGTTGTCTTATCATGAGAAAATGGCTGAGATGCCCAATGCTGAAAGCGAAGCTGAAACTGCTCAAAGAGCAATGGAAAGATGGTACGCCACGTTTCCTGATGTGAAGGTATGCGTGGGTAATCATTCTGCACTACCATTTCGTCAAGCTACATCAGCAGGAATACCCAAGAGATTCATCAAGTCCTATGAAGAAATATGGAACGCACCTAAAGGATGGAAGTGGGAGATGCAATGGGAGATTGATGGTGTACTGTATGAGCATGGCACAGGAAGTAGCGGTGCTATGGCTCACAAGAACAGAGCGATAGCCAACAGGCAGTCAACAGTTATAGGTCATTGCCATTCCTTTGGTGGTGTAAACTATATGGCATCACGCAACGATTTGATATTCGGAATGAATGTAGGATGTGGTATTGACGTAGATGCTATGGCATTTTCCTATGGCAAGAACTTTCCTAAGAAACCTACGCTAGGTTGCGGTATTGTTTTGGATGGTGGTAAAACTGCTATATTCATACCAATGGATTTAGGCAGTAGAGTTTCTATAATCTAGTAAACAAACTTTTTTTACATTTTTTTTACTTTTATTGTTGTATATTGTAAAAATTATTTTATCTTTGCCTAAGATTATTAATTAAAACAAATTGAATTATGCAAGATTTAAAAGTAGAAACTATCAAAAAAGGCGATGTCCTTTTCTTCCTAGACCAAGAGATTGAACTGTTAGAAAGAATCTTACAAACAGATGAAGAAGAAGAAGTCAAATGGAAATCCAACGACAACAAAACCCTAGAGGAATGGTATAATGGCAGACTTGATGCTAGAAAGTTTGACCTAAACTCATTCAAAGAACTAAGAAAAATAATCACTAAATTGTAAAACTATGACAGAAGTAAAAAAAGAAACTAGAAAAGATGCGTTAGCTAGACTGTTCACTACGAATGGTCTAGTCAAAGAAGATGTTTACAAAGACAAACGTGGATTCGTAATCATCACACGCACAGGTATTGACAAGATTATCAGCAATCGTGGCATACAGTTGCAGTATGAGCCAATCGTAATGGAAAGAGATTGGGTTGTGTTGAGGTGTACTGCTCAGATGGTAAAGAACAAGGACATAGGTCAAACTGTTGTCGAGTCTTTTGGCGAAGCATCTAAAGAAAACACTATGGGTCTTGCAGGTAAGTTTCCTGTGGCTATGGCTGAGAAACGTGCCAAGTCAAGAGCAGTATTGATGCTTACAGGATTTTATGAGCAGGGTATATACGGTCAAGACGAAATGACTGATGAGTAAGGATTTAGAATGGATAGATGAACTACTTGAAGGCGAACCTATCAGTAATATGCAGATAGCAGTTATTGAGGGTTTGCTCTCAAGTGTTCCTTACGAACCTGAAGTAATTAGAGATATTGATAGTGGTCTTTTGTACCTCACCTACAACGAAGCTAATCAGCTTATTGCAAAGTTGAGAGAGGACTACGTTGACAAAGACCCTAGAGAACAATTTAAAAAAATGTTTAAAAATGGCAATTAGAAAACACGCACTAACAAAAGAGGGTGCTATTGTAGCAATCACTAGAAGCCAAATAGGAAAGATAGATGAAGGCAAAGTACCTTCAGCAATAAGACAAACTTTCATAGATTTATATATGCAGCAGTCAGATGAAAAGATTAAAAGTGCATATTTAGCAGAGTTTGAAATAGAATTAGAAATTGTAAAACTAAAATAATTATGAAAAAGAAAAGTAAATTTGAGAAGTATTTACGCCTGAACGGTGTAACTAAGAGAAGATTCAGCGAAATAACAGGGTTGAAAGGTCAGAGTATAAATAAGTACATTGACAACCCTACTCTTCTGAGGTTGAGTCACCTGAAACTGCTATCTGAAAGCGATGAGGGCAAGTATCACGAAATGGATGAAGTTAAATTAGTAAATCAAATAAACAAATGCTAAATAGTGTTGATAGAGAGGAAGCTCTTAAAAAGGCAATATGCGTAACGTATAACGTCAGTTACGAAGATTTGTTGGGTAAGAGCAGAAAGATGAGTATAATGAATGGCAGGAGAATGTTTTTCTACTTTATGCGTAAACATTTCGGTGGCACGTATTGGGGTATGGGCAAAAGGTACAAGGTACACCACGCCACAATAATGCACCACGTAAAAAGTATGGAGGGTTACTTGAGCTTCAACAAAAGAGAGATGATAAACTACATAAAAGTAAGGGATTATGTCTTTGAACAAAATAGTGAAGTAACACTATCTGAGGAACTTGACCTCCTAAAACAAGAGCAGTCTTTGATTGATGATAGAATCAATGACATACAAAACGAATTAGAATTATTAAAATTATTAGAAAATGGAAATTAATGGAACTTTAGAAGCTAAATTCGACACAAAAGAATTTAAAAGTGGATTTAAGAAAAAGGAATTTGTAGTTAACACAGGCGGTGAATACCCACAGTCAATCAAGATGGAGGTCGTAAAAGACAACATTGATAAGCTAGAAGGAATACCTGTTGGAACTGAGGTAACCTGCAAGATTGATATTAGAGGTCGCCTGTATGAAGGTAACTACTACAACAACATCTTGGCTTGGGCAGTAAACACAGGAACGTTTACAAAGTCTGAGGACAAAGTTGTTGAAGTGGGTGCTGACGATAATGACTTACCCTTTTAAGGTAAGAATGTTTATAAAAGCATTTGATTGCGAGGTAATTGAAACTGCCAAATGAAATTTGAAACCCCAAAAGATAGACGTAGGCAAGAGAGGGCAGTAAAGCTATTCTGCGATACTTTCAATCTTGTTTACGTTGACAAGGGGGAATATTCCAAAGTGGACTTCGACCTACAAAACCAAAATCTAATTCACATTGGTGCATTGGAGGTGAAGGGATGTCCTGACAGGAAGATTGACGATGGTTTGACAGTACAAGTAGCCATGAGAAAACTTATTGACCTCCAACAATACCAAAAGGAAATAAAGAATCCTGTGGCTATTTGTTGGGCATTTGATGACGGTATAGTCTATGAAAGACTAGATAATTTAGAAGGTAGATTTTATTTGGGAGGTAGAAATCCTAGAGCAGGTTCGTACTTTGACGTAGAGATGATGACAAGTATTGAAATAAAAAAATTAAAAAAAGTTTTGTTTTAATAAAAAAAGTTATTTATCTTTGCCTAAGTATTAACAATTAAAACTAAAACAATGGCAAAAAGAATGACAGATACAGACAAGTGGAAGAAACGCTTTCTAAGAGAGCTAAAGCCACAACACAAGTTACTATGGTTCTACATATTAGACGACTGCAATCACGCAGGAATATGGGATGTAGATATAGAGGTGGCATCCATCAGAGTAGGAGAAGAGCTAATCTACGATATGCTACCACAGGCATTTCTTGATAAGATAGTAATCTTTGACAATGGCGATAAGTGGTTTATTCCTGACTTTATTGACTTTCAATATGGCGAACTAAACCCAAACTCAAACGTTCACAAATCAGTTATTGCATTGCTTGAGAAGTATAATCTTCAAGGGTATGTTAAGGGTTCACAAGGGGTAGAAACTACCCCACAAGATAAAGATAAGGATAAAGATATAGTTAAGGTTAAAGCTAAGGTTAAAAGGTTTAAAAAGCCAACAGTAGTAGATATTGCTGAATACTGTATTGAAAGAAACAACTCTGTTGATGCCGAAAAGTTTTACGACTACTATTCTTCTAATGGTTGGAAAGTTGGAAAGAACCCCATGAAAGATTGGAAGGCATCAGTAAGGACTTGGGAGAAAAACAACACCCAAGAGAAAGAAAATGTATCGCAACCAAAAAAAGTATTAACTGCTTGGGAACAAGCTAGAACACAAATAAATAATGGCTAAGTACACAAAACAATTTTGGATTGAATACAACAAAAAACGTAAAGGTGCAACTAAAGAAACCAAGCAATTCATCAAGGATATGTTTGAGAATAAGACCCTGCAACGTAGAAGTTTAAATTGGAATAACTTTTATATGGTCACAGGAATGGTTCTTAATGATAAAGATGATTTAAGAAGATTACAGAACTACGATAACTACATATACTAATGGATAAGCAAAGACAAATTTGGTATAGATTTACCAACGATAGAGAGCAGTTAAATGTTGACTGCGTAGATATTCTCAGCAAGTGTTACCTGATGTTGGGTCAGAAACCTGACACAGAGCAGATAGTAATGATGTCGAAACTGCTTGTGGATGACCTCTCAAGATACTATGGCTCAATGGAGATTGAGGAGGTTATGTTTGCCTTTGAGCAGGGAATCAGGCACTCCGATAGTGGCGGCTTTGTCAATGTACGTAATTGGAATATATGGCTCAAGGAGTACAAAGCTAAGTCCGCCCTCAAACGACAACAAAGGTTAATGACTGATTATGAGAAAGATAAGGAGAATCAAAAACTAATAAACGAAACTATTAACAAAGCTAAAAGATTGAAGTAATGGAAACGATATTATTTACACTCTTGATTATTTCTATTTTATATCTTATATTTGCAATGCGAGATATGAAGGATGACATTGCTGACCTAGAGTATCGGTTGGAACTGCTAACCGAAGTCTGCAACAGCAATAAAGATAGAATCAAAGTTTTAGAGTATGCCGAAGCAAGACAGACTAACAGAAGAAAGGGTGCAAATAAATATAGTAGATTACTTGAAACTGCAATATCCAAGTGCGTTATATACTGCTACGATGGGTGGACAGTTTCAAAGGCATTACTCTCAAAGACTAAAAGCAAAGCGTACAGGATATTTGAAGGGCGTATCAGACCTGCTTATCTTCGAGCCAAACGAAACGTACTACGGACTGTTTATAGAGCTTAAAAAGGATAAGAAGTCATACCCCACCAAAGAGCAAAAGATATTCATTGAGAACGCTTTAAAAAGGGGTTATTACGCAATATGCTGTAAGGGTTTTGACCATTGCAGGGAGGTAATTGATAAATACTTTAACAACAAACTATAATGGATAAGAGTAAATACTACTACGACTACAAAAGGAATGTAGATGATTCAGCATTGGAAACTGCCAAGGAAAGAAACATACCGAACTACTACATTGGTTCTGTGTACGGCTACGAAGCTAGGAAGGTGGTTGAGGATTGGAGTTTGTCGTACAACATTGGAACTGCTGTCACATACCTCCTGCGTTGTGGCAAGAAAGCTGAACAGGGTATGTCGAGCAAGGAAAAGCATATTGACGATATTAAAAAAGCTATTAACCATCTCAAGTTTGAGATAGAAACATTGGAAAACAAATGATGAGTGAAAGAATAACAGACAGGCACATTCAGGTACAAGCGTTACAACATTTGCTTATTCACTACGAAAAGAAACGTGATAGGTATTCTGATGATGGCAGAGAGGATATATTGAATACTCTTGACGCATACATTGCAAAGATAAGAAGAACAATGATAAGGTTGTTGCAGGACAAAAAAGAAGATACTGATAATGTAATTAAATTCTACTAAATGAGCATAAATATATACGAAAGAAAAGATATGAGGGGTGGCGGATATGCCAAACGCAAATTCACACTTGAGGAAGCCGATTCAATACGCAAGGAATATGATGCAGGTGGCATAAGTCAAACAAAGTTAGCCAAAAAGCATGGGGTATCTCAGCCAATAATCAATATGATTCTACGAGGGAAAACGTATAAAAATTAATTTTTTTTTAAAAAAAGTTTGGTATATTAAAAAATAGTTTTATCTTTGTAGAGAATTTAAAAACTAAAACAATGAAACCAATAGAATTAAAACTAACACAAAAAGAACTACAACTTTTACTTTCAAAATTAGTTCAATCAACAAGTGATGAAAATTTAGAAAACCCTAATTTATTAGTAAGTAAATTATATAACAAATTATACGATACTTTAAAAGAAAATAAATCAAAAAAGACCGAATTAAATAATGACGCTATACAAGTTTTGCTAAATAGTTCAAATACGTTAAGTGATGAATATGGATTTAATATTTATGATTTCAAATTGATAAATCAATGGAGAGCAAGGCAAAACCAATTAATAAATGAAGTTTGTTTTTTTCTTGAAAAATGTAAAGAACACAACGAGGGATAATATGGGGGATAAGGGGGATAGGGATGTAGGGGGGTACTTCGGCACTCCATTGATAAACAAATTGAATACTAACCACTTTAACTATAACAAAATGATTACAAAGAAAGAAGCAAAGCACTTATTAGAAAAGATGAAAGAGGACAACAGAATGTTCTCACTTGAGTTCATCAAGAAGGATGGAACTAGAAGAACTATGTTGGCTAGGTTCAACGTAACAAAGTATCTACTAGGCGAAGGCAGAAGGTATGACCCTGCCAACTACAACCTCATGACTGTGTTCGATATGAACAAGAGTGCATACAGAACAATACCATTGGATAGACTCCTATGGGTTAGAACAAAAGGCAAAAGATACTATGTAAGTCCATGATTGAATTGTTTTTAGTTAATATTTGTTTGTTAATAGGGTGGTCGATAAATTTGACCACCTTATTTTTTTTGTGACCACGAAACTGCCACCGTTGAAACTGCCACCGAAACTGCCCTGAAACTGCCATTGACCTGCCATATCAGGTCTTATGACGACCCCTCCCCTACCCCATCTCTTTGTTAATAACTTGTTGATAACTTTAATTTGCTGTTTGTTTGGATATTAAAAAAGTTAATTGCATGGAGTTAAAAAAAATTAAATTATTTTATTTTTGTATTAAATTATTTGTATATTTGTACCAACAAAACAAAATATTAATTAAAACTAAAACAATGAATTTAACAACAAAACAAAAAGAAACTTTAACAAATTTGCTTTATTTATTAAGCGTTCCTGTAATTTTATTGCTATGCTTTTTGAGTGAATTATACTTTAACAACCTTTTTAATTTTTAATATTATGCCAATCACAACGTACACAATACAACCAAAAGAAACGCCAAAAAACGATTTAAAAATAAATTTAGGGTTAGAGAATAACAGAAGAAACGCAATGCAAATACTCCAATACATGAGGTTTAAAAAAGTATTTTTAAAACTACAATACAAAATAATTGAGGGAGAGTATAACGGACAAAAAGAAAGTACACTAGTAATGCAGGGAGAAACAACAAAAACAAGATACGAAATTGAAAAGCTAGTGAACTATTTAAACACTATTTGCACTCAACAATGTATTTCATATAAATACAATAAAAACGGAGTATTGCAATACAATGAAACGTACAAAGGACAAAAACAAACTTTTAACAATAACTATTTTTTAACTTTTTAAACATTAAACAAAATGAGAACAACAGCTAAAAATCTATATTCTAGCAACGGTAACAAAGTACCAAACCAAATAGAGATTACACAAACCAAAAAAAACTATTGTTTGCACACTTTCCAAAGCTATGACACAACGATAGCACAAATTGAATATAAGAACAACAAAAGAAGAATAATTTTTGATACAAACGCCTTAAACTATTCAAGAACTACAAGCAAATACTTGTATAAATTTATGCTGATGAGTAGAAAAGAGATTCAAAAACTTATTAAGGAAAAACAAATAACATTTAAAAATTTAAACAAATGAATAGATACAAAATCAGCACTCAAATAAGTTTTGGCAGTCGTTATTATTTTGCCGCTTTTACTTACGCTAAGAGCATGAAAGGAGCAAAACAAACAAAAGTATTTAAACACTATTTAAACGAGTTTAAAACGTCTAAAATAGTAGGATTACAAATAGAACCATTTTAAATCATGAGCAATAAGAAACGACTAGAAGACGTTAATTTGTCTAGCTTTTGGCTAATTATAACCTTTATATTGGCCCTAATAAAATCATGTTTCAGCTAGTTTTTAAAGCTAACTTTTTAAAGAAGCACCCAACAAAAGGGTGTTTTTTTTTGTTCTTATGTGGGTGCAAAATGCTCATATTTACGCAAATTTTCAATTTTTTACCTTAATTTTAGCCGAATTTATCAACATTTTTTGTTAATAACTTGTTTTTTGCAATCCGTCAATATATATACTCATATTCTTAGCCACATCCACACAACCACACAAATTTTAAATCCAATTTTATAAGCAGTATGTTTTAAGAAATAGTTTTATTGGAATACGTTTATTCAACGTTGATAGGAAAGGTACGAAGTTAGTGAAAATAATTGACAATCTTTCGCAAAAGTAGTGCGAAAAGTGCTTATGGGGCAAAAAAAAATTACAAAAAAAATTTTAAAGTCCTATTTTATAGATTGAAGGGTACGTGAAGGGTATAATATACCCTACATAATAAAGCTAAAGATAAAGCTATTGTATATAATTATTATTTTTTTTAGTTTTGTATAATGAGTGACGAAAAAGATGAAATGCCAAATCCTGACAACTATACACCAAAAAGGGTGTTCGGTCATCACAACGGAACAGGCAGAAAAAAAGGCAGTATCGCCAAAAGCACGAAGATAACAAGAGAGATAATCGCTCATGCACTTAGTGGACAAGAAGTCAATATTATGGATGCCTTAGAAAAGCTGTCATCCAAAAACCCTGAAGCATACATCAACGCCATAGCCAAACTGCTCAACTATGCAGTTCCAAAACTTCAGTCAACGGAAATCAAATCCGAGAACAGCAGAAAGATTGAGATTAACTTAGACGACAATGTTAGCATTGATGAGCTAAAACTAAAAATGGAAAGTCTAAAGAATGAAGGTGACGATGATGACGACTTAGCCGACTACGTTGAGGTAAATGAATAAAGAAGAAAGAAAACAGCTCTTACAAGCAATGGAGAAAGCCATTTGCGAGAAGTCCTTTTACGAGTTCTTCGTTAGAGCGTTTGAAATTGCCGAACCATCAGTACCCATATCAGTAAACTTTCACCATAAATACCTTTGCGATATATTACAAGCCGAAGCCGAGAGGATAAGGGATAACAAGCCAAAGGATAAAGACATAATCATAAACATACCCTTCCGTAGCACAAAGTCACTACTTGTGACGGTTCTCTTTCCTGCTTGGTGTTGGGCAGTGCATCCAAAGATGAGGTTTATCACAGCATCATACTCTGCCGACATTAGCATAGAACACGCAACCAAGTCAAGGGATATAATACAAAGCGAGTGGTTTCAGAAACATTGGGGTGACAGGTTTCACATCAAAAAAGACCAAAACCTAAAAGCTAGATACGAAAATAACTTCTTAGGTTCAAGACGTGCCACGTCAGTTGGAGGTTCGGTTACAGGACAAGGTGGCGATATAATACTTGTTGACGACCCAACCTCACCAAAAAATGCAGCATCCCAGATAGAAAGAGAAAACGCAAATGAATGGTATAAGTCCACCTTGTATTCAAGGTTAAACAACCCAACAACAGGGGTTAGAATTATTATTATGCAAAGGGTACACGAAGATGACCTTAGCGGCTATCTACTATACACCTCACCTGACAAGCATAGGCACATATGTATTCCTGCCGAACTTTCGGATGACTTGAAGCCAAAAGACCTATCAGAGCATTATGAGGATGGTCTTTTTTGGAAAGAAAGATTCAGCAGAGAGATTTTAGACGATTACAAATCGGCACTCGGCTCTTATGGCTACGCAGGACAGCTACAACAGCGACCAACACCTGCAAATAGTGGGATGATTAAAAAAACGTGGTTCAAGATAGATAATGAAAAAAAAGAAGGGGTAGTCAATTTTATAATCGACCCTGCATACACAGCGAGTGAGAAAAATGACCCATCAGCACTACTTGCATACGTCTTTTCAGACAACACTTGGCAAATAACCGAAGTTCAGAATGTAAGATTGGAGTTTCCTGACCTCATCAAGCATATAATCAAGTTTGTTGAGAAGAATGGGTATGGTAGCCAATCAAGGATATTCGTTGAGCCAAAGGCGAGTGGTAAGTCAATAGTGCAAACGCTAATAAGAGAAACTTCTCTAAACATAAGAGAAGATAAACCACCCACCAAAGATAAGATGGCTAGGGTGCAAGATATTAGTCCAACATTAGAAACAGGAAGGGTGAGTTTGCTCAAGGGTGCTTGGAATGATGAGTTTTTGATGCAATGCCAACAATTTCCTGCCGCAAGGCATGATGATATGGTCGATTGCCTTGTTATGGCACTAAATCAGCACTTTAGGGGTAAAAAAATAGTATTCTTTGGATAAATGACTTATAAAATTGAATTTTACAACGAAATTGCGACAAAGTACTGATATTAATAATTAATTTTGCAAAAATGGAACAACTTGTCTATATAAACGATGAACACAAGAGGATAATCGAAGATTATATGACTTTTGTTCAAAAAGAGGTCTATGAGGTTACTGAAACTGCTAAATGTGGCAAGTTTGGTGATTTTCAAGAGCTTTTACATGACATAAAGCAGTATCACAATGATTTTTTTGATATTGCAATAAAAGAAGGTGGGGTTGGTGAATGGATATTTTCTATTCCTAATTTATGTATGTTTATGGTGATGGGGTTTTTTGCAGGGTTAAAAACTGAAGAAAACGAAGATTTAATAGAATCTCACGCAAATGACATCCATGAGATGACAATGAACACAGTTGCTGTGCTTTCTGACTTTCTCAAGGATATGGAGGTAATAATAAACGAATCACAATGTTAAACATAGAGATAAATAATAAGGAGTACAATATACCTAACAAATGGGAGGAGATGACTCTCGACTACTATTGTGGTATATATGAGATAATAAAAAAGTATCAAATCACAGAAGATGAGGAAAATAGTGAGAATGACCTCACAAAGTACATCGCCAATCAGGAAAACAAGATGTATAGGGATTTATTCATCTATATGACCAAGATTGACGAGAAAACTATGAAAAATGTGCCAATTAGCGATGTGTTCGCAGTAATTGAGTGCTTAGAAGAAATAATGGAGGAATATAAGCCAAAAGGTTTAGATTACTTTGAGTTTGAGGGGGATGTGTACTATTTTCCGCTTGATTTTCTAAGAACAGGCACATTTGGTGATTACATAGAGAGTCAGCAGTTGGAAATGAATACACAGTACCTAAAAAATGGTAGGTTTGACATTTTGCCTGAGCAAATGGCAATTTTGTGTAAAAAAGTGGATGAGGAGGTCGATTTAGACGATATTGACGAAAAGGCGAAGAAATTTCGTGGTTTGACAATGGACATCGTTTGGGAGTTCAGTTTTTTTTTGAACAAACGAACTTTGGCATCTCTAAACGTTATAAAAACCTTTTCAGAAATGGTGGAACAAAAAGTATCGCAGTAGCGAAGGCAAGTAGGATATTGAAGCCATTTGGTTGGCTAAACACCCTATACGACCTATCACTTGATGGAGTATTTACAAAAGAAGGTAAAGATGCCATGCAAAGTGTAAAAGACGAAAAGTTGTATAAGGTTTTGACATACCTGTCTTGGAAAACTGCAAAACAAGATTATGAACTAGCTGTCAACGAAGAACAGCGAAAAAGTATAAAACAATGAGTTTTAACAGACTTAAAGATTTACGAGATAGGTTTGAGCAGAAATGGATAAACGGTGGATTTATTTTTGGATATGAAAACGAAATAAACGAAAAGCACAACAACGACTACCCACTTTTACTTGTTTTACCACCAACATCCGAACTTCCATCTACGGAAGGTGATAGTAGAGAAGAATATACCTTTGAGTGCCTTGTGGTCAAGCCATATTACCAAAATCAATCAGGTTCTCTTGATGTAGTGCTTTCTTTGCTAGAGCAAGAGGGTTTGACTTGGATTCAAAGGGTTTTAGACAGTTATGGGAATAAAGAGGTGATACTAAGTCCTGACAGTATATCTGTCGAACGAGAAAAAGAGTTATATAATGACAAGTTAATACAAGTCAGACTTACGTTCACTCTCGATTGCTTCTCGCATAACTTCTCATTCATGGATGAGCTATTCATATCAAATCTAAGTCCTAGAGTGTGGCTTAGAAGTGATTTAGGCGTAAAGACAACGTATAATGGTGGTAATGAGGTTGTGAGCAAGTGGATTGACCAAAGTGGAAACGGAAATCACTTTCAGCAAACTACTGCAACAAAAATGCCATCATATGAATATGAGCTGTCAGATAACGGAAAACCATCCCTTTCCTTTGATGGAACGGATGATTTTATGAGTTGTGTAAACGATGGTATATCTTCAGGAGGTAATGGAATAGCTCATGACCACACTATATTTTTTGTTTCTAAAGTTACGTCAGATTCACAACAAGGTTATATACTTTCTAAAAACACCGAGACAGATAATGCTAATAAGTTTCTTATCCATGCGAGACTCACATCCTCAGGCTATGTTCTTAACGTAGCATATGTAGATTCTCATAATAATGCTGCTACTGCCGCAGATACTAACGTTTTAGGCGATGTTGTTGTTTATGCAGTTAAATTCCACAACAAAACATTTAAAGTTTTTAGAAATGGTACTCAAACCTTTAGCGACACAGAACCTTTCTACGACACTTTTGATTTTTATCCTGCGAAACCATTGGTGATTGGAGCAAACTCAGAAGGTGATAATTTTCATTTAGAGATGAAGATGCAGGAGATAATAATTTTCAATGACGATTTTACAGAAGAACAAATAAGTAAGGTAAACACATACCTACAACATAAATACAATATATAATGCCAACAGTAGAACTAATAGACAGACCCTTAAACACCTTTGTAAGCGTATATGAGCCAATAAAGTTTTGTGCTAGGTTGGAGAGTACCGACAGAGCATTATATCCAAGTTGTCGAGTTAGAATAATACCTTTTGACTCTGTGAATAATGTTTCTGAGTTTGACGACGAGGTTCAAATAAGAGTTCAAGTACAGCCAAAATCTCCTACCAACATCGACCAAGATGGTTTTGCTGCAATTTCAATGATACACTACTCTGCTGATTTAAGCTCTATATGCAGAGATTTTGTTTCCGTTGACCTTAGACCATGTAATCAAGATACAACAACAGGAGTAAAGAGAGATATAACTCAAGGTGCTATGATGCTTAACACGCAGAAATTCTTTACCGTAAAGGTCATTATTGAAAAGATAAATACTAGCGGTCAGTTGGTGGATGCTGATGACGTTGATGAATTGACTTTTAATTTTACAGCAATAAATGCAGCGTTATCAAATGAGGAGCAACACGCATCATACATTGATAATGAGCTAGTGCTAGGTTTCGGTGGTGATAATTTTGTTAATGGTGGATTTTTTCGCAGATATTTACATAGTAATGATTCAGATAGAAACAGACTATCAAAGTATCTAACATTAAAGCCAACGAATAAGAGATATATTGGAGAAGATGAGTGCGAGTATCTAAGTATGCTTGTAGAAAGAAATGGTGGCGACTTTCCATACCTTCAGGTTACATTCTTTGATTTAAGCGGAAATCAAATATCAGGTACTATAATTAACCTTAGAGGTATAGCACTTGGTGATGGCACATATTCAGACACCCCACTTGAACATGGAGTGGTTGGTGTTGCTCAAGAAACGAAAGTGATGGTTCAGTTTGGTGTTGGAACAAGAAATATAAAAGAAACTACCGAAGGACTTTTGAATGTTGATGATGGCATTGCACCTCTTGTTGGTGATTTTAGACACATTTCAAAATATGAAATAGAATCTTATTTTTCAATAGACGGAACTGACCCACAAATCGGTGAAACTGTTACATATCACATCAATCATGACACAACAAATATTGGGGAAACACGATTTCATTGGCAAAACAGATTGGGTGGCATTGATAGTTACACTTTTGAAGATACCATGATAAAGTCGCTGATAACATCATCAAGCACCTTTGAGCAGACCATATACCCTAAGTTTGGAGACCAACTTGGGGAATCTACTTCCACAAACTTTTACTTCAACAAAGCAAACGAGCAAAGAACAGGGGGTATCACATCTGACCAATATCATTCTGTTGCAAAGTCTAATATCAAGTCATACAGAAACGGTCAGGCAGTATCAAGACCAATAAGCAGTAGCGAAATAACAATGATGGAAGATTTGCTTTCATCACCAAGAGTATGGATTGAAGGTGGTTGGATAGGCAGAGAGGTGTTTAGAGATAACTTTGATGTTGTTTTAAGCTCAGATAATTGGGAAGGTTTCTCAGGTGGTGGGTATTCTGATGGTGATTTTGGTGTTACAACATCCAACAATCATATAGCAGGTTCAGGAAATCTTTTCTTTGGAGACAACTCAGGTAATGATGAATTTTCAGCGGCTAGTAAAAAAAGAATACCATACGACCCAAACAAGATATATGAGATTGAGATAAGAATTAAAAAAGCACAGGGTAGTGATGCTTCTATATATTGTGGTTTTAGACGATACAATTCGAGTAACACTCTTATAGACACAAGTTGGACTGCCTTAAATAATTACGACATGGAGCATGATGACGAGTGGGAGACTTGGAGGGGTTATGCTTCAGGTTTGGGAGAGAATAGCACTGATGATGTTAGTGGTCAAAGAAATGATGTAAATAATCCTGCGTATTACGGAAGTAATACTGCTTTTATATCTCCAAGATTTTTAGTCAATCATGATAATGAAGCAGGAGTTACACATATAGACTACATCAAGGTAACTGAGTATGAATCAGACCTTCCTAATACCGAGAGATGGTATTCTACATTGAACAGAAACTACTACATTCCTGTTGTGATAAAAGATTCAACAACTACAATGTTTGACAGTAATAATGTGCAGAAAATCACCGTAGATTATATGCACAGTAAAGAGCAAAAAACACTTAAATAATGGCTGAGATAAGAGTAGAGATAAGACATTACAACACCTCAACATTATCCTTTGATGTTCATGGAGATTTGGATATTGTTTCAAGTGATGACTTTCCGTTGTCATTGACCTTTAAAAACTTTGATGTTAGAGATTTAAACTCAAGGGGCGGTAGCTTTAGTAAGTCTTTTAAAGTTCCTGCCACCAAAAACAACAACAAGATATTTGGTCACATACACAAAGATGGTAACATAGATACAAAAGGTGTTAAGCGTGATTTAGACTCTATAATTTACTTAGACAACTCTCCTATAATATCAGGAACTATTAGAATGTCAAAGATTATAAGCAATAAAGATGTTATAGAGTATGAGTGCGTTTTTCTTGGCGATAATATGAATTGGGCATCAAACATAAAAAACTTAGACTTGAAAGAGCTTAGATTTAGTTCTCAAGCATATACAAGTTACCCACCTGCAACTGAAGTTCCTTTTACCTTTGAAAATCCTAGAACAACATGGGGTGATTACATATTTAATCAAGACCAACTAATATATCCTTTAATTACTATTGGCGAGAGTGATTCAAGTGCTAATGCTTCAATAGATAGCGATTTTATTCCTTGTGTATATATAAAAAATGTTTGGGATAAGATATTTCAAGCACAGGGTTATACTGTTTCTTCGACATTTTGTGATAGTACCTTTTTTAAAAACCTCATAATGCCGCTTATATTCCAAAAGCCAAAGGAGATTACAGACCTTTCTTTTGGTAGAGTTTCCTCTAGTGTTGAAGAAACTATATTTACTTTGGATTATGGTGAAACTAATGAAGATGTTGCTACCCAAGTGCCACGTTCAATAGGGAATCAATCATTCACAATAGACGAATACGGATTTACTGATAGCGATTTCGTTCTTGATTTTATAGCTTCTGCTGACACCCTTCAAGATGATGCGCCATTGCAACAAGGTGAAGATACTGACGACTATGGTAACGCACAGTTGGGGGTTGAGCATACAGGGGGTTTTAAAAATGGATTAGTGGTGGCTGCTCAAGGTAGTGGAACTTTTAACTTAAACGCAGAAGTATCTATTGAATTTAACAGCGATGGTGATTCTAATGCAGGAAAAATGAGCTACCAATTTCAAGTGTCAATAGCAAAACTTACAAGCGGCGATAATGATGATGGCACTTTTACAGACTTGGTTGTTCTTCAAAATAACACTCAAACGATATTTTTGAATCCCGTAACAACACAAAGCCATCAATTTAATTTAGAAGCCCTTGATGTTTCTGCTGAAGCAGGTGATATTTTTGCCTTGAAAATAAAATTTATACATAAGTTTGCCACACGTGAAAGCAACACTAATCCCAACACAAATACAATAACTATAAAAACTAAACCAAACAGCTATTTACAAATAGAACAAACAGGTTCTTTCTTTAATGGTGAAGAAATAAAGGGTGTTCAGAATATGCTTCCAAAAGGAACTCAAGCTGACTTCGTGAAAGGTTTATCTCAACTGTTCAACCTTCAGTTTAAAACTGACCCAATATCAAAAATTGTATATGTCGAACCTTACGACCACTTCTATAAATCAACATCAGAAGCCGTTGATTGGTCTGATAAGATAGATTATTCAAAAGATATAGAGAATGAGTTTTTGCATGACATAAAATCAAAGATATTATTCAAGTATAAAGATGCTAGTAATGATGGGTTGATAAATAGATATAACAAAAGAAATAATGTAGATTGGGGTGCTTACCAAGAGATTGACGATAGTGGAAAGTTTGCCATAGGTGAGTTTAAGATTGAAAATGCTTACTTTTCACCCACCTTTAATTGGGTAGAACCAAACTATGTTGTGTCAGACAAAATTGCCCAAAGCCCTCTAATACCAATGTATTTTAGTGAATATAGCGACTTATCAATATCTAATGCTATCGAAAGACCTGAAAAGGAGTTTGAGATAGGTGCTAGAATACTTATTAGGACAGATGGTGTAGGTAATGGTAAGTGGTCGTCATCGAATGGGAAAAGAATGTTGAATTATTACAACACGGACAACATTGACAATGATAATCTTACAAAGTATTATTGGTGGAAGAAGGCGTCTTTTTGTGCTTTTGACAACTTAAACTCCACATTAAGCTATGTTGGAACTCCTGTGGAAGATTATAATCAGCCACCAATAAATACGCTTTCAGAGGACACAATATCAGATGGTTATAACAACTTGAACTTTAATTTATCATTTTCGGATATATCTCACGATACCGTCATAAGCACATCAAGAGAGGTTAAGAAAGGGCTGTATAGTTTATATTACTCCAAAATGATTGAGCAGTTAAAACAAAACCCTAGATTAAAAATAGTTTATCTTAATCTAAAAGTTTCAGATATGATGCTGTTAGATTTTCAGAAGTTAGTATATATAAATGGGGTTTATTACAGAATAAACAAAATAATAGACTTTCAGCCACATAAACAGCAATCAACAAAGGTTGAGTTGCAGGAGTATGTTTTTTTAGGAGATACAACAACACCAACTGCATTACATATTGATGCAGAAAATATAAATCTTTAATGAGGAGAGTAAAAAAAAGTATAAAACAGTTAGCTGTTATAAATCAAGACACAAAAAAAGATGTCATCTACGCAACGATTGACAATGTGCTTCAACCTATTGTTTATGATAGAACTTTAGACAATCAGAATGTTATAAAGCAAAATGTTTTTATGACACCTGAAAGAAGGTTAGCTAGAAGAATTAAGGCATCTAATACGGCATCTACTGTTATTTCTCAGTTTGAAGGTGATAATATTATAAATCCAATAATTTCATTTGACTATAACAAAGGTTTTGCAACGGTTACAAGTGCAAATAATATACAGGTTTGGAATCCATCTTTTGGAGATTCATCTTTAAGACAAGCAACAGAATCAAACGCACCTAGCATAGGTTTTGAAGGTAGGGGTGTAAACGGAAAATACCCTGCTTATTTTAACAGAGATAACTCTGAATTTATGGGTTTTAGTGGGTCAACTTTGCAAGTAACAGGAGATTTTACTATGTTTTTTTTCATAGAGCCAATAGCTTCACCATTTAACACAAAGCAAAGGTTGCTTGGCACAAGTTCTACAAGTGATTCTTTTTTGTCAATAGGAGAAAATACTTTTCACTCTTACAGAATACAATTTAATCCTTCTACTTTTACAGATGTTGACATAGCGACCACAACGTATAGTCCATCATCAAAACAGATATTGGCAACTATACAAAGACATAACGACAAGTTTATAGTTAGAGAAAACTCAGTTGAAATTGCTAGAGAAACTGTTGCCGTTGAACCTTTTAATTTTGACCAATTTGGAAAAATAGGAAGCGAAACTGACACTTTTAATGGTCGTCTTTATCATTTTTCTATTTTTGATGGGTTTATTTCTACTGAGTTAGAAAAATTAGAAAACTCCATAATTAAAAGAGCTGAACAAGCAGGTAGGGTTGGTGGCGTTCAAGTTGATTATTCGTTTGAAGGAGATGAAATTGTAGACCTTGAAGAGATATGAAAAATATACTAAAGACATTTGATAGAACAATAAATGCAATAGGTAAGAAACTTATTGATGGCTTTAGAAATGAGCTTGAGGTTCAAAATAGTATAGCAACAGGAAAACTTGCAGACTCCATGTTTTATGACCTTGATGAAACTGCCGACTCTATTGAGTTAGTGATTCAGACAAAGGCAAAGTATGTTGACATAGTTGACAAAGGTATGAAGGCAGGAACTTTCCCAAATCTTACTTCTATAAAGAATTGGATGGATGCTAAAGGAATACCATACTCAGATGAGAATGAGAAAGAAAGAATAGCTTTTAACATTGCTAGAAGAATAAAGATTGAGGGTTTGCCAACGCAAGGTGGTAAGCGACTTTCTTCAACAAGGGAAAAGACAAACTTCATAGGCAATGTTGTCGATAGAAGAAGTAAGAAGAATGACAACTCAATACATTCCTCAATAGGGAAAGACATAGATAATATATTTAAACAACTACCAAAACAAATATAATGGCTAGAAAACAAGAATCAGTATATAAGATTAAAGTATTAGGTCTTGATGATATTAAGTCCTTAAATACTGAAATACAAAAGTTAAATGGTAACTACGACAAGTTAAGCAAGGAGAGTGGTAAAGCATCAAAATCAACAGGAAGTGTAGGTAAAGAGTCAAAGACTGCTGTTGTTGGTCTTGGAAAACTAGCTAAAGGTGCTGCCGCCGCTACTGCTTCTTTAATTGCATTTAATAAAATATCTAAGGTTTTAACACAGCAGATAAAAGAAGGAGTACAAGTTTTTAAAGGTTTTGAATTTGAGATGGCTAAAGTAAAAGCAATCTCAGGTGCTAATGATGCTGAGTTCAAAAAGCTAAACAAGACAGCTCAAGAGTTGGGTCGTTCAACATTCTTTACAGCACAACAAGTAGCTGCCTTACAGCTTAACTTCTCAAAGTTGGGTTTTACATCAGCAGAGGTATTACAAGTTCAGGAAGCTGCGTTATTAGCTGCGACAGCAACAGGTGAGGATTTGGCAAGAACAGCAACTGTTATTGGTTCTACCGTAAGAGGTTTTGGTTTAGATGCTACTGAGGGTGCTAGAGTTGCAGACGTTATGGCTGCTTCGTTTACACAATCAGCTTTAACTCTTGAGAAGTTTCAAACATCAATGACAAAAGTATCTTCTGTTGCAAATCTATTGGGTTTTGATTTGGAAGAAACGTCTGCTATTATGGGTGTTCTTACGGATGCAGGTATTGAAGCATCTATCGCAGGTACATCGCTTCGTAACATATTCCTTAAACTTGGTGACCCTTCGTCTGATTTAGCTAAATCTATCGGATTTACAGTAAACAATTCTGAAGATATGGTTCGTGAGTTTAGGCGAATGAGAGATGAGGGTGTAAATGTCGAAAAAATGCTAAAGATTGTTGATGTTAGGCAGGTACAAGCTATCGCTAATATGGTTAAGCATATAGACAAGATTGAGGAACAAACAGAAGCGTATAGAAATTCTGAAGGTGCAGCAGGTGATATGGCTAATATTATTGGTGATTCTCTACAAGGTGCTACACTTCGTTTTCAATCAGCACTTGATGGTTTGAGAATAGTGTTGGTAGAAAAGATAGCACCTGCATTGACTCATGTCTTAGACCAACTTGCAGGATTGTTCAATAGAATAGCTGAGGGTGCATCTCCGATGAAAACGAACATTGAATTAATGGAGGAACAACAAAGATTGTTTGAAAAAGAAATACAAACCCTTATTACTGTTAATGATTCGGAAGATGCTAGAGCAATAGTTATTAAGAGAATTAATAAAGAGTTTAAGGATTATTTACCCAATCTTTTATCTGAAAAAAGCAATCTTGATGATATAACAAAAGCAAGTGATTTGGCTGTTTTGGCAATGCAGAAAAGAATCGTTGCAATGCAGTTTGAGCAAGAGCAAAGAGAGATTCTTGACAAAAGAGCAGCGGCATCTGCTGCCATAGCAAATCAAAAAATCCTAGAAGCAGAAGGTAAACTTCAATCGCAAAGATTAGAAAACTTAGAGGACTTTGCTAGACCTGATGAACTTGCAGGTTTTAAAGCGCTTGAAAAAGAAAACTTAAAGTTTAATCAGAACATACTAGACAGTACAGAAGGTTCAATAGATGAATTGAAGGCGAAGTATAAGATAATGGCTGAGGAATTAGGATTTACATTTGCAGACCTTTTTGCGGTTGGTGATGATGATGATGATGAAGATGTTACAGGTGGTCGAGCTAATGAAGATAAAATCATAGAAGATGCTACCGCTATATTGCAGATGGAAATGGCTATTGCAAATGAAAGACAAGAGTTGTTAACTCAGTTTGCTGAGGGTGAAATAAAAACAAAAGCTGACCTAAATGAAAAGTTAAAAGAACTTGAATTAGAGCATATAAATTTTGTTCTAGATGCAAATATGGTTCAGGGAGATGCTTTAATTGATTTAGAAAGAAGGAGGGCACAAGTAAGGGCTGACATTAGAAAAGATGAACAAAAAGCTGAGATTGATAGAATAGAACAGCTCAAAGAAACAGGTCAACTGTTATTGCAAATTGGCGAAGCAGAAGGCGAGAATAGTAGAATAAGACAAATTGGAATAAAGGTTACTCAAGCTGCTGCTATTGCTGAAGGAATAAAGGGATTGATGGATGGTAATAGTGGTATTTTAGCACAATCAAAACTTCTTTTTCCATCTAACATTATTGCGATGGCTGCTACTGCCGCTCAAGTAGCATCTGTAATAGCTAACATAAAAGCACTACTTGGTGGTAGTGGTGGTGATGGCTCTGTTAGTGGAGACACCTCGCAATCAGCAAGTGTTCAGTTTGAAAAGGGTGGGCTTACAAGAGGCGGAATGTTTCATGGTGCATCACACGCAAATGGTGGTGTGAAGTTTAGAGTGGGTGGAACGATACACGAAGCCGAAGGTGGTGAAGCTATTATAAACAAGAGGTCAACTGCTAGATTTAGACCAATACTATCAGCGATAAACTCCTACAATGGTAATGGTGTTAAGTTTGCTGATGGAGGCATTATATCTCAAGGTGAGAAGTTTGCAATGGGCGGTGAGTTGAGAAGCGTACAGTCAATGGTTAGTGGTTCAACAAATCAAAAGGTTGTCTTAGTTGAAAGTGATGTTACTGAAACTCAAAACAGAATATCAGCACTTGAAAGTCAATCCTCTTTTTAATAACTTTGTGAAATGATAAGACAAAACAGCGTTGAGGTAGTAAACGAGTTCATAGATATTATCTACAAAGAAGTTAAAACAAAATACTCTGAAGAAGCAGGAATAAAAAACGTGCTTAATCATCTTGCTGAAAGAGGTCTTATCGAGCCGAGAAAACTTAGGGATTTTATGATAATCAAAGACTTTGATAAGATGTTGGAGTCAAACGATGGAAACT
>VTLG01002445.1_pt1 | contig 30940 bp, 48 predicted proteins | sample 4694571 | NCBI WGS metagenome assembly VTLG01 (sample SAMN12604809, study PRJNA352737) | marine metagenome | biome: ENVO:00000447; feature: ENVO:00000209|ENVO:00000569|ENVO:01000036; material: ENVO:00002151; isolation source: viral sequences binned using virsorter ...
CAAGTTATCGTAGTGTGTTCTAATGAATTGGCAGAAATGTTTTCAGAGAACTTTCCAGTAGTAAATCATTCTGGGGCATTAAATGTTTATCACGATTATTGGGTTCCGAGCATGTCTAGCAATGTAGTTTTGGGATATGAATATAAAGATTTATCTGGGAAGCCTTATATAAATAAGACAGCAGAAACCATCAAAGGAAGAATAGGGGTAAGGTGGAGTGGCAATCCTCAGTTTGAACATGAACAGCATAGGTTTTTCCCTGCTGATTTAATGTTTGATGCAGTTGAGGGGCATGATTGTGTCTCTTTGCAAAGAGATAAGGACACTGAGTTAAAGCCAGATTGGATGCCACAAGCAGATGTAAGTGATTGGAAAGCTACTCGCAAATCAATCAGTGAGTGTGAGCTAGTTATTACTTCATGCACTTCCGTAGCTCATTTGTCAGCAGCTATGGGAATTAAAACATGGATTGTGGTTCCTATTTTATCTTATTATTTATGGGCTTTACCACAGAATAAAAGTCCGTATTATGATAGTGTTAAACTTTTTCGTCAAACAAAACACGGGAAGTGGAGAGAACCTTTTAAAAAAATTAAGGAGAGTTTAGAATGTATGCACACGTTGAAAATGGCAGCGTAACTTATATGGGGGGATTGCCTCGAAATTGGAGGCATGTATCTGGTTTAGATAAATCTGATGGTAATAATGAATATCTTAAAACCTTGGGTTGGGTTCCTCTAAACGAGACAAATGTAACTCCCAATAGAGATCAAAAATTAGATACAGATGTTATTACAATTAATAAGGATGGTGATGGGAACCCTGTAAGTGTGGACTTAGTTCATCGTGTAAAAAATTTAACAGATGAAGAAAAAACAGCAAGAGATGAATCCAACATAATGGCTCTTAGGTTTTTAAGAACAGAAAAACTTGAAGAATGTGATTGGACAATGGTTTCTGACTCAGACTTGTCTGATTCGCAAAAAGCTGAATGGGTTTCGTATAGAAAGAAACTCAGGGATTTGCCTGCAACGGCTGACATGACAAAATGGGGTACAGATGATTGGGCTTGGCCTACTAGGCCTTCTTGGCCCGATAGAACTGGAAATTAAGTGGTACAAATATTTTAATACTATTAAATAAAGTTTTATCTCCTCGCTGTAATAAATAAAAAGGCAATAATATGAAAAATTTTCTAATGGTAATAGCAGTAATTATTTCTATGGGATTAACTATTCCTAGTTTTGCTAATCCAAATAAAAGTGGCACAGTTCCAGAGCAGGAGCATGTTGAAATGCTCTATCCTACCGTTCTTGTAAGAGTGGGAAGTGGGACAGGTTCTGGAACCGTAATTTATTCAGATCTAAATGAAAATCAAGAATATGAAAGCTATGTTCTAACTAACTGGCATGTAATTCAAAACTATGTTAAGTTAAATAAAATTTGGAATCCTGACCAAAAAGAACATGTTGAAACAGAAACTAGGCGTCCCGTAAACATAGACTTGTGGGAATATAATAATTTTAGCACTGCTGTAGGTACTATTGGTAGAATTGCTAATATTGTAGCTTATGATAAAGGTAGAGATTTAGCTTTATTGCAGGTAGAAGATACCGAGCGTAAAATGCCTTATGTAGCTACTTTGTATCCTGAAGATAAAGATGAAGGGCCGTGGATTTTCTCTACGGTATATGCTGTAGGTGCAGGTTTAGGTAAGCCCCCTTTTCCAACTATGGGCTTATTGTCGGGATATGGCAAAGATACACATGGTAATGACTTGTATTTAGCAAGTAGCCCGATTATTTTTGGTAATTCAGGTGGTTCTTTGTATGTATACAGTTCTCGTAGAGTATATGAACTAATCGGAGTTCCAAGTATGGTAAGTGCCTATGGTTGGGGTACAGCAGTGACACACATGGGTTGGGCGAGGCCAATTTCACAGATAAGAATATTTTTAAGAGATAATAAGTATGGATATATATTAGGAGATGAACCTGAAGTAGAAGAAGAAATAGAATAACTTACGCACTTGGAGAATTTTAATAGAGGTATAATATGTCTAAACAAGAAGTAAATCCGCAAACTTTTATTACGGTGTTAATGGAACAACGAAATGAAGCACTTAATAAACTTGCTAGTTCTCTAGCACTTAATATAGATCTTGAGCAAAAATTAAAAGAACTTCAAAGTGCTGATGAAAATAAAGATACTTAAACTATAATGGGGAATAAATAATATGGTAGGCTATAATCAAGAAATGTTGGAACAAAAAGCAAGGGCGCTTGGTTATGCGGGAGACATGGAAAACTTTCCAGCATTTCTAGAACAAAATCCTATGGTGGCTCAAAGATATATGCAAGAACAAAATCAACCTAGTTTTCAAGCAGGGGGGTATCTTCCTCAAATTCCTGTAGGTGGACCTGCTGTTGCAGGATTTCCCGGAGGAGGGCAGCCAAATGAGTCACAAAAAAAGTCATTTATACAAGCTATGGGTGTACCTATAGGTACTCATTCAAATGCTCCTAATATTGATCTTGCATATAATGCAGCATTAAAAAAACATTCTCAAATTAGTGCTCAACAAGCACAAGCTACTGCTGCACCTGCACCTGCACCTGCATCTACACCTACTACTACTGCAGCTACTACTGGTACACCTACTACTGGTACATCTACTACTGGTACATCTACTACTGGTACACCTACTACTGGTACACCTACTACTACTGCAGCTACTACTGCTACTGAAGCTACTACTAATACTCCTTCAACTATAGGTACTATTACAGGACAAAGAGTAGTTTCTCCTGTCTTACCTGTAGGTACGCAGTTTCAAGCAGCAATGACACCTTTTGAACAAGCCCAACTTATAGATCCAGCTACAGGGCAGGTTACAGCAGATTTAAGTGTTACTGGAGCTTCTCAAGTTGCACCTGCTCAAGCACAACAACCAACTACTACAGAAGCTGCTCAAGTAGCTGCTGCTCAAGCTGCTCCTGCTGTAGCTCAAGTTGGAGTACAAGCACAACAACTTGCTGCGCCTACTCAAACTATAGAAGCTTCTCAACAAGCACAGACACAAGTGGCTAATTTACAGGCTGCTCAACAAGCTCAAGCTACTCAAGTTCAAACTCCTGCTGATAGAGCATTACAAGCAGCAGAACAAATTTCTGGTCCCACACAACAAGCAGTTCAAGCTGCAGCATTTGTAGAACCCTCTTTACAAGCTGCTCAAGTTGATCCTAGTAAAGCTGCTACAGTTCAAGGACAATTAGAAATTCTCTCTGAACAGTTTGCACAAGGAGAAGTACCTTTTTGGGCTTCAGGTGCTGTACGGGCAGCTACAGAAAAACTTGCACAAAGAGGATTGGGTGCAAGTAGTATGGCAGGACAAGCCATTGTACAAGCTGCTCTTGAAGCTGCAGTACCTATAGCTCAAGCAGATGCAAGAACCGTAGCTTCATTTGAAGCACAGAATTTAACTAATCGCCAGCAAACTGCTATGCTTACAGGACAATTTAGAGCGCAATTTTTAAATCAAGAATTTGATCAAGCTTTTCAGACTCGCGTAAGAAATGCAGCTACTATATCTGATATTGCAAATAGAAACTTTACTGCAGATCAGCAAATAGCTTTAGAAAATGCTAAACTTGCCCAAACTGCAGATTTATCTAATTTAAGTAACCAACAAGCTCTTGTAATGGCAAATGCGGCGGCATTAGCGAATCTTGATATTGCTAATTTAAACAATAGGCAACAGTCTGCAGTACAAAATGCACAGAACTTTTTGCAATTAGACATGGCTAATTTAAATAATTCACAACAATCTGCAGTATTAAATTCACAACAACAAGTGCAAAGTCTTTTAACGGATACTGCAGCAGAAAATACTGCAAGGCAAATGAACGCTACCAACCAACAACAAATAGACCAATTTTATGCTAATCTTATTGCGTCTGTAGAACAACAAAATACCGCTCAAGCAAATGCTATAAATCAATTTAATGCAGGAGAAATAAATGCTTTAAATAGATTTAATTCAGAACTTGCTAATCAAAGAGATCAATTTAATGCCCGTAACCAACTAGCAATCCAACAAAGTAATGCAGTGTGGCGTAGAGAAATTGCTACTGCAGATACAGCAGCTATAAATTTTCAAAATCAATTTAATGCTCAAAATTTGCTTGACCTTAGTAACGAAGCATATGATAATCTTTGGCAAGAATATAGAGACATGTTAGAATTTGCTTTTACTGCTGGTGAAAATGAATCCGATAGACTAGCAGGATTACAACTTGCACAACTTAATATTGGTGCAGAAAGAAACTTAGCAGAATTTAATGCAGATATAGAAAATGCGCGAGATACTTCTACTTTTATTTCTAGTATTGTAGGACCATTTGCTCAAGCAGGAGTGTCCTCGTTAGCACAAGATCTATTTAATCCTGAATCGGGTATAGGAGGTTTCGTTGGTGGTGCATTTGATAGTGCAGTGGATTTTATATTTTAATATAAAACATTAGAAGGAAAAATAATAATGGCAGTCAACACAACAGAACAAGCAGTTAACAATAGAGGTTATTTTGACTTTTTAAAAAACGAATTAGGAGAAGATAGTGCTGCAGTGGCAATACAAGACTATGTAAGAGGACATAAAGATATGAAAGGACTTATAGATACTTTTCAAAATACAAGGATTGATCCTAATACAATAAACAAAGGACTTGAAGCTGCTGGTGTTCCTGCTCGTGCTCGACAAGATATAGTTGAAGCACTAAGAAAAACAAAAACTAGAACTAGGGGTAGAATAGCTGCTAAACAACCAGAAACTGCTGGTCAAAAACTACTTAAAGGACTGCTATCTCCTGATGCTACCTTTGAAGGAAAACCTACAGATCCTGAAGATTATTATACAGCATTAAGCAAAGCCATAAAAGCAAATCAAAAAAATATTCAAAAGTCAGCAATGGTTTCTGATGATCTTCCTCCTATATCAAGATCAAGTTAAGAAAGGATTATTATAAATGCCAGATTTAGAAACTTATAGATTTAGTGCTCCTATCCCCGGACAGTCTTTAACTACAGAACCAAAAGGCCGTCCTTGGGAAACTCCTGCTAAATATAGTGATCCAGAAGATGCACTTGAGTACTATGTATCTCAAATGAGCACCGCAGAAAGAACTGCACATATGCTTGAGATATTGGAATCTGGCTTACCTGTTACACGTTTAGTAGATGGGATTACCCTTGCAGGTGTTATGGAAGGGTTACATAGTATTGATACAGCGGTTATTATTTCACCTTCGTTATTTGACTTGATAACTGCTGTAGCAGATGAAACTGACATTGAATATAAAACGGGATTAAATTCAAAAGCACCTGATGGCCCAGATGATTCTATGATTTCAAGGGCATTTGCAGAACCTGAAGCTGAAGAAATTAGAGAAACCTTTAACGAAGAAGATTTGGATAGATTATCTGAAGCAATTAGTCAAACTTCTGGTGGTTTAATGTCTAAAAAAATAGAAGAAGAGGAAGAGTAAAATGAGTATGTTTACGAAAACACTTGTTGCAAGTACTTTAGGTAATATAGGAACGGACATTCAACAGAGCATACAAAAAAATAAAGAAAGAAGAAATCTTCTAGTTAATGAACAAATTAAACATATGATGGAGGAGGGAAGAACAGCATTTAATAACCGTAAAGAACAAAGACGACAAGTAAAAGATAATATTAAATACTTTGAAACATTAGGGTTTAACAGAAGAGATATTGAAAAGTTTGTTTCTCTTCCACAAAAGCGAATAGAAGAACTACAAGGCTACCTTGACAGTGGGCGAAAGGAAGCAGCTATGGCAGAAATGCCATTTGATGCTGCTGCTCATATTAAATTAGATGTAGATGAAACAGGAAGAGGAATAACTGGAGAAGAAGAAATACCAAAAAATGAGTGGATAGAGGAAACTTTGGGTAGGGTTTTAGGGGTTATAGATCCTAAAAAATTTAAAGATGCAGAAGAACAAAAAACTTTTGGTGATAATTTTAGAGAAAATCTTGCATTACAATTTGGATCATTAGGAGGAACTTCAGAACAAGCATTAAGAGAAACGGCAATGATTATGGGTAAAGATACTGGTGAATTGCAAGCTGCACTTGACGATGACTATGTAAGGGCAGACATAGATACTCCTGAATATACTATTGGCTATGATCAAGAAACACGACTAAAGATTCAAGAAGCAGAATTAATGCTACAAAAAACACGACTTCAGTTAACACAATTGAAGCGTGAGGAATCTAGCGGAAACACAACTCTAGGGGAACTTAGAGCCAATGAACAAGATGAGAGTGTAAGAGCAACAATGTTTCCTTTAGGTAATGGGAGATTTGGGCCTGATTCTATGACTAAAAGGGATTACATGGATAGGCTTCAAATGCAAATAGAACAAGATAACGCAAGAATTGCATCTTACAACAGATCACTGATAGGACAGCATCAACCGGGAGAACAAACTCGTATGAGACGGGCGGCTATGGTTACAGCATCAAATATAACAGGGGTAGAACTAAAGATAGGCGCGCATGGTGAGGCTCTATTTGGTACAGGAGTACCGAGAGCTACAAGTATAGCAGAAAAATCTTCAACAGCTAGTTCTCAGTTACGAAAATACATACCATATACAGGAGATATAGGGCGACTATATAGCGCGACTCGCGCTGCCTCAAGCAACATATCTCTTTTTTTAGTATATAAGGATTTACAAAAGATTGCAAAAGGTGAAAACATCACAGATAAAACCCACAATGTAACAACATTAATAGAAGGTAAATTTGAAACAAGTGGAGGTACTTGGTCACCAACTGAGGCAGATAAAAGTCTTGTAGAGCTTATTAAGAAGAATAAATACACTGTAGATCTTTTGTATCAAAATATCAACGAATTGAAAGCTCTTGATAAGGCTTCACAATATGATAAAGAAATTGCAATAAACACTATAATAGAAGGAGTTGCTACGAACTCAGAAACTAGCACACTTCCTTCATATTTTACAGGAATGCGCGACCCACAAGTAAAAGATGAGAAACAACAGACACCTAGTGGTACAGGTGGCTTAGAAACAGGAGAAGATATAGTAGATAATATTTCATCGTTTGAACAAATTGACAATGAGAGAACAAAAAAACTTCTTTCTGAAGGTGTATTTAAAATAACAGACAGGATGAAGAACGATGTCGCTCTATATACTTTTCTAAATCAGTTTGGGTTTGATTTTGGTGATCTTCAAACCTATTTAGAACGTACTAACAACATAACGCCAATTGATTCAGGAAATCTACGTCATCATATTAAACTATTCGTTAAGAATCATAAGAGAGATAATAGTTAGATAATGGTAAAACCTTATTATGAAAGAGAAAGTTTAACTGAGGACGATCTGTTAAACGATCAAGAGTTTTTAAACGATGCTTATGCGTATTTACAAGCTCGTACTGGTAAAAACGTCACAGATAAACAGGAACGAATAGATGAATTAATGGAGCTAATGCGTGTTAGCCAAGTAAATGAAATAAGTTCAATACAAAATTTAACTCATGTAAAAAGTGAAGACGATAGAGGCAAGGCTCTCATGGGAAAGATGTTTCTTGCTTATGATAAATTTGAGGGGAGTAATAATCCACTTACAGCAGGATTTTGGGATAAAGTATTAGATTATGGAGAAGGTTTGGTAACTTCTCCAGCAACTATTGGTGCTTCATTATTAGCTGTACCTACTCTTGGTGGTAGTCTTGCTGTACGAGGTGGTGCTCAAGCAGGTATTCAAGCAACTAACTTAGCAGTTAGACAACTTGTTAAATCTGGTGTAGGTAAATTTGTAAGACAACAAGCTATACGATCTGGTAAAAGGGCTGCAGCAGTAGAAGCCCCATTAGGAGCACTTACTATGGGTACAGAAGCTGCTACACGTAGGGAAACAGGAAGAAAAGAATTTGAAGATATAGATGTTCTTGAAGAAACACTTTTAGGTGGAGCTATAGGTGCTGGTGCAGGTGGTCTTTTAGGCGCTGCTGGAGGTGCTATTGCAGCAAAAACTAGGGGGTTTAAGGGGTTACAGAAATTAGATGAATATTTTACAGCAAAAGAAGATCGAGTTAAAAAAGGAATAGTAAAACGAGAAGAATATCTAAAAGCACACCCAGAAGATGAAGAGATAATTGATGAATATGTAGCAAAGATGATGGCAAAGACTGGTAAATCTCCTTTAGATCCAGAGGTCACAGAAGCTGGTCGTAAACAAAAAAGGGAACTTATTCCTTGGATATCAAAGTTGCCGGAAAAACCAAGAGTAGGCATAGAAGGACTTTTACCTGCAGGTGAAAGAGTAGTACGAGAAGGAGCAGTTTTTTCGTTAACTCCAGAAGTAATGAAAAATGCCTCTGCTGCTGCTCTTGAAATGATCAGAAAAGATTTAATATCTAAGGGTCTTTCGGGAGAAGAGCTAACTAAAAAATTAAAAACTACACGTATTACTGAGGTTTTACATACGGCTCTTAAAAAAACTGTTGATGGAGATTATGTTCCCGTTCCTCGATCAGCAGATGATACAGTAGGGCTTTCTCCTTGGGATGAAATGTTTGTAGTAATGAGAGAGTATGGTCTTTCTCCTAAAGAATTTTCACAAATATATATGGCAGAAGTATCAGATGCAGCTAGAATTTTACAGCAACAACGGGCAGTCTCTTCTCAAATGGAAGGTATATTGTCTCATTGGGGAGGTAAAGTAGAAGGAGATGTAATTAGTAAATTTGAAACAATGTCGGACCAATTACAGTTTTTAAGGGAACACCAGCATAAAATAATTTCCTCCGATAGAATGGCAAGAGAGTTGGACATACCTGAAGAGTACATAGAAAACATGAATATTTTTAGGAATATGGTTCAGCGGCATAGTCCAGACAGGTATTTAAGAGATGGTTGGAGAATACTTAAAGATATGGATAAAGCTCGACTAGGGCTAATGACAATTCAACCTGCAACTACAATTCGTAATACAGTTAATGGTACAGCGAGATTGGCTGTATTTGCTCTTGATAATCTATTTCATGGGGCAATAACAGGAGATGTAAGAAGAATAAAGGCTGTGCCTAGAACATTAACTACCATGCTTGATCCTACTGAAGCACAAATATTAAAGATTTTATTTTCAGAAGAGATGCCTGAAACAGCAGCTAAATTGTATAGGCAAATGGCAGACATTGAAGCTGCAACACTACCTTCAGGAAAACCTTCCAAAATGATACAAGTTTCAAGGTGGTTAAATGGGGTAAATACTCTATCGGACAATGCTTTTAAAAGAGCAATTTTTTTCTCGGAGTTGTCTACTAGAGTAGGTAAATCTAAGCTTATGGATGCTATGCGTAGGGGAGAATTTACAGAAATTCCCGATATAGATACTCATATTTCAGAGGCCATGAATGAAGCTTTGAGTTTTACCTATCAAAGAGGGTTTAAGTCTAGAGGTCAAGGAGGAGGGTTTTGGGAAAGCGTAGGACATGGGTTTTTAAAAAAATTTAGTAATCCGGGTCTATCTTTGCTTGTTCCATTTCCAAGATTTACAGCAAATGCAATTGAATTTATGTATAAACATGCTCCTTTAGTTGGGTTGCTTGACGCTCCTGCATGGGCCATGAGAGGAAAGTTTCTTGGTAATAGTGCAAGAAAGCTAGATCATCTTCAACAATTAGACATGCGTGGAAGATCCCCTGCAGGATCACAAATAATTAAAGCAGAAAAAGGAACTAAAGAATTTACAGAAGAACTACTTAAAGAAAATGCAAGAAGAGCCAAACAGCTAAAAAAACTATTACAAGAAGAAGACGCAGTAAGAAAAAACATTCCCAAAAGAATTGCCAATCAGCTTACAGGTACAGCCATGTTGTATGGTGCTATTCAACTAAGGGCGAAGCAAGGACCAAATGCAAAGTGGTATGAAATGTACGATGAAGATACCGGAGAGTATAGAAATGCAATGGCTTTTTATGGACCTTTTGCTGTGTATATGTTAGCTGCAGATATAATATTGAGAAGCAATGATTATGGTAGAAGTAACATAAATCTTGTTAATCCAGAACAGTGGGAAGATACAGCTAGAAAAACTGTAGGACAGTTACTCTTTAGTAAAGATACAGCTTCAGATTTTTTAAAAGCTACTGCTGGTCCTCAATTTAAAACGGGAATGACAGCAGATTGGGTACGTAGTTTTGTAGATGCAGCAGATGAATACAGTGTTGCTACAACTGCATTAGACCCAACTGATCCTAATTATGAGTCTCAATTAGAAAAAGCAAACAGTATGGTTAAAGAAAAAATCGCTGAAGCAATGGGAAATGTAGCAGCAACTTTACTAGTTCCAATGGGTGCTGTAAGAGATGTCATGGCTGGATTTGATCCAGAAGAGTGGCAAGGCATGAAAGCTACAGACCACATTAGCCCTGCAGATTTATTTTTAAAAAAGGCACTGCGAGCAGTTCCCATTGATAGGGAGGGGTATTATTTTGGTTTATTCTCAGCTAAAGAAGGTGCAAGATTTGTACCATTTGAAGGAGAGGGTATTCCATCCCAAGATCCCATTAAAGCTACTAAAAGACCCGATACAGAAACACCACAAAGAAGAGAAGGTATTAGGAGACAATTTACGGGATTGGGTTCTCCTTATACAAAAAATGTATTGGAAACTGAATTAGAGATTCAAGGATTAAAGGCACATGAACTATTTCCACGTATTCCAAGAAGCTCTCAACTTACACGAGTTGTACGTGAATATTACCAAAGACAAGTAGCAGATATAATAATTCCCTATATTAATTCTCCCGTATATCAAAACACAAAGTCAGAATTAAAATCTACAAGATTAGGCGAGTTTATACGTGAAAATTTAGATTCTCCTCTTAATGTAGCTGAAGATACTTTGCTATACGAGTTGTCTAACTTAAAAAGAGCATCTACTGAATACAAAAAAACAGAGAAAAAACTTACTGAGGCTTTGCAAATAAGATTCAAGAAGGGTAAGGATGCCTACAGGACAGAAGCTATACAAATTTTTAAAGAAAAACATGAAAAAAGTCCTGATTTTAATAACATAAATGACGTATTAAAATTGATAGTGTATCTTAAAATGCTAAAGAACCAACCGTGACAACCGCATCACTACTAAAACTATTTGAAACTGTAGGTATTCCCGTAGTGGCTGCTGCTGCTGCAGGATATGCTTTATGGTGGCTTATAAAATGGATTACCCATAACTTAAAACAAAATTTGACAGAGCAACATAATGAAATAGATGAGGAACTAAGGGATACCAGAGATACCCTTTCTAAACAAATAAAAGAATTAAATGTAATTATTATACGCCTAATAGATAGGGTACGTGTACTAGAGATAAACTTCATTGAGCATGATGAAACTGTAAGAGCACTGTATGGGTTAAAGAGGCTAGAAAGAAAAAAGCCCCGCCACGAAATTGTGGAGGAGCTTAAAGAACAAATAAAAGATGCAGGTAGAGTAAACGGAGATTAAAATTTATCTTTGTTAATATAATCAGGTAATATCTTTTGTATCTCTCTTCTATGTCTTTTACTATCAACAATAATTTTAAATGCTCTTATTACAGCAGAAGAAGTTGTGAACTTAAACCAAAAAGGAAAAATTGCATGTATTAATCCTGCTGCACAACACAACAATAGCTTTAAGCTGTTCATAAATGCATCCCTCCCATGACACCAATACGTTTGTGGGTTGTCTGTATCTCTAACATGCTTAGTAAGAAATGGAAACAAGGAAGGTTTTTTATAGCCTTCCTTTTTTTGTTTCCATTGTTTAACTTCTTTTGTAAGTTTCATTTCAAGTTTATCTGACATGTATCTTTTCCAAGTTTTCAAAATAGGCTTTGTTAAATCCTCGTTCCCATTCTTTATAGAAAGAACTGTTTTGCTTGTATGGATTGATTATACGTCCACGTTTAAATGCACGATAGCCTTTATCATGTTGAATACGAAGAGGAGGATTCCGTTCTTTGTTCATACTGATTCCCCTTTAAATGAAGTAATATCTACCAATTCACAAACTCCTGCTGTGCATGAAAGTTCTTGTGTGCCTGTAGTTGTATCTTCTTTTTCTACATCCGATAACTTAGACCAGTCAATATCTGTAGGCATATCTTTCATTAAAGTATTATACACTGTTTCACTTACGTCTTGATATGGAGCTTGCTTATAGGAATGATCTGTATGTGGTAAAAATGACACACCAGACAAGTAACTAAAGTTATCCCAACACCAAGATCCTACGTTTACCCATTCTTTTTCTTTTACTGTTATGGTTACTGAAGGTTTATGTTCACACCAATGTTCTGCATAAGTTTTCCATAGTTCCAATTGATCTATAGCAGATATGTCATTTCTACAAATGGCTTTTGTAGGAGACTTCATTGGAAATGAAAAAACGGTAGTTGTGTCTCTGTGTAAATGATCTGCTTCATGCGGAACACCAACACTTATCATCAGTTGAGTTAATGGATCTTTATTATCTCCTCTCACGGTTCTCACATAGTATGGATTGTGTCTTGCGTGAATACCACTAGAACTATTAACCAGTTGACTAACAGTACCTGAAGGTTTAATACAAGTAATTGCTGTAGATTGTGGTATTCCAAATATGTTAGCCCATTCTTTATTTGTTTCTATAGCTACATTACGTAAAAAGTTTAATGTTGTAGGTAGTTTATCGGTTGTACCATTAAGTAAAGGACAATCCATTATACCTGTTAATGATACCCCTAATAATCTTTCTTCCTCTGTATTATTTACCCACCTTTTTCTAAGATAACCAAAGTTTGTAAAAGTAGATTGAATTGTACCTAGTATTGTAGCTAGTTTTATTTTATTTTTAAGCGTAGTTTTTGTGTCTTCATTTCTACACACAACTTCTGTTAAATTGCAGAATTGATTTGGTCGTAAAATTATTTCTGAACATGGGTTGGTTCCAAATTCTACGTCTGCATTTCTCCTACCGTTCTGCGCTGCTTTAAGTTGTGCGGATTGTCTATTAAATATTCCACGCTCTCCCGACTTGCTTTGGTATAGAGATAGCCATTCTCCCATAAACGTGCCTGTATCGGGTATATCGGTATATACAGCAGAGTTGTTAGCTAATGCTCTCTCTGGATTAGTTTCCCACCAATGTCCCGTTTTAGATTCCCGCATACGATAGTCAGATAAATTAGATAAGGATATGAGTGCAGACCTACGTACTCCTCCTACAACTACTACCTCACCTGTTTTACATACAATATCGTGACACTCTAACGAGTTTAGTTTTCTTCCTCTTGCTTCTTTAAATTTAGTAATAGTAAAATCAAATAAGTCAACAAGAGGCTGTGGTCCTGAAGCCCTTCCTCCAAATGTCTTTAAGCGTGATCCTGAAGGACGTATTTTATTTACGTCTATTCTTGGAACACGACATGTATATAAGTATGATATTAAATCTCTAAAGGCTCTTGCCCATCCTTCTTTTGAATCGGCCACAGAGATTACATCTTCTGTGTGTTCAAACTCCCTGTCTGGAATTGTAGGTAAACTGTTAATATATTGCCTTTCTACAGAAAACCCTACCCCTGTACCGTTCATTAGGATATAAAGAACTTCATCAAAGGCTTTTGGATTATCAATAGGAATGTATGAACAGTTATACCCTGCTATGTTCTCCCGCTCTAAAGCAGGTCCAGCGGTCATCATAGCTCTCATGCTAGGCATGATATTTAAAGATAGTATTCCTCCTTTTATTTGTTTCCAAATAGTGTCCTCTACAGATACCTCTAAATTGTTTTCTACATGATACTTAAAATAGTTAATAAGTCTGTTTACTGTTTCTTCCCAAGTCTCCCTTCTGTTATCTTCTTCCATCCAACGAGCATACCTTGAAAGAGCGATGAACCTTTGATAATCATTCATATAATTCATGTTTAGGTACTCCACTACATTTTACTTTTAGGTTAAGTATTTTAGTTCCTTCTAAATTTTCCAATAGTTCATATAACATGTCAGTTAATTCAAGAGTAGGATCTCCGTCAACAGGCATTAAAAACTCCTCATTATCTATTTCTAAAAATATATTAGCTCTAGCTTTCATTGTTCGATGCCACTTCTTGTAATAGTTTATCTAAGTACCATTTAGCTTTTTGTAAATCTTGATTTTTATTTTTATAGTTTTCTCTCCAAGTATATTTTAACACGTTTCCTTTAATGTATCCACGAAATTCTTTATCGGTTAATGCTGCTCTTATTGCTTGTATACACTCTATACCATGCTTATTATAATGTGGTGGATGATTAACCATGTCTTGTTCTTTTCCAAATTCTTTTTTAATAAAATCAATACTTGGCATTATGCATTTCCTTCCGTTTCACTGTCAAAGGTTAATTTGATAACTTCTCCTTTTGTTTTTTCTTCTTTATGTTTTACTATATCTATGTGTTCTAGTTCTATGTCAGTCATTCCTACGTATTGGCTAACTAAGTATTTCACAAAAGCATTTTCATTCATGGCAGGAATTGCTGCGGCTAACAAAGAACCAATTTTTCCCATTACAGATAGTTCGTATTTATCTAATGTAGATTTATCTAAATCTGCAAGTAGTTTAACTTGTATTTCTCCAGACCATCCTTCTACATCTACATCGTCATCATTTACCGTATTTCTCATAATAGGTTTTAATACTATAATTAAATCATTTTTATCTATCTGATTAAAGGTCATTGTATTTGTGCCTCTCTTTTATATCAACTATTTTTGGTGGCATAAATTTTAATTTTTCTTTCATCCAGACTAACGGTATAATTCTATCATAAAACAATATCTCATTCTTTTCACACCACATTCCATATGTAGTATTTGACCCCTTTCTAATTTTACGTTTACTGTTTTCAAAAACTATTCTTATGTCTAAATCAGAATGTTGTTCTTTTACTTTAACATGTTTTTTTCTATCTGATACAGACCAAAACCCCTTAACTTCTATTATGATACCATTATCCAAAATAAAGTCTGGTGTATAAGACCGTATAGCAAAGTCAACCCATTTTATTTTTACAGATTCATAACGTAGTTTATTATTAGCTTTTTTTATTTGCTTTGCTACTTTTTCTTCTAAGCCGGAACGAAACCCACTTTCTCTTGATTTTTTATATCCCTTTTTATTGAATTTAGATTTTTGAACCATCACTAATAATACCCTCTACATCAAAGGACAAAGATGAAATAGGAAGGTTATAGCAATTTGCCTTCACAACAAAATTATTGCTAGGATCATGTTGTCCTTTTGTTAAGTACACAGCTTCCTCATAGTATTCATCCCTATCCTTCAATCCAAGGAACCAACCTTTTGACTGATCATTCAATACCCGTACAAATGCAAAGTAATCACAGTCTTGTTTCCTTGTTAGGTCAGCCACACTACATTCATAATTTTCTTTTGGTGTAACTGAAGTTTTCTTTGTCTTAACCTCTATCCTTTTATTGGACACAATTAAATCATAATTATGCGTATTATGCTCTTCTCCCCCTAAAACTTTTCTAGCTATCTCTTCTCCAAGAAAACCAATTACATTTCCTTGTCCACGAGTTATGCTTCTACGCAATGATCCCATTGCTTGTGATTTTTTATGTGCTTTATTTCGCATTTTATCTGTAATAGCTATTTCCATCATAATATGAATATCCTTTTATGATTAAATAAAGTTTTTTTCTTTGTAGTTTTCTTCTTCTGTAGGGGTTAGTTTCCTTACTTTAAAATTCTTCACACTAACATGAGTATTAAACATATTATTAGCTTCTTCGATAGCTAATTCTTTAGTTTCAAATCTCCTTAAATATTTTCTCCATCCTCTATTATCTTGCAAAACTTCAATTATCCATGTCATACGTTTTGTGTCACTTCTCCTTTCTCTATATAATAAACCATAGGCTTTTCTTTAGCCTTGCTAACTTTAGATGGTTCTTTAGATAGTGCTTTATCCCAACAAGCATATCTAAAATCACAAAACTGGCATTCTGTATTAAGAACATACCTTCCACTTGGTTTTCCTCTATATGTTTCTTCGATGGGTTCGTAACATCTTTCAAATTTATTTTCTCTTAATGTAGTTACTGTGTGTTCTAAATTTTTAATTACTTCATCTGTGTCACTTGTATACTTTATGTACTTAAACTCTCCTGAAGAATGATTTATAACCCACCATCCTCCAGCCTCAACTCCCTTACCTTTAGCATATACTGCAAGTTGTCCTATATAACCAAAGCTATCGTTTTTCTCTACGTTGTCTCCTCCTGTCCATTTATTTCTATAAGTCCAAGGACTAGCAGATTTTATATCGTCTACTTTATTATCTACAATAAGGTCGTATTCTCCACTAATAGTTTCACCTGCTATATCTACCTGTACTTTTTCTGGCTCTCCATAATTTACACCAGCTTCAGTTAGTACTCCTTTAAATACAGCTTCAGTGATATCTCCTATTAGCATCCTAAGTAAAAAATTAGTACCACGAGCTACCGCCTTCTCCGGTTTATTTTTCATAAACCAAAGTTGGCAAGTAGCTCGTCCGATATTGCTTGCTCTTAGTCTAAATTTCCTGTTTCCTTTATCTTCAAACTGTTTTTCTATAGCTTGCTCTACGTGGTTCATTATTTTATTTTTTGTAGCTTTGGATATTCCTCCAGAACCTGCAAGAACTTTATTAAAATAGTTATGAATTGTAAATTCAACAGGATGTTCCACTTTATAGCTCCTCTGCTACCGTTACGAACTCATCTATAACTTGTTCCTCTACTTTTGAAAAGTCTACTCCGCTTGACTTCTCTTCATACTGTGTTTTTATCCAAGTGTTTTGTCCTTCAACCCATTCGACAAAATTACGGAAAGTGTCTTGATCTTCCTCACTAATGTCAATCTTTTTAGACAAATCTACAGAGGCTATAGGAGCAAATAGCATGTTGCCATTAGCCATAGGAGTACCCTCAGTAGTGATCGTCATTGAATGTTCTGGAAGTAGCCTCTTAGCAGAGAAGTACTGCTGCACAGCCTCTCCCATAACCTTAAAAGCATCTTTGTTATTAATCTCCCATATTACGGGCATATTAATAGGATCGTCAAGAGGCTCTCCCTTTTCGTTTACTGCTTCATTTGAAGAAGCAATACCGAATAATGTACGTACCCTCTTTACTGAGGAAATTAACCTTTGGGTAGCTTCTGGCAATGCTTTCCAATCCTTAATGTAGCCAGAAGGACGGCCACAATTAAAACCACCATCCGTATCCATGTGATCAGAACTGTTAAAGGTATCTTGTGTAGAAAATACGGACTTAATAAACTTACCCTTACGTCCCATTTCATCTACACGATTAAACGGAACCCAACGTACATACCTAAATCGTTGAAGAAATGGTCGGAAAGTAATACCCTCAGAATAATGAACATCCCCATTATTATCAGTTAGTGCAAATGTTCCTCCGGGAACTACCTCCATCTGTCGCTTCTTCCCTTTAGCGTCTACAGTATCCATAATTGGTCTGTGTTCAATCTTCATTCGGGGAATAGTAATGCTACTATCTGTATTGGTTGTCTTCCCCATACCCATAGCACTAGCCATCAAATCGTAGTTGTCTGTCGTAATTGTTGCTAATTGTGTATCCATAAAATTGTTCCTTTCATTGTTAAATAAGTCCACCATTATACACTAAAATATTATTTTGTCAAGAATATTCTACCACCTCCATCCAATTATCTCCAATCTTACATTCCATAGATAATGGTACATCAAATTCCATTTCAAATTTCAATTGTATTGTGCTTCGCAATTCTTTTTCTACATTTTCTATACAACATTTTACCATGTGTTCCTCTCCGGGATATACATCAATGACTACACTATCATGTACGCTGTTTACAATCATACTTTTTAGCATATTCTTCTGTATTTCTTTTTCAACTAATAGTAGAGTTAGCTGAACTATGTCTGTAGATACAGATTGTACAGGGTAGTTCTTTACAGCGGTAAAGTAGGTTATATCCCCGTTACTTCTTCTTTTAGCATTAGGGAATGCAAACTGTCTTCCGGTAGGCGTAGTTACCATACCCGTAGACATTACCTCATTTGCTAAACTCTTATGCCAAGCTCCAATACCCTCGTATTTTTTAACAAACTGCTTATAATATGATTCCTCCGCTGTAGTTTTGCCGTAACCTGTAGCCCCAAATAAAGGAGCAAACGTATGTTCTTTAGCTTCTTGTCTTGAAGTCTGTTGTCCAGCATCTGATATGACTTGTGCAGTATAGCTATGAACATCAAACCCTGTATCAATTTCATCTTTAGCTATTTGATCTGATCCTAAAAATGCTGCAGTTCTAAACTCAAGTTGAGCAAAGTCTGCTTCTATAATTTTCCCCTCCTTCCACCTAGACTTGAATACTTTTTTAATTGGGAAAGTATTTCCTCTTGGCATATTTTGTAAATTAGGTGAGTCTGAAGCCAGTCTTCCTGTAGCAGTTCTATGTTGAACTAGCCTAACATGCAATTTACCGTCATCCTTCATATAAGTTTCTATACCATCCACAAAAGAAGATAGATATGTATCTAATGCGGATAACCTACGCACTTTATGTAAAAAGTCTTGAGCTTTTACCATGTTTTTCCGTTTTGCTACAGCCTCTAACAATTCTATATTTGTTTTGCTTGTACTAAAACCATGATTAGATACCCAACTTGCATAAGGTGCTGAAAATTTCAAACCCGCTACACGTTTTTGGGGTAAATATATAATGCCCTTAGTGCCACATACTTTGCACAATCGTTTTCCTTTTCCTATAGTACCATCTTTCTTTTTAACTAAATTAAATCCTTTACCAAAACAATCAGAACATTGTATAGCTTTTGTTTTATATACGATACTACTCTTGTCTTCAACCTCTGAATCAAAATCTTTTTTCTTCATGTACTTAGAAAAATATGAAGACCAAGTAGATTTGTCTTTAGGTTTTCGACTGTATATAAGCATACTTAATTGTTCTGGAGAAGATAAATTTATAGGAGTATCCCCCATAAGCTCTATGACTTGTTCATTTAAACTTTTTAATATTTCTGCTTGCTCCTTTTTAAATTGATTTTTAACCCTGCTTAAAGCCTTCTTGTCCACAGAAAAACCTCTTGAACATATCTTTGCCAACAACACACACAATTCGTTAGTCAATGTGGTTATAGCTTCTAGTGAAGCATACTCCTCTGTATATAATTTTTTTCTTAGTACATCAGAAAGTTCTTGTGTGGCTCGTACATCTGCTAAACAATATTCTTCAAGATCATCACCATCTATTTCATCAACAGATACACCAGCTTTAAGTTGCTCTTTCATTAAATCCATTTTTTGATTGTCAAGTGAATACCTTTCAGCTATAGCTTCTAGGGACAGAGGCTGCTTCTGTGCTCGTTGAAATAAATATTCAACCAACATGGTATCAAAAACTGCACCATCATACTTAAAACCACAATCCCATAGCCAAGTTAATTCATGTTGTGCATTATGGCAAATAAGTACAGTCGCATCATTAAGTTTGTCCTGTAGTTTCTGCTTTGCGTTTTCTGTACTATGCGTACTATGATTAAACCAAAATGAAGACTCTTTTCCTTTATCTTCTTTTGTACATACAAGAACAAGTTTGTTCTCTGGTGTAAAGGGATCAAGTAGTATTTTACCTGAAGGTAATTTGGTTATAGTATTTTCAATATCTATAGTAAGTTTCATTTTATACCCTCAATTCATAATGTTAAGAATGATTACCGAAAGTAATAAAATTACAATTATCCATAATGGGCCACGATCAGGAAATATAAATGTTTTCAATATGTTAATTATACTTTCTTTTATTCTATGCACTGTAAACCGCCGTTTCTGGATCAAACATAGTTACTACTCTACCATGTTTCCCAGTAAGTTTATTCTTTAAGACAAGCCAATGTCTTTCTGCACTGTCTTCCTCTTGTTGTCCTTCCACCATTGGCGTCTTAGTTATACAGAACAATACGTCTGCTTCCGATGCTTTACCTGTTCGACTACCCTCAAGCATAGACATATCCACAAACACTTTTCCTTCTGCTTCAGCAGACAATTGTGACATAGCCAATATAACACAATCATATTGTTTTGCTATAATACGTAAACGTATGTATGTAGCCTTTAGCTTTTCATGGTGAGCAGTGTAGTACCCCTCTGGTTGAAACTTGTCTGCCATATCTGCTATAAGAATGTCTGGCTTATATGCTTTAACAGCCCTCTCCATTCTATCTAAATCCCAACCTGTAGCATCAGCGACATGAAGTTTATCTTTTATAGCCTTAAACATAGTCTCTGCTTTTACTTTATCTTTAACTATTTCTTTTATGGTCATGTTACATGAAGCGGTAAGATACCTTGCAGATACTCTGTTAGTAGCTTCTTCATTAGCAAGTACCATAACCTTTGCACCTTGATGCAGAAAACCATTTTCACCTGCACACAAGAAGGCATGGCTACTTGTTTTACCTGTATTTGGCCTAGCTGCACCTACAATCAACTGCCCCCCATTAACTCCGGGAACTAGCTGTGCTACAGATGGGATATTTACCTTCCATTTGAAGTCTAATTCATTCTTCTTGAGTAGTTCATCTATATCCATGTTCTCAAAAGATACTTTAAGAGAAGGCATAAAATCTTCTTCTCGTCGGTCAATAAATTCTAACACTTTATGTAACGAAGTGATCTCACCATTAGACATTTTAAATGCTATGTCTACCAGTTCATTCGCAGCATCTTCCCTGTTTAATTCTCTTAGTACATCTTGTGCTATATCATGGTTAAGTTCTAAACCGTCGTGCATCTTTCTAAACAACACGTTATAAATATCTTTTTGCGCTGTAGTCAAGGTTTGATTTAGAGAAAAGAATAAGGCTTCCACATCTGATACGGAAATATCATTTTCATACTCCATCATTGCTTGGTCTATGGTAGCTTTAATGTTCCTAGTCTCCTTGCTTCTAAATATCCTCTCCTTTGCTATGCTTTTGTTATTCTCGTAAAAGTCACGAGAAATTAATGTGCGTAGTAGTGCTAATTCCATTATATATTCCTTCCATTCAAAATTTCAAATTTTTCCTCTAGCCTATTTATATCATATTTATTTCTATATTTCAAGTCATCTTCCAATTTAAATGAAAATATTTTTGCATCTAAATAGGAACTCAACTGTCGTTTAAGTTCTAAACTTTTATTGTTAGCGTCAGGGTCTAGCGCAATAATTATTGTATCTACATCTTCAAGTTGTTTGCAATATGTATTTAAAAATGTAGTACCTAGTAAAGCAAACCCTACACAATTAGTAAATTCTTGTGCTGCTACAGATGCGGATATGCAATCCTCAACCAACACAACTATGTTTCCTTCTCCTACTTTGTAACCATACCCGCTTGCTCCGTACCTTCTCCATTTAGGAGAAATCTTAGAGTTGGTAGTTCTACCCACTGCATCTACAATTTTGTAATCGTGTACTATAGGAAAAACTATTCTGTGTTCTTTTAAATCATAATAAACATCTAAGCTATTTAGGCACAGCCCGTACCTAGATGAAAACGTCTCAAAGGTAGGGCTGTTTTTTGTACTACTGACTGCAGGTATAATATGTGTGGGCATCTCAAAGTTTTTTGCATTACTAATAGTATTATTTTTCAGATCATGTATAGATACTCTTTGATTTTTTGTTCCAGACAATGAGCACCCTGCCTTGTAACAATTATACAACAGTTTTCCAATACTCCTTGTGGTAGTAAAAGTATTTTTTCCTCCACACTTGGGACAATCTCCTCTGTAGCTTTGATCTAAATTTAAACCAAGAGTTCCTATGTATCTAATTATGTCCATTCGTCATCATCCATAGAGAAGTTTCTCTTCTCTGCTGCATTACGTGCTTGGTGTGTACTGATACACACATAAGGCATCAAGCTTTCCCTACTCTTGTGTCCACTGTATGCCATTATCTCTGTATCCGTAGCCCCATGATTTGCTAAATCAGTTAAAACTGTTCGCCGTATATCTCTTAGTTGCAGACTTTTAGGTAGCCCTGCTTCATTCATTATGTTTCTAAAAGTTCTGGATATATTTTGTTCAGTGTAAGGCTTGAGCTTATATGGATTGGGTACTACCCACTTCTGAAACCCATAGTCTTCCTTTTGGTCAACCAACATGCGAACCAAACTATCCGACAGAGGTATTCCGGGTATCCTTTCTTTTGTCTTTTGTATTACCTCCCTTCTATATAGTTTATCGTCAAAATCATAGTTCTCCCACTCTGACATTCTTATGTCTTCAATGCGCTGTCCTAACTCCACATTAATCCTTACCAGAAGACCAATGTTTCTCCATTTGTTTATACTAAATGCAGTTTTAAGAAAGGTACTAAAATGTTCAGGCAACCAAACGGTATTTCTTGGTGCAATCTTAGACCTTTCAACAAACCCCCAAGGATTTTTGTCAAGCAAATCATACTTCATCAATACATTCCATGACCTCGTAACAATCTGTACCGTATAGTTTGCAAAACGTACTCCATCTGAACCTGAAGATACACTTTCTATTAACGCCCAATATATTTGTTGACATTTAGCTACATTTAACTTTTTTATTGGTACGTCCCCAACCAATGTACCATCTTCAAGCTTTGTACCTACAAGCCTACGCAATTGATAGCCATACTGAGTTCTAGTTTTATCGTTGGTTATCTTCTTCTTGAACTCAAGAGTTTTTAAGTATTTATCAATTGCATCAGAAACTGTTCCTTTGTCCTTTAACTTCATACTACACCTCTACATATGAAATCTTACATTCCTGATCCTGACCATAAAACATATCTAACCATACACCTTTTCTTAAATACATTTCCATGTTCCTTACGTATACATCAAGAATGTTGTATCTATTGTTTATCTTTCTGTCGTATTTTACGCGCAACTGCCTACGTAAAGTATCTCGTTCTTCCTTATTTACGTTTATCCAATGTTTAACTTTTTTAAGAGATATAGGATGTTCATCAGGTAAGTTCCTCACTGATTCATGTATGCTTAAATTTTTAGAGGGAGACTTAGCAGCCCTAGCTTTAGCAAGATTTTTAGTAGCCTTCTGACGTTGTTCTTTTGTTAGTAGCCTACGTCTTTTCTTTACCATGACCTACCTATCCTTTCTATATTTATCCCAACGATATCGCCAAAGAATGTTGTCTAATTTAACTACTCTTTTTTCTAACCAATCCATAAAAAAGTTATGCCAAAACATTATTTTTATTTTACGAAACATTACATAATATCTCCTATACTATTAAAATAAAAGGCAGCAAGCATTAGGAGGAGAACAAACCCTAACACTCACTGCCTTTGAGTAAGACAAGATTTATTATGCAGCTATTGACTGCTCAAAATCACCATAACGAATGAGATTTTTAAAGGCCGAGCCACGCACTACAGCTTGAACCTCTTGCTCTTGTCTTAACGCACGATCACCGTATTCTGCCCCTCGCAAGCTATCCCGGTCAACGTGTGTTCCGTAATGGGTAAGCGAATTATACAATGCATACCCGTTATTACCTATCCGATTAGAATAGGTATCCCACAAGCCCATCATAGAGTTGAGCATCTTCTTATTTACTTCTTTCTTGCTCTTGGTTTTTCTTACGCACAGATTATCAGACAAGAATGTTTGTGCGTCATCCCTAACTACATCTACCTGACGCATGTGATTAAACAAGTGGCCGTCTTCAATCAATACTTCAGGCCATGTAGATGCAATCTTACCAAGCTTCTCTGGTTCAGCCATAACAGTATGCTTAAAAGCTACAGAAGTATTTTCTGCAATACGGGTTTGCCCATTCAAGCAAGACAGCCTACGAAGAAAAGCAGATACATCGTACTTGATAGACCCATCTACACTGTCCTTAACACGCATCGACAAGGATGTAGGTTCACCAATAGCTTTTTCAAAGTCGTATGCCTTCAGTTCTATGTCTGCATACATACGTGCATTGTTGCGAGTAGTAACAAACTTTACCTTTGCATCTGACAAATCCAGATCAGACATCTTTAAACCCTCTACCAATGAATCCCACAGATCACTGTAAGGACGGGGGGTATAGCGTGACTTGACAATACCCAATACCTCATTGGTATCCGTATTCACAATCTTCTGCCCCAACTGTGTAGAGATTGTAGATCCCTCATGTTCGATAGGACGTAGCTCCGGTGTAAACTTCAATTCATCCGGCAACTCGAATACATCTTCAGAGGATGTAACGTAAACGTCTTGATCATCTGTGTAATACATAATGTTGTCTCCTTTTTTGAATTGTGCTATATAATATCAAACTTTTGTATTTTTGTCAACATCTTTTTTTACTTTAAGTATGTATGCCCATCCATCTTAGCAGTAACAACCATAGTTTTTGCCCAAGATGGATTAACTTTTTCATGGGCATAGTAATGAGTTGCACCATCAACCCTGTCTTCACCAAATCCCATGTATACAATATATGCAGCAAGTACACTGTCCTCCCATCCATCTAAATTGTTTACGTCATCACTCCTACCATCACAGTACCAACTAAACTGGCACCTGTTACGGATAGGGTAATATACCCTCTCATGTGAGGCAAGGGTAGGGTCTTTCTTAGTCTTCCAACTTTCCCTGATTGGGCCTTGTGTAATTACATCACAGATTGTATCGGGATAGTGTGGACTGGCTACACGATTAAGTACAACTTGTGATGTAGCCATTTTCTCGTCAAAAGATTCTCCCTTTGCTTCATGGTATGCGTTTACAGCTAAACAATAAAACTCTCCTTCAATATCTACAGCAGGGTACAAGTATCCCTTTGTATCAATAGGGTAAGACATACCCAAAACAATCTGCAACATTAGTGAAAATGCAGGTAAAGAAATATCAAACATAGTACCCCCTTGTTTTGTGCTTACGCTTTAACTTACGTTCCTTAGTACGCTTCTTGTCTTTCTGTTTTCGTACAAGCTTGTCCTTCTTACGGGATGATTCCATATCTTCAACATCATTCAACACAACATCTCGTGAATATGATTCCAAATCACGAATCTTCATGTTATTTACCTCCTAAATTAACTGGTACCAGTATGGGGAAGATAATGTAGAAACGTAATGTTATATATGTATAAGTTATATACAATATACTATATAATATCATATTTTTACGTATTTGTCAACTTTCTTGTATGGAATAACATTCTTTCAATACCCCATCCATCGTTGTCCTGTCCCAACCCATGCTTACAAGGCTGTTAAGGAGTTGATCATAGGTTATTGATCCGTATTCATACTTTTGAACCAGTTGAGCTACCTTCCTTCTTTCAAATTCATCTTTATCTATAATTATATCTTCATTCATATGATGCTCCATCTGTCCAGTTCCAAACTTCTGCTTCCTGCTGTAACCAATCATTAATAACCTTGATTGGTATCTCTGAAATATCTACCGCATCTGCAAAGCTAAGAATTTCTATTGCAATGTCTTCCGGCAGTTGCTCGTAATGTTCAATCTGAAAGTTGTAAGGATTGAACACTCCATCATATTCTTCTTTGTATAGCATTGTCACTTTCCTCCTTGTTAGGGTTTTAAATCTAACTCTGGCTGTGTATAAAAATCCTTTAAGTCCATGTCTATTGCATCCTTGATCCTGTCTAACCCTTGAATAATATCTACAGGATCACGTTTGTACCCCATAATATCACCATACCTGTTTATGTCAAGAATAATATTTTGAATGATGTCCCTCTCCCAATGTAGGGTTAAATCATCCTCAAATACTCGTTGCAAGTAAAACGTATCTACTTTTTTTATGCTCATGTTAGCTTGCCTTTCTTGTTGTAAGTTTTTCATTTGACTTTAACGCTACCTCGCTCAACAGCAACCTCAACAAAACCAAATCATTTTCATTGAACTGGTTATTTTTAACGGGCTTGAAGTTCTTGAAGATATAGCCTAATGACTTGTTTTGTACATATGTAACCCCTTTCTTTTTCCGTACCGGAGACACGTTATGTGTGACATGTGTCACACTCTTACGATTGTTTTCAATAATTACACGCAGACCAGAACGCTTGCTCCTACGAGTAGGATTATTAACACTCCCCCCAAAGGTAGAGATACTGAACCAAGGTCCATCTATGCGTCCACCAGTAGGAAGAACGTGATACCCAAACAGCGTCTTGTACTTGGGGCTACGTGCATTCTTACGGATAGTTAGCTTGACAGTCTTTCTAGCCATGATTATTCTCCTTCGTTTAGGTTTGGTTTGTTTCTACAGTTTAGTTTACTCATTAATTTCTTTTTGTCAACCATTGTTACAGGTTTAGTTACAAGGTTCAACGCCCTTGCTACAGGGTTCACCTTGAATGTTTTTGTGGTCTTACGTTTCTTTGCCATTAGTTTCCTCTTCATACTCATCCAGTGGGGTTATTGTTACCTTAAACTTCTTACCCCCACACATGGTGGTGATTTCAACTGACTCGCTGAACTGCATATACTCTTCCCAATACTCATTGATATGTTCAATGTTTGTAGGATCATATCCAGCACTACGCATGTCTACCTCTACACGCTTTTCCAATGGAATTTTCTCGTCTAGTGAAATTACATTACTCATATCTATGCTCCTTCTTCAAGTTCAAGCGTTAAAACAGATTCATTACTCACAGTAACACCATGTCCTTGCGCTACTGAATCCCACATAGCCAGTGCAAGTACTTTTTGAAAACAATCCTCATCGAAATTATCTACACGAGACTTAACAAAGTCTACCACTTCTTCATAGGCATAACAAGTAACCCCATCAGAATTTTCTGTTCCAAGTGTTTCCATTGCTAAGTCAAACATCTCTTGATATTGTACCTGTACCATTTTATTTCTCCTCTTTACAGTTAGATAATATTAGATACTTCCAACTTATTGGGAAGTGTTCTTTAGTTATGTTGTATATCTGTTGTGCAATGATCTGTGTTTCTCGTTGGGCATCCTCCTCTAATCTTAGATTAACTACTCGTGCAAATGCAGCTATACTTCCTGACCAATACCACTCTGTCATTAGTGACTGTGGCAAAATCATTCTTGCCATCTCTGGTGCTACCCCCACTCCCAACAGATTTAGGTATGTCTGTTTAACATATTGCATTGTACCCGATATATTATACACTATTTCCTCTTCATTACTACCCTGTTTCTTATTGTCCGGTCTTCCCCTCCACACAGTAGGTATGTAAAACTCAGGCTCTGTATCTACATACCGCCTACTGATTTCATTCCAAGCTAATCCTACCTGATGTTTAGCTAATTGTCTAGCTACAAATATAGGTGCCTCTATATGAAACTGTAGAAAGCAATGTGAGAAAGGCGACCAGTGATTATGTTTGGTTAAATAATGTATCAGCTTTTCATCTTCATCCTTTCTAAACTTGTCTACCCTCTTACCAAACGATACTCGCGCAGCATTTACTACTGTAGTGTCGTCCCCCATTTTATCTATGAGCGTAACTTTCATTCTGTCTCCTCTTCAAGTTTTAATAATTGCAATTTACCATATATTGTTGCAAGTATCTTTTGGTATTCCTCAAGTTGAGTAGTGTCATTATGATATTCAATCTCAACTAAATCTTGCAACAAGTCTCTTTCTGCCTTATTAAAACGCATGTCTACTACTCCTATGATAGCTGATAATCTGTATTGTTTTTCCTTACATAATTTACTGGGTCAGTAGTTTGCTCCACACCAAAGTCTGTAGGTATAGTCCAATCATTAAACCTAGCTTTGGCACTATCCCATGCCTCTTCATAGGTAAAGAATACTTGTGAGTTCCGTCCTACTTCTTGTGGTCCTATATGCCACACTGGTTTATAATTCATGTCTACTACTCCTACGATATCTGATCCAAAGTTTGAAACACGGTAACCAAAGTTTTGTTAGCCTCGTCTAACCTACCCTCCTGCACCAAAGACAGCAGTTGTTTTAGGTTATCTTTAGTTTGTTGTACTAGTTCCTCATTACTTGTTACTACTTTAGCTTCCCCCTCTTGATTGTCAAGAGTGGATAGCTGATCTTTCTGTGATGATGGCATATTACTTCCTCCTTTTTAGCTCTAATTTAGCTACACGTAGCCTTTCGTCTTCATCTTTAGTGTTGAGCCAACTGTGCAAACTCAAAGCTTTAACCATGTTTCTGAGTTCCCAAGTTGGTCTTTTCTTTAGCAAGCTAGTGTAATCTACAGGCATATTAGTTACTCCTTTCTATTTATGTAGTGCATAATGTTTCTTACCTGCACCATGCGCCATTATTACTATTGATTTAGCATTGATAGTATTACCAGAACATAACAAGCAGTCTTCACAAGTTGTTCTTCTACCTGCTTCCTCACTAGCTGGACATGTTACCTCTTTACCTTTTACTACATGTGGGCTACTTGCATACGTAACTCTAAACGTGCGCTCTCCTCTACCCCATGCTTCCTCTGCTTGTTCAAGTGTATCTACCGATGTCATGGTCAAGTCAGGTCTGTAATCTACAGATGGCATACCCGATTGGTGACTATACCCCGTATGCCCATCTGCTTCAAGTAGCAAGGTATCCCATATCTCACTTGGAACTACAGCAGGGTCACCGTATGAGCCTAAACGTACAGCCCTATGTCGGCCAACATCTACTATACTTTCTTGTTTACCTACTATAGATGGATACAATCCTTTTTTGTATGCCTTAAATACAGACAACACCATCAATAGCATAACATAGCATGAGCGTTCTTTAGCTCCTCCACTATCCCCATCATGCTGTATACCCCTATGTATACAGTTACCGCAAATAGTAAAATCTTCTCCCGTTCTACTGGCAGTTATAGGGTCAATGTCGCTACGCATTATGATAGTTTGAACCTCATTGCCAGTTTTAGTATTAGAGGATTTTGTAATTGCTATGACTACAATAGGTTTACCGTCCATTAAACTTGGCCCATCATAGATAACAAATCCATTAGGTTTCTTCACGTTCAGTCCTCCTTACTTTCTAGGTCATCCATTACCTCACGAATAATCATAGCAATAGATTTTGCACGTTCAAAATTCGGAGTTCCTTCACCGTTCATGTCAATACCATATTCCCTCAAGTCATCCACCATAATTTCTTGAGCTTTATTGAGTGCGTCATACAAGCTCAAAACAATATCATTCTTTCTCATGTTCAGTCCTCTCTCGTTTGCATCTCGATGCGCTCTTCTGCACGAATTCTTTCTGCGTGTGGGTTCAACATATTATGTAGCCAGTCACTGAATGTGGGGAAATCTAAGTCACCACATGCTCGTGCCTCACCACGCTCTTCGTGATACATTTCTCGAAACTCATTAATCGTTCTTTCGTTAAACTGGGTAGTTAACATCATGTTCAGTCCTCCATTTGTTTGGTATTAACTGTATTTAACAAAAATGTACTTACATCACCATAGGGAGACAAATAATCATCGGCTTGCTCCCCATATCTAAGGCATACCTTGTATATATTTGCCTTTTTAGGCTTGTACACATATACATCTACAACCTCATGTTCAGTTGTATCTCTTATAGTACCTACAAAAGAATCTGTAGAATGTTCACAATGGTTTTCCCAATGGGGCCGGTGTTTCATGTTCAGTCCTCCATTATTTTCTGTATATATTTCTCAACCCAGACAGATATCCTCTTTGATAATCTGTATCTGGTGGATCAAGCACAAATAATTCTAAAGCAGCGGGAATATCATGGATGTCTCCATCGTTTACCTCCTGTATAGCTGCCTTGTATCCTCCTATAAAGGAAGATGATATATTTATAATGTTACTCATGTTTAACCCATTTTGATTAAGGTTGGCAAGGGGCCAAGGAATTGAACCCTGTCCTGCAAGGTTGGAACTTGCCGTGCTACCGTAACACTTGCCCCTCATATTTTAGCTCACATACCCGCACTAGTTACAATGCGAAACGCTGCATAGCTAAAGAACACACCGAATAGCAACAATATCATCATCTAGTATTCTCCCCATCCAGCAGAGTTAGCCCACGCATTATCAGCGGCAATGCTCTCTTCCGCATCGTTAATGTCCCTCATTTTTTCACTATCTGAGGAACAACTATCACAAATAGCACGATCACCATATGGGTCCGTAAGACCACACTTAACGGATGTTTCACGGTAGTCGTACCCTGATTGTATGTAATAGGTAACTTTGTTGTCACACATCACTCATTCTCCTTCTGTATTTTCATCCAACAGACACAACACCAATATAGTACATGATCGGTTACTACCGCCTTGTCTCCACATACTCTGCACTTATGTTTGTGCATCATTCATTCTCCTCTATGAACTACTAACCTTAGTAGTTTGTTTTTTCAAAACGGTACGAATATTTCCAACTACATCTTTGGAACCAATGCCCCTACCCATAGGCACCATGCCTAATACATTACCGTCCCTATCAAACACAGCACGTTTACCGTTACTGTGTCCAAAGCTCTGGTTCCTGTTTCTGTAACTGTCATATCTGCTCTGTGGCTGGTAAATTACAGTATTTACCATATTGTATATTGCCTTGCTGCTCATCTTTAGTTCTCCGTAACTTAGTTGTGAACTACTAAGGTTAGTAGTTGAATAAAATTCCACACAGATTTTCCACATAATTATGATGATGCATAACCATAGCATACTATCTATATGATGTCAAGGGGTATTTTCGATGACCACCCCCACCCCACACTTATCATCGACACCCC